>ENA-UOJQ01000282-UOJQ01000282.1-human-gut-metagenome-genome-assembly--contig:-P63-NODE-282-length-65200-cov-21.153381_pt1 | contig 65200 bp, 60 predicted proteins | sample MGYA00242352_ERZ723899 | MGnify/ENA metagenome assembly ERZ723899
CACAAACTGCAAACAAAAGATTTCATAGAAACATCCCTCCATTAAATTCCGAGTTATCCCCCTCAATATACCACGCTTTTTTCCTGCGGAAAAGATACCGCGCACAAAAGGCTTCTCCGGCAACTATTCGCACCCCGGCTCATACAATCTAACAACTATGTACCGGGAGGGATATCGTGTGCTGCTGACCTTGCTACAATTTTTCGCCACAAAATTTCTGTTTCTGGCGCTCCATCTGGAAAGCGGCTGCTTTCCGCGTCCGCTCACAGCCCGGGAGGAAGCCGCCGCTTTCAGCGCCCTGCGCGCCGGGGATGCCGCCGCCCGGGAAAAGCTGATCCGGCACAATCTGCGGCTGGTGGCGCATATCGTAAAAAAATATTACGCCCTGCCGGGCGATCAGGAGGATCTTGTTTCCATCGGCACCATCGGGCTGATGAAAGCGGTAGATACCTTTGATGCCACACGCAAGGCGCGGTTTTCCACCTATGCCAGCCGCTGCATTGAAAACGAGATCCGTATGCAGTTCCGGCGGGAGCGCAAGAGCGGGCAGACCGTCTCCCTGCAAGAAGCCTTGGAGGCAGACGGGGACTCGGCGCTGACCTTAGCAGACGTGATACAGGACGGCTTTTGCATGGAGGACAGCTGTGAGCGGCAGGAGGATGTCCGGCGGCTGCGGCAGCTGCTGGACACTCTGCCCGCCCGGGAGCGGCAGATCTTACTGCTGCGGTACGGGCTGGCCGGGCAGCCGCCTCTGACCCAGCTGGAGACCGCCGGGCTGCTGGGCATCAGCCGCAGCTACGTTTCCCGGCTGGAGACCCACGCGCTGGAACTGCTGCGGCAGGCGTGGGGCAAAAACAGTTAGTTTTTCACTCCTGCAAAATTTTCAACTGCAATTCGTCCAGTTGTTCAAAAGTGTACAGGCGGTTGAATGCCTCCACCAGTTCCTTTTTGGAAAGGCGCGGCGGCAGCCCCAACGCATTCAAGAGTCTAACCTTGCGCTCGGCGCTGCCGGGCTTGCCGGAAAGCCCCCACTCGTACAGGTCGGTGTAGGTGATCTGCCGCCCCGCCGGACGCGCCGGCGCGGCACCGGCTTCCGCGCCCAAGGCGTCCAGCAGCGCCTGCCGCACAAGGGCGTCGTCCACGCCCTCTACCCCCAGCAAGCCCTCCTTGCCGGGCTGCGCCTTGCGCTTTTCCTTGCCGTGGATGGCGGGCACATAGGCCTGCACCACATTCTGCGCACCCACCATGTTGGTGATGTAGTTGCGGATGCGGAAACCTGCCGCGTCCGAATCCGTAAGTAAGATCAGACCGTTTTTCTGCGCCAGCGCCCGGAATAGCTGCTGGCGCTGTTTGTCTTTATAAATGCCAAAACCATCCGTCAGCAGGATCATGGCATCGGTCAGGTGCGCCAGACGGACGGCATCGTACTTGCCCTCCACGATCAGCACCCGGTCGGTATGGATCATCTTGCTTTGCATCATCTTCCGCTCCCCGCCAGCGCCAGACGGCACAGGGCTGTTTCCAGCAGTGTCTGCGCCGCCACAGGCTGGCTTTTCAGGCTCTGGTCCAGCTCCAGCAGCACCTGCAAGCAGGCCTCCAGCTGGGGCAGGGTGTAGTGGGCGGCAGTTTCTGCCGAGCGCTTCAGCCGGTAGTCACTGCCCTTATAGCCAAAATCTTTGTGCACCGCACTGTAATTCTTCCGCTTTGCCGCCCCAAGCTTTACCCGGTACAGGTCCACATAGCTGCCGATCATGGCCGCTGTAATGGCAATGGGCTCCTGCTGCAGCCGCAGCAGGGTCTGCAGCTTTTTGCAGGCTCCGGTGGCGTTTTTGGCGGTGATCATGCGGATCATCTCGAACACATCCGCTTCAAGGCTCACCGTGCCCATCTCCGCCACCATGGATGCGCTCACGGTCTGGTAGCCGGACAGGGCACAGAGCTTATCCACCTCGTTTTCCAGCAGAAAGGGGTCCTCGCCGCAGCGCTCCAGCAATGCGGTGGCTGCGCCGTCCGGCAGGGTTGCGCCCTGCGCCTTTGCGCGCTCCATCATCAGATTTTTCAGTTCAAAGGGGCGGGGCTTTGCCAGCTCCTCCGTGTAGCCGATGGCCTTGCACTGGGCTTGCAGCTTTTGCGCCTGCTTGCCCAGCTTGATCTTTCCGCGTTCCAGCGGGAATACGCTGCCCAGCACTGCCACAGCGTTTTCCAAGCTGGAAAGGGTACTGCACAACTCGTCCAGGTCCTTGCTGCCGTAGGCTGCGGGGTCTATTTCCGGCAGCACCACCACACGCCGGGTACCGAAAAAGGAGATGGTGCCCGCTGCCATGATAAGCTGTTCCAGCTCCGGGGCGGCACCGTCCAGGATGGTAGCGTCCTCGTCGCTGTCTGCCGACAGCACCCGCACCGCCGCCGCCACTGCCTGCCGCACCAGATACCGCTCGCTGGAATAAAAATAGTAGACCGGGCAGCCCTTGTCGGCCAGCTGCCGGAGTTTTGCTTCCGTGGCCATGCAAATGCCCCTTTCCTGTTATAAAATGCTCTTTGTATTGTACCACACTCGGCCCGGATTGCAAAGCATCACTCAAGCCTTTCGCCGCCGGTGCGGCGCAGGCTGAGGGAGGCAGTGTACTGCGTTTCCGGTGGCATCCAACTGTAACTGCGCAGCGCCAGCAGCTTTTGGTACCGCACTGTCTCCGGTTTTTTCGGCGTAGCGATCAGCCACTCTGTCTGCAGCGGCTGCGCCAGTTCTGCCCTGCCGCTTAAGGTCACAAACTGCCGGTTGCCAATGCTCAGCCGCACAAGACACCCTTCCCGGGTGCGCAGCAGTTCCACCGCCGCCGGGGTGCAGCGCAGCTTGCGGCTGGCATTGACCGGCAGATGCTCTGCCCGGATGCCCTGCTGCGCGGGCAGGGTGCAGGCGGTTTTTGCATTCATGCGCAGGTCTACCACCAGCTCCACGGTGCGCACGCCCCGCCGCGCCAGCTGGTTTTCCACCGCACGCTGGGCGGCGCTGCCGCCCCGGAACAGCACCACTGCCCGGTCGTTCTGGGCAACCACTACCGCAGTTGCCTGTGCGCTGCCCACAAGGTCGATGTGCACCACGTCCCGACTGAGCGCGTTGCCCAGCCCGATGCCCACCGCTGCCGTCAGCAAAATGCCCGGCAGCGCCACCCGCAGACGCACCCGCCAGCGGAAAGCCAGCACCCCAAGCCCGCACAGCAGCAGACAGACCAGCGCTGCGTAAGCGGTATCAAAGTAAATGGATGCCCCGGGCTTTGTGCTGAGCCAGACCGCCCAGCCGTTCAATAGCCCTGTGAGCAGGTCTGCCGCCCGGGAAAGCACCCCGTGCACCGGTGCCAGCCACGGCACCAGTCCCACAAAGGCTACTGCCAACCCCAACAGAAGCAGCGGCTGCACCATCCACAGCACCGCGATGCTGGAGACCACCGCCCACGCGCTGACGCTCAGGCCCCGCAGCACCAGCACCGGGAAGGTAGCCGCCGAGGCGCAGGCGGCAATGCAGGCACTCTCTACAAGACCCTGCACGCCCTTCGGCAATTTGCTGTACCACGGGCGTCTGACCGGCTTTTGCAGATTTTCCCCTGCTTTGACCCAGAAGCGCCTGTCGTGGGCGTCCCGCATCCGGCGGATGCAGGCGTTGCCTGCCACCGTGCCCACCACTGCCGCAAAAGAAAGTTCAAAGCCGATATCCCACACCGCATAGCTGTTGACGGCGGTCATCAGGATGCCTGCCGCCGCCAGCGAGGTAAGGGCGTCCGGCGGTCCCCACACCCACACGCCCAAGGCGCTGACCCACACCGCCACGGCAGCGCGGCGCACTGAAGGTGTAAAGCCGGTCACGCCCATCAGCACCAGCGCCAGCAGGCTTTTGCCCACTGCACGCCGTCTGCGGCGGCGATAGCTCTGCTCCCAGCGATAGGGCAGCAAAACGCTCAGGATATCCCCGCACAGGATGGAAACGTGCATGCCGCTGACCACCAGCACATGGGAAAGCCCCGCGCCCCGGTAGGCACTGCGCAGCTGTGCCGAAAGCCCGCTGCGGTCTCCCACCGTCATGGCAGCCAGCACGCCGCCGGTGTCCCGGTGCATGGCACGGCGCAGGCTCTCGCTCAGTTTTTGCTGCAAGCGGTGGGTGCGGGCACGGAAGCTACCGCTCTCACCCAGTACGGTAAGCTGCGGCTTTTCGGCCAACGGCTCTGCCTGCAAAGCGATGCCATCCGCGTACTGCGCCGTCTGTTCTTCCATGTCCGGTTGTTGCAGCGTGAACCAGCCCTGCACCCGCTGCCCTGCTGCGCAGGCGGACAGTTCTGCACAGGCTATGCGAAAACCCGCCGGGCTGCCGTTCACGCTTTCTACCCACAGGGTCGCGTCCACTGTGTCCGAAAAATAGTTACTGTCCGCGCGCTCCACCTCAGCAGTCAGCAGCACGGTACGCCCGGCGTAATTTGCCCGGGCACGCTCCAGCCGGGCGCTCGTGGTATGCACCGCGCAAAGCCCCGCCAGTGCGCCCAGCAGCAGACAGAGCGCCAGCTTACGGCTGCCATCCGGGATACAGAGCAGCAGCAAAAAGGCAACAAAAAATGCCGCAAACGGCATAAAAAGCTCCGTTTGCGGCAAAAAAGTCCATAGGAAACTAAGGCCCATCATTCCGGCGCAGAACGCGCAGAGCGGGCGGCGCATCCCGGCTTAGTGGAAGAACAGGGGCAGCGGCTCAAGGAAGATGATATCCTTGCGCTCAGAAGCATCGCCCTCGGCCAGAACAGCGGCCTGACCCACGATAGTGCACTGGGTCTTTTCTGCCAGCGCGTCCAGTGCCTTCAGAGAGCCGCCGGTGGAGATGACATCGTCCACCACCAGCACCCGCTTGCCGTTCATCTTTTCCAGTTCCTTACGGTCGATGACCAGCTTCTGCTTACCGGCAGTGGTAATGGACTGGTCCTCCACCACCACGGGGTCCGGCATATACAGCTTGACACCCTTGCGGGCGCAGATGTAGGGCTTGCCGCTCTGACGGCTCATCTCGTGTGCCAGCGGGATGCCCTTGGCCTCGGCGGTGAGCAGGATATCAAAATCCGGGCACTTTTTCAGCAGCTCCGCAGCAGCGGCCACGGTCAGCTCGGCATCACCCAGCATGATAAATGCGGCAATGTCCATGTGGTCGTTCACCTTGCAGATGGTCAGCTCACGGGTCAGGCCTGCAACGTGCAGGGTATAAGTTTCAGCCATAATCAAAATCTCCCTTTCGTATTGGAATCAGACAGGCAGTTTTTCGCCGCCCAGAACATGGAAATGCAGATGCTTCACGGTCTGGCCTGCGTCCTCGCCCACGTTGGAGATGATGCGGTAACCGTTTTCCAGTCCCTGCTCCTTGGCCAGCTTTGCGATGACGGTGAAGATATGGCCCAACAGAGCGCCATCCTCCTCGGTCAGCGCAGCGGCAGAGGAGATGTGCTTGCGGGGAACCACAAGGAAATGCACCTTTGCCTGCGGGTTGATGTCGTAGAATGCCACTACCTGGTCATCCTCGTACAGCTTTTTAGAGGGGATCTTGCCCTCTGCGATCATGCAAAACAGACAATCTTCCATGGGGGAACACTCCTTCCTGCTTCTACAAAAGCCCGCCGCCCCGGCGCGCATCCGGCACCGGGCGGGGACATGGATCTTTTTAGCCCAGAGCCTTCTTGACGATGGCGCTCACAGCAGCCAGTGCCTCGTCGATCTTGGTCTCGTCCTTCAGACCGGCCATTGCAAAGTCCGGCTTGCCGCCGCCCTTGCCGCCGGCGATAGCGGACAACTCCTTGACCAGCACACCGGCCTTGAGGCCCTTTTCCTGTGCCAGCTTATTCACGGTAACAGCCATGGTGATCTTATCCTCAGCCTTGCCCACCAGAACAGCCACCACAGGGTTCACGGCCTTGTCGCGGATGCTGTCGCACATACCGCGCAGGGTGTCGCCGGTGGTACCGGTAAAGTATGCAGAGGCGATCTTCACGCCGTCTGCTTCCTCGGCATTGTCAAACAGGCTGTCCACCTTGGAAGCGGCGATCTTTGCCTTCATCTCCTCCAGCTCGCGGCTCATGGCCTTGTTCTCGGCCATCACAGCCTCGGCGCGGGCGGGCAGAGCCGCCACGTTGTTGGCCTTCAGGGTGTTGGCCACATCATGCAGCATAGCCTCCTGCAGGTTTGCACGGATCAGCAGGTTGCGGCCGGTGACAGCCTCGATACGGCGGATGCCGGCAGCCACAGAGGACTCGCTGACGATCTTGAAGCCGCCGATCTGGGCGGTGTTCTTGACATGGGTGCCGCCGCAGAACTCGGTAGACCAGCCCTCGATATCCACCACGCGGACCACCTTGCCGTACTTTTCGCCAAACAGAGCCATTGCGCCCAGCTTCTTGGCTTCCTCCACCGGCATCTCCTGCACGGTGACGTTCATGGAGTCAAAGATCTTATCGTTGACGATCTTCTGCACCCGTGCCAGCTCCTCGGGGGTCACGGCGCTGAAGTGGGTAAAGTCGAAGTGGGTGATGGAGGCATCCTGATAGGAACCAGCCTGATGCACATGGTCGCCCAGCACCTCACGCAGGGCAGCCTGCAGCAGGTGGGTAGCGGTGTGGTTGCGGGCAATGGCCATGCGGTACTCTTTGTCCACGCGGGCGGTCAGATGGTCGCCCACCTTGACGATGCCGCTCTCCAGCACGCAGGTGTGGACGTAGTAGCCCTTGGGGGTCTTTTTCACGTCCAGCACACGCAGGCTGCACTCGGCACCGTTCAGCACGCCGTGGTCGGCAGCCTGACCGCCCATCTCAGCGTAGAAGGGGGTCTTATCCAGCACCACCAGCACGCCGTCCTTTGCCTCCTCGTCGGTGGCAATGGCATCGGTCAGGGTCTCTTCATCGCTCAGCGCCACAACAGTGCCCTTGTCGGTCAGGGTGTCGTAACCGGTAAAGACGGTGGGCTCGGCCTCCAGTGCGCCGAACAGATCCTCGCTCCAGCCGGAGATGTTCTTCTTCAGGCGCTCAGCGCGGGCGCGCTCCTTCTGCTTCTTCATCTCTGCGTGGAAGCCGTCCTCGTCGATCTCCAGACCCTGCTCGGCGGCGATCTCCTTGGTCAGATCCAGCGGGAAGCCGAAGGTATCGTTCAGCTTGAAGGCGTCCATGCCGCTCAGCAGCTTCTGGTGTGCCTTTTCCAGACGATCGATCATGTTGTTCAGGATGTTCATGCCGGCATCGATGGTGCGGGCAAAGTTTGCTTCCTCGGTGCCGATGACCTTCTTGATATAGGCGTCATGCTCGCGCAGCTCGGGGTAGGCGGACTCGCTGGACTGGATGACGGTCTCCACCAGATCCACGAGGAAGGGGTGGTCGATGCCCAGCATCCGGCCATGGCGGGCGGCACGGCGCAGCAGACGGCGCAGCACATAGCCGCGGCCCTCGTTGGAGGGCAGGATGCCGTCAGACACCATAAAGGTGCAGCTGCGGATATGGTCGGTGATGACGCGGATGGAGATATCGGTCTTGGGGTCCTGCTTGTAGGTCTTGCCTGCAATGTGCTCCACATGGTGCAGCACACTCTGCACGGTATCCACCTCGAACAGGTTGCCCACGTTCTGCATCACGCAGGCCAGACGCTCCAAGCCCATGCCGGTATCAATGTTGGGGCGTGCCAGACGCTCGTAGTGACCCTTGCCGTCGGCGTCGAACTGGCTGAACACCAGGTTCCAGATCTCCATATAGCGGTCGCAGTCGCAGCCCACGCCGCAGGTCGGCTTGCCGCAGCCGTACTCGGGGCCGCGGTCAAAGTAGATCTCGGAGCAGGGGCCGCACGGGCCGGAGCCGTGCTCCCAGAAGTTGTCCTCCTTGCCCAGACGCACCATGTGATCCGGGGCAATGCCGACCTTCTTGGTCCAGATATCGTAGGCCTCGTCGTCCTCCTCATACACAGAGATGTGCAGACGGTCCTTGGGGATAGCCATCCACTCGTCACTGGTCAGGAACTCCCAAGCCCAAGGAATGACCTCGTCTTTGAAGTAATCCTGGAAGGAGAAGTTGCCCAGCATCTCAAAGAAGGTGCCGTGGCGGGCAGTGATGCCCACGCGCTCGATATCCGGGGTGCGGATGCACTTCTGGCAGGTAGTCACGCGGTGGCGGGGCGGCTCCTCCTGTGCCAAGAACCACTTCTTCATGGGGGCCATACCGCTGTTGATCAGCAGCAGGCTGGGGTCGTTCTTGGGTACCAGGGGGAAGCTGTCCAGACGCAGATGACCCTTGCTTTCAAAGAAGCTCAGGTACTTTTCGCGCAGTTCATTCAAACCGGTCCATTGCATAGATCTTTCTCTCCTCAATTGTCTTTGGCGCTCAGGCGCCGTTTTTATGCTGTTATGGCAGAGGGGCGGCACGGTGAAAAAACAAAAAACAGCCCTCATCCCAAAAGGGACGAAGGCTGCTTGTGCATCAAACTCCGTGGTACCACCCAAATTGCAAAGGATCACTTGTCCCCTGCCGCTTTCGGCGCATTAACGCTGCGCAGCGTCCGGTTTACATTCGCCGGAAGCTCCGGGGTGGCGCGAAATGATCCCGACCGGAGCACCTTACAGCCGTGGGCACTCTCTCTGGACGGTGGTGTGTGCATTTCTGACCCCATCATTGCCATCTGTCATAATTTTACATTCCGCAAAGCAGGCACAATGCCCCTTTGCGTACAGCTAAATTATAGCATACGCAAAACGTTTGTCAACGGTTTTGAGCAAAATTTACGGCACCCAGATGCGGCGCACCTCCAGCACCTTGCCGCCCTGCACCACCAGCGTGGTATTATAGGTGGTCCAGTTATCGGGGTCTGCATTGATCGCTGCTGCCACTGCATCCGCGCCCGTAGTCTCCACGGCTTCGGCCTGCGGGTCGGCAGAACTGTCCTTCAGCACTACATCCTCTGCCAGCGGCATCGTCTTTTCTCCCATCTCATAGTAGACAGGGTAATCGTCAAAGGTCATCGTCCGGTAGGTGTCATCATCCTCCAGCCTCAAGTCCAGCCCGCCGGACTGCTCCATGCCGCCGTTGATGCTTACAAGATGGTATTCGTCATTTTTTTCGATGCTCGTCACCGCATCGTTCACGACCTGATTCCATGCCGCACCCTCCTCGTGGAAGGTGATCTTGTCGCCAACGGCAAGGTTTTCAATATCCTCTTTCTTATAAATGTCGTAACCAAACACCTTTGCAGTCAATTTGCCGTCCTGTACGCCGGAGGTAATGGAGGCAGAAACAAATGTGGTGGTCTGCGTGTCATCAAGGTCATCCAGTGTCCATGTCAGCAGATTGATTGGCTCTGTAACGCCTTCTTCTGCCACATGGGACGAGGCCGGCACTGCACTGGATGCGGGGGTGCTGGCGGGGGTGCCGGAGCCGCCGCAGGCCGTCAATGCGATGCCCGCAGCCAGAACAGCCAGAATCTTATATTTCAGGTTCATAAAAATACCTTCTTTCTTGACGCGGTAGATTTATTCCGCTACAATAAAAACGATTCAAAGACACATTCTATTTCAAGATAGAGAGGAAAATTTCCGTGAAAATCTTAAAAGTAAAATGTCTGGCCCCCACCCGGCTGGACAATTATCTGACCCAGCAATACCCCGCCCTGACCCCCGGCCGCCTGAATAAGGCGCTGCGGGAGAACAAGATCAAGCTGAACGGCAAAAAGCAGCCGCTTTCCACCCGCGTGATGGCGGGCGACGAGATCAAGCTGTTCATCCTGGACGATGTGCTGGACGCCGACCGCCGGGTGGAAGGCCCCGCGTGGAAGAACGCCCGCACCCCGGCGCAGGTGGTGTACGACTGCCCGCAGATTTTAATTGTAAACAAGCCCGCCGGTGTTGCGGTGGATGGCCCGGAGGACGACACCCTGCTGAACCGCGCGCTGCTGTACCTGAACAAGCAGGGCGAGTACAAGGAGAACGACCTGTACACCCCCGCCTTGTGCCACCGGCTGGACACCGGCACCAGCGGCCTTGTGATCATTGCCAAGACCCCGGAGGCTGAGGAGCTGTTCCTTTCTGCCATCAAGAACCGTGAGGTGCAAAAGACCTACCTCTGCGTCACCTTTGGCCGTCCCATGCCGCCGGACGCCACCTTGGGCGGCTATCTGCTGAAGGACGCCGACCGCGGCATCGTGAAGATCGTGGAGGATAAGCAGCCCGGCGCCAAGGAGGTGGAGACCCGGTACGAGACCATCGCCGTCTCCGGCCGTCTGGCCCTGCTGAAGGTGCAGCTGATCACCGGCCGCACCCACCAGATCCGCGCCCACATGGCCAGCATCGGCTGCCCCATCCTTGGCGACAGCAAGTACGGCAACAACAGCGCCAACCGGGAGCTGAAGCTGAAGTATCAGGCGCTGTGCGCATGGGAGCTGACCATGCCCCGCTTCACCCAGCCGGACTTTGCCTTCCTCAGCGGCAAGACCTTCCACGCCCCGAAGCCGTGGTATTACCAGCAGGTGCTGGACGGAACTTTGAAGTAACAAAAAAGGAGATGTCCGGCCGGACATCTCCTTTTTTGTTACTTATAATAGAGGGATCAGACCCGCACCATATCCGGGGTGATCTCAGCCAGCGTATGGGCACCGCACATCTGCATGGTGTCGGCCAGTTCCCCAGCCAGCTTGTCGATGTAGCACTTTACGCCCTCTGCGCCGCCGCCGTAGACAGCGGTCACGAAGGGGCGGCAGATCAGAACGCCGTCTGCGCCCAGTGCCAGCGCCTTGAACACATCCACACCGGTGCGGATGCCGCCGTCCACCAGCACCTTCACGCCGGTGCCCTTGAGGGCTGCGGCGATCTCCGGCAGCACCTCGGCGGTGGCAGGGCACTGATCCAGCACGCGGCCGCCGTGGTTGGACACCACGATGGCAGCGGCACCGGCCTGCTTCGCCTTCAGTGCGCCCTTAACGGTCATCACGCCCTTGACGATGAAGGGACGCTCCGCCAGCTGCACGATCTCGGCCAGTTCCTCCACGCTCTTGCTGCCGGCGGGCGGGGTCATGTTCTTCAGGAAGGGCAGACCCGCTGCGTCCACGTCCATGGCCACGGCAAAGCAGCCGCTGGCCTTGGCCTGTGCCATTTTCTCGCGGATGGTATCAATGTTCCACGGCTTGATGGTGGGCACGCCGCAGCCGCCCGCAGCGCCAATGGCGCGGGTGGCCATCTCCATCACGGTGGGGTTGGTGCCGTCGCCTGTAAAGGCTGCAATGCCGTTTTCTGCGCAGGCGCGCACCAGCACATCATTATAGGTCATATCGGTGTAGGTATCGGAATAGTGCAGGTTCACCGCGCCCACAGGGCCTGCAAAGAAGGGGTAGCGGAAGCTTTTGCCGAACAGCTCCAGCGTGGTGTCCGGTGCACCGCCGGGGCACAGGGTGTCCATGTTCACCCGGATATCGGCCCACTTATTATAATTGCGGATAGCGGTATCGCCCACGCCCTTGGCCCCCGGGCCGGGGATCTGGTTTTTACAGGCCACGCCGTTGCACACCGGGCAGGCCTTGCAGTATTGACCAATGCAGGTACGGGCATTGGCAAGCACTTCAGAATAAGTCATAAAAGCATCCTCCTTATATTTCCCGCCGCTGCGGCACAAAATGACCCACCGCAGTGCTCTTTGCCCTCAATATAGACCTATTTTAAAGGTGCGTCAAGGGCTTTTTGTGCTTTCCATCCATGCGGCAGAATACTTTCTCGCGTTTTTTCGTCATTTTTAAAAAAGTCTGATTTTTTTCAAAAAAATCCTTGACAAAAAGCCTGCTTTCAGGTATTATAGTGGAGCGCCAAGGGCACCCGCCCAAAGGCAGAACAGAAGATGTGGAAAGATGGCTGAGTTGGTCTAAGGCGCACGACTGGAAATCGTGTAACGTGTCAAAAGCGTTCTGGGGTTCGAATCCCCATCTTTCCGCCAGAAACCTGAAACAGAAATGTTTCAGGTTTTTTGTTTTGTCCGCAGTTTGCGGCGCTTGACATTTGCGGGCAGTTCCGTTATGCTGAAGCAAATACGTTTTACCGGAAGGAGAGGTTTCCCATGGCATCTTCCCACAAAAAGCGCACCGGTCTGCGGGCGGCGCTAATTGTTCTGCTGTGTCTGGTTCTGGTGTGCGCGGTGGCTGCGGCAGTGCTGTACAGCTTGGTCAGCCGCAAGGTCAAGGCATTCCAGAGCGGTGCCAGCTTTGCGCTGGACTACACCATCACCTCCACCGAGGCCGAGCCCCCTGCTCTTTACGCCCTGCTGGACAAGTTCGGCGGCACCACCGGCAGCCTGACCGGCCAGTACACCCCCCGGGCAGTGCAGCTGGCGCTGTACCCGACGGGCACCAGCACCGTCAACGATGCCCCTCTGACCCGGATGTACATCAGCGAGGAAGAGACCCTGTACGACGCCGGGCAGCTGTACAACAAGCTGCGCAGCACGGTCGTGGCCGAGTATCCGCTGGCAAGCCTGCTGCTGCCGGGCTGGTCGCTGGGCAGCTACATCTCCCAAGACCAGCTGGCCACCCTGCTGGGGGTAGACCCCGCCGCCACCGGCTTGCAGCAGGTGAACGACTTCCAGCTGGACTTGAAACAGCTCAAAACCGTGCAGCCCGCCAACGCGAAAGAAGGTTACCTCTACCTTCAGCTGCCGAACCTCGCCGCCGGGGAGGATGCGCCGCAGCTGATTCTGGGCATCGAAAAGCAGGGTCTGCTCAAGACCCTGTCCCCCAAGGTGCACATCCTGCTGGACGTGCCCGCCCACCACATCCATGCAGAACTTTCCGGCACGGTGACTGCCGCCCAGACCGTGGTGACCGCCCCTACTTCCCGGATGCAGGACTCTGACGTGGAAAGCCTTGTGCAGCTGCGCAAGACCATCGAGAGCATCGTGCAGTTCGTGCAGACCGCTGCCCAGAGCGATGATGCTGCCGCCCCTGCTGCATAAAAAGCTTCTATAAACGCAAAAAATCGGACAGACCGCGGTCTGTCCGATTTTTTTACGTTTTATGATTTCTTACTTCTTTACGGTCTTTTTGCAGGGTGCACGCTTTGCCTTGGGCTTTGCGGCGGCAGGGGCAGTCTTGGCTTCCGCTGCGGGCGCTGCCTTGGCAGCCGGTTCAGCCTTAGTAACAGGCTCGGCCTTGGTTGCCACGGCGGGAGCTGCCTTCACCTCTACTGCGGGAGCAGCAGGCTCAGCCTTTGCCTTAGCAGCCTTCTTTGCAGCGGGCTTTTCTGCCTTGACCGGCTCTGCAGCCTTTGCGGCGGGCGTAGCGGGCTTCTCCTCCACCTTCTTGGTGGTGCGGGGCTTGCGGGCTGCGGGCTTCTTGGCGGGAGCGGCTTCCTTGGCCGGTGCGGCCTTCGTCTCGGCAGCGGGTGCTGCTTGTTCAACCTTGGCGGCACGCTTTACGCGGTCCTTTACCTCAGAGATGACCCACAGCTGGTCACCACCGCCGGGCACTTCCTGCCAGATCTGCAGCACAGCGCCCACCTCGGCACCGATGCCCACGGTGTCCACGCACTTGCCGCCTGCCCAAGAAGAGCGCAGACGCACCGTGCCCTCCGGGGTGTGCTCCACCTTCCACATCTGGGACGTGCCGCCCACGTCCTCCCACAGGTGCAGCCATGTGCCATTGGCGGTGCCGGTCATGGTCAGATCCAGCAGCTTGCCGGAGGCGCGGTTGCGGATGCGGTACACGCCATCGCCCTCGCGGACAAAGCTCCACTCCTGTTCGGGCTTGTGGTCGTACTTACCCAGACGGACAGTGCCGCCGTCCTTGCTGCCCTCCACTGCCTGAATGACATTGCCGGTGTGAGCGGCAATGGTATAAAAGCGGTCGGCCTCGATCACAGTTTGTGCTACGGATTTCATGTACAAATCCCTCCCAATCATAAAATGCACAGATTTTTCCAATTCCTTCTTATAAAGAATACCACATATCGTGATTTTTCACAAGCAATTCGACAATTCTTTAGCACTTTATATAGAAACCACCCTGTTTTCGCCTGCTTTTTCGCCCCTTCGCAGGGGCGAAAGGCCGTTTTTATTCCCTCGACATTTTGTCGCAACTGCGTTATACTGTTTTCATCAGGACTATCTGCCGCTCTGAAAGGGGCGGTTTTCTCGTTTTTTGAAGGAGGATATTTGCCCATGACCCAGCAGGACCGCACTGCGGTGCAGTATCACAAAATGACCGAGACTCCGATCCCCCGGCTGATCCTCAGCCTTGCCGCGCCCACGATTTTAAGTATGCTGATCACCAGCATCTACAATCTGGCGGATACCTTTTTTGTAGGACGCATCTCCACCAGCGCTTCCGGCGCGGTGGGCGTCGTTTCCAGCCTGATGGCCATCATACAGGCGCTGGGCTTTATGCTGGGGCACGGCTCCGGCACCATCATCAGCCGCCGCTTGGGCAGTCAGGATACCCGCGCCGCCACCCGCTTTGCTTCCACCAGCTTTTTTACTGCGCTGGCCTTTGGCGTAGTGCTGGCGGTGGTCGGCCTTGCCACCCTGCCGGACTTTATGATGCTGCTGGGCAGTACCAAAACCATTCTGCCCCACGCCTGCGCCTACGCCCGGCCCATCCTGCTTGCCGCACCGCTGATGATCTCCAGTCTGGTGATGAACAACATCCTGCGGTATGAGGGCAAAGCAAACCTTGCCATGATCGGGCTGGTCACCGGCGGACTGCTGAACATTGCGCTGGACCCGCTGTTCATGTTCGGGTTGGGGCTAGGCACTGCCGGTGCCGGCATTGCCACCGCCCTCAGCCAGACCATCAGCTTTGGCATTCTGCTGTATATGTTTTTGCGAGGCAAAACGGTCAGCCAGTTCCGGCTTTCCGCCGTCACCCGGGAGCCGCGCGAGTTTTTGCAGATCCTTGCAGGCGGCGCACCCAGCTTTGGCCGTCAGGGACTGAACAGCATCGGCGGGATGCTGCTGAACATTGCCGCCCGCAGCTACGGCGATGCCTCCGTGGCGGGCATGAGCATCGTGTCCCGCATTTTTATGTTCATCCTCTCGGTGGCCATCGGCGTGGGACAGGGCTTGCAGCCGGTGGCGTCCTTCAACTACGGCGCCCGCAAATACCACCGGGTACGGCAGGCCGCCGTCTTTACCCTGAAAGCCGCCTTTGCGCTGCTGGTGGTGCTGATTGCGGTGTGCTGGTGGAACGATGAAAACCTAATCCGCCTGTTCCGGGACGACCCAGAGGTCACTGCCGTGGCGCTGCCCGCCTTCCGCTACCAGTGCTTTGCCATCCTTCTGCAGCCGGTGATCGTGGTGACCAACATGACCTTCCAGAGCGTGGGCAAGGCCGGGCGTGCCACCTTTCTGGCCTGCTGCCGGCAGGGCGTGTGCTTTATCCCGCTGATCCTTGTACTGCCCCGGGTGCTGGGTCTTGTAGGCGTGGAGCTCTGCCAGCCCATTGCGGATGCGCTCACCTTTTTCATCTCGCTGCCCTTTTTGCTGGCCTTTCTGCGGCAGCTGGAGCAGATGGACAAGGCAGAAGCGTCCCATGCCCCGGCGCAGCTGTAATGCAATTGTAACCGTTTTTAGCCGCATTTTTCTGCAAGCTCTGCAATGAAAAATGCGGCTGTTTCGTATTCTGAGTGAACGGAAAAATTTTCCTCCCTGTTTTTTGCAAAGGAGTGGTTTTTATGAAGCGTGTTGTCTTGCGTATCGGCTGCGGGGCGGTCTGCGCAGCCCTTGCCCTTACCTTGGGCTGCGGCTGTGCCCTGCTGCCGCCCGCCACCGGCGTGCCGGGCGCTGCAAGCTCTGCCGTTTCCGTGCCCACGGACGACAGCGGCAAGCCCCTGTACGACCCCGCCGTGCTGAACGATGACCGTCTGCGGGTATTGTACTGCTATGACCGCGCGGGGAGCAGCACCACCATCCTGTGCGGCAGCACCCCGCTGCATCAGGCTGCCCGCAGCGAGAACGTCTCGCTGGTGGAGGACAGTGCCACCGGCATCGCGGACTACTGGCTGCGCAGCTGGTCCGACCCCACCGGCCGGGGCGGACGCCGCACCGCCCTGTACGACAAGACCGGCACTGAGGTGATGTCCTTTGAGGGCGAGCAGAACGCTACCCTGCAAAACGGCCTGCTGGTGCTGCAGGAGAGCCGCCTTGTCGATGGCGGCTACGTCCCGGAGTCCGGCTACGGCACCTGTCAGGTCATCGACCTTGCCACCGGCGCAGCGCTGCCGGTGCCGGAGGGCGCATACAGCTGCACCCTATGCGGCGATAAGCTGGTGTTCAGCTGCTACGCCCGCCCGGAAGGGCTGGACGATTACGACTGGGATATGGATTACCAACAGAACCGCTGGGTAGTTGTGCAGGAAAAGGACGGCACCCCCGTCTACCGCGCCGATGCCGCCTCGGCATACCGCCTTTTCTACGACAGCGATACCCTGAGCGACTGGGTGGAGCTGGACGTTGCCACCGGAGAGGAAACCACCGACCAGATTTTGTATAACACCCAGACCGGCGAGCAGTACACGGGCTTTTTGCAGGTCTACCCGGGCGGTCTTGCCAGCTTTTCCACCGGCGATGGCCGGTACGAACTGCGGGATATGACCACAGAGGACCGCGGACTGATTGCCGCCTTTGACGAGCAGCCCAGCCAATATTTCCCGGGCTATGTGGTAACATGGCACAGCGGCGAGGATCATGGCTACGAGCTCTATGATCTGGAAACCGGCACCAAGACCCCGCTGTACGATGTGAACACCACCGATAACACCATAGCCGTCTACGCGCTGGACGGCAGCCTGCGGGTGTACAGCAAGGACAACGGCAAGCTGCTGACCGACACCACCGTAGAGCCGGTGGAGCACCAGCAGCGGGTACGGATGAGCAACTACGGCAGCGGCTACGTCTGGCTGAAATTGCAGGACAACGACCGCTACGAGACCACCGCCACCCGGCTGTACGGCCCGCAGGGGCTTGTCAGCGACCTGACCGCCCTGCAGGGCAAATACAGTTACGTCAACTACCTGACCACCGACCCCGACGGCAGACCCATGTTCTACGGCAGCCGCAGCGCTGTGGGCAGCGCCTACGGCAACGTATGCGATGTGCTGGACGCAGACGGCAAGGTAGTATTACAGGGGCTTGCCAGCTGCGCCGGGTACTATTCTAACAGCCTGAACGCCCTGCCCGACCATGTGTTTGCTGCACAACGGGGCTTCTATGTGGGCTGGATGGACACAAGCGGCAACTGGCTGTACTGCCAGAGTATTTTCTCGTCTGCCACTGCGGACGATGAACCGAGTTACGGCTATTGAGTTAGGAGGGCTTTCTTATGAAAAACGCTAAAATTTCCCGCCGCAGCTTTCTGCTGGGGCTGGCTGCCTGCTCCGCCGCCGGGGTGCTGACCGCCTGCAAGGGCACGGATGCGCCCTCCGGCAGCACCGCTTCCTCTGCCGCAGAGCCGCCCGCGTCCTCTGCTGCTTCCTCTACTGTGCAGCAGCCGGAGCCGTTCCTGACCGTGGAGGAGTTTCCCCCGCTGGACGGCAGCACCGCCTGCATCCCGCTGATGGCGCAGATGCTGGCCGATACCACCGGCATGGACTTGGAGGAAGCCCGCAGCAGCATCACCGTGAGCACCACCGCCTACGCATGGGAGAACTTTGGTCTGTACGACACCACCACCCGGATGCTGGTGGTGTACGAAGCGCCGGACTATGTAAAAGAAGAGCTACAAGAGGCCAATGTGCAGCTGGAGCAGAAACCCATCGGGGTGGACGCGCTGGTGTTCATCGTCAACGAGGATAACCCCGTACAGGCGCTTAGCCAGCAGCAGCTGCGGGATATCTATGCCGGAAAGATCACCAACTGGAAGGATGTGGGCGGCAAGGATCAGGAAATCGTTGCCTTCCAGCGCGGCGAGGACTCTGGCAGTCAGACCCTGTTCAAAAAGCTGCTCATTCAGGGCGGAGAGTTGATGACCCCACCCTCTGAGCTGGCACCTGCCGCCATGGGCGAGCTGGTGGACAGCATTGCCGATTACAACAACAGCGCCAACGCCATCGGTTTCTCCGTGTATTACTACATCGACCAGATGTATTCCAAGCCCGGGCTGCGGCTGCTGGCGGTGGACGGTGTGACCCCCAGCAACGACACTCTTGCCGACGGCAGCTACCCCCTGTGCAACGATTTTTACGCCGTCATCCACCCGGATGCCGCCGCCGACAGCCCGGAGCGCCGCCTGTACGACTGGCTGGACACCGACGCCGGGCAGGACTGCATCAAAAAGTCCGGCTATGTGGCCGTCGGCCCGCAGACCACCGTCACCATCGTGGATTGAAATTGACAGACCTTCTCTCGTCTGCTACAATAAAGGCAGGATTTTGTCGATCTTTATGCAGCAGAATGCTGAAAGGAAGGTCTTACTATGGAACATCCCTCTCACCCGGTAGAAAGCCACTGGCGTACCTCCCTGCGCAACCGCATTATTCAGGCTTCCAGTCTACTGGAAGTGCTGTTATCCGGGCTGGTGCTGATTGGTCTGCTGCTCAGCGTTGTGCCCCTGATCCGCTGGATGCCCGGCCTGCTGTTCGATGGCAACGAGGCGGAGATCCGCACTTTTCTGGAGCGCAGCTTGGATATCGTGATCGGCATCGAGTTCATCAAGATGCTGGCCAAGCACAGCCCCGGCAGCAGCCTTGAGGTGCTGCTTTACGCCATTGCCCGCCATCTGGTGGTGGGACACGATTCCGCCGTGGAGAACCTGCTCAGCGTGGGCGCCATCGCACTGATCTTCATCGTGCGCAAGTTCTTCTTTGTCCCGGCCTTTGGTGCGCATCTGCCGGATGGTCACCCTGCGCCGGATCTTACCCCCGCCCAGAGCGGTATCCCCGCCGACTGGTTCCGTCGGCGGCATTCCGAAGCAAAGCCTGAGGAAGAGACCGAGACAAAGGAATAAGCATATACAAAAACCACCCCGCAGCGGCCGGTGAACGGCTGCTGCGGGGTGGTTTACTATTTTCTGTTACTTTTTGCCGTGACGGCCAAAGCGGTACTCCTTGCCCTCGCGGATGCGCTGGATATTGGAGCGGTGCATATAAATGACCATTGCGGCCATAATCACCGAGCCGATGGTGCACACGGTAAGGTCGGCGGCAGAATAGCCCCGGAACACCCCGTACAGGATGGTGAGCACCGGGTAGAGTGCTGCCATGGTCACGCTGCCCAGTGACACCATGCCGGTGGGCAGCAGGCAGGCCAGAAAGATGACCGCCAGAAAAGGGATCAGCACCGGCTGGATGGCCAGAATAGTGCCGCCCGCCACCAGCACGCCTTTGCCGCCCTTGAAGCCGAAATACAGGGGCTTCAAATGGCCGATAATGGCAAAGATCGCAGCCAGATACACCGCAAGATAGGGCGAGAGCGTGGTGCTTTCCGGCATCAGGGTGAACAGCCAGCGGCCGATGCACACAGCCAGCACGCCCTTGAGCACATCGCCGAAAGCGGTAAGTGCCGCTGCCTTTTTGCCGAAGGTGCGCAGCATATTGGTCATGCCGGCAGCGCCGCTGCCGTACTTGCGCACATCATCGTGGTACAAAAACTTGCTGACGAGGATACCGGTGTCGATGCTGCCCAGCAGGTATGCCTGCACGGCGGACACCGCAGCGATGAGAACAGATTCCATCATCTGAGCCCTCCTGACGTGTTATACGTCCTTGGCACCCACCTCGCCGGAGCCGCGCTCCCGCACGACCAGACGAATGGGCGTATGCTCCAGACCAAAGTTTTCGCGGATCTGGTTGATGAGATACCGCTGATAGCTGAAGTGGAACAGGTGCTTTGCGTTCACGAAGGCCACGAACGTGGGGGGACGGGTAGAGGCCTGCGTCAGGTAGTAGATCTTCAGGCGGCGGCCCTTGTCGCTGGGGGGCTGCATCCGGGCGGTAGCGCGAGCCAGCATCTCGTTCAGCACACCGGTGGGTACGCGGGCACCGTTCTCGGCATCCACATCCCGGATCAGCTGCATCAGCTTGTTCACGTTGTAGCCGGTCTGGGCAGAGATGAAGATGATGGGTGCGTAGCCCATAAAGCTGAAGCACTCGGCATAGCCGCGGCGCTGCAGCTCCATGGTGTTGGTCTCCTTGCCTTCCACGGCATCCCACTTGTTCACCACAATGATGCAGGCCTTGCCCTGCTCGTGGGCGTAGCCTGCCACCTTGCTGTCCTGCTCGGTAAAGCCGACGGTGGCATCCACAAGGATCAGCGCCACGCGGCTGCGCTCCACAGCAGCCAGTGCGCGCACCACCATGTAGCGCTCCAGACCATCGCTGATGTTGCTGCGCTTGCGCAGACCGGCGGTATCGGTAAAGATGAACTTGCCGTAGGCGTTGTCCACCGGGGTGTCGATGGCATCGCGGGTGGTGCCAGCTTCATTAGCCACGATCATGCGGTTCTCGCCCAGAATGCGGTTGGTCAGGCTGGACTTGCCCACGTTGGGACGGCCGATGATGGCAACGGGGATACGATCCTCCTCCACCACGGTCTCGCTGAAGTCCAGATGTGCGCACACTGCATCCAGCAGGTCGCCTGTGCCGTGACCGTGCACGGAAGAAATGGGCATCACCTCGTCAAAGCCGAGGTTGTAGAACTCGTACAGCTCCATGGGAGCTTCGCCCACCTTGTCGCACTTGTTCACGGCAAGAATGATGGGCTTGTGGCTGCGGCGCAGCATATGCGCCACGTCCTCGTCGGCTGCGGTCAGGCCGTTGCGCACGTCCGTGACCATGATGATGCAGTCGGCGGTGTCGATGGCGATCTGTGCCTGCTCACGCATATGGGCCAGAATGCCCTCGGTGGCCTTGGGCTCGATGCCGCCGGTGTCCACCAGCAAAAACTCGTGGCCGTTCCACTCGCAGTTGGCAAAAATGCGGTCGCGGGTAATGCCCGGGGTATCCTCCACAATGGCAAGGCGCTGGCCGCACAGCTTGTTGAACAGGGTGGATTTGCCCACGTTGGGGCGTCCCACCACTGCTACGATCGGTTTGCTCATGGGGTCTCCTCCTTTCTTGAAAGGGGTAAAATACAATAAAAATGGTGTTATCAGCTGCCGCTCTTTCTTCTGCGGGCAATGTGCAGGCCGCTGCGCAGCAAAGCGCGGGCTTCGTCCCCGCCTGCTGTGGGCAGAACCTCCACCTTTACGCCCAGCTGCTGTCCCAGCTGCTCTACCGTGATATCGTCAAGGAAGGTATCTTTTTCCTCCCGCAGCATCACAGCCGGGATGCCCAGCGTTTTTGAGGCAAGTTTGCCAGCGCACTGGGCGATGATGTCGGTAGCAGTGATGAGGCCGGTCACCCCAACATTGCCGCCGAAAAAGCGGTTCTGGATGGTGTGGACGTGCACGGTGATCATGGGGTACTGGCGGTGCAGCTCCTCCATCATGCGTGTGATGAGGGGCGCTGCCATGGTGCCGGTGACCACGTCCAGTTCCTTGGTGCCGTAGATGCGGTGGGGCTTGTCCAACTCGGCCAGAAATTCTTCCTCAAACAGGCGCAGCATGCCCACGCCGTTTTCCAGCTGGTCGTAGTCCTCGTAGAACGCTGCCGCAGGGATGGGACGCTCCGCCTTGAGGTACCATTCATCGCTGGGGTAGATGATGCGCTTGCCGTGGCGGCGCTTGCATTCATCGCCGAATTCTTCCATAATGTCGATGACCTCGGCACTGGTCTTTGCATCGTAGGGCACCTGTGGGTACAGATTTTTGCGGTAATCCGTAATGCCGCAGGGCACGGCTGCAATGCTTTGCACCATGGGGGTCAGCTCCAGCAGGTCGGCAAGGGTGCGGCGCAGCTCGTTTCCGTCGTTCACGCCGCGGCAGAGCACCAGCTGACAGTTGACGGCAATGCCGCCCTCCACCAGACGGGGCAGGTACTTGAGCACCTCGCCGCCGCGCTTATTGGCCAGCATCCGCACCCGCAGCTGGGGGTTGGTGGTGTGCACCGAGATATTGATAGGCGAGATGTGCATCTTGATGATGCGGTCGATCTCGTGATCCTGCATATTGGTCATGGTGATGTAGTTACCGAACAAAAAGCTCAGCCGCTCGTCATCATCCTTGAAATACAGGCTCTCGCGCATGCCCGGGGGCAGCTGGTCGATGAAGCAGAACATGCAGTGGTTGGAGCAGGAATGCTTCGCATCGCCCAGATAGGTCTTGAACCCGCAGCCAAAGGGGCCGCGCTGCGGCCGCTGCACCTCCCACTCCCGGATGCCGTCCGCTACCCGGGCTTTCAGGTGGAAGCTGCTGCTGTCGGTATAAAAATCGTAGTCCAGCGTGTCGTTCAGCTCGTTGTCGTCCACGCTCAGCAGCTCGTCGCCAGGGGCAAGGCCAAGAGCCTCGGCCTCGCTGCCGGCATCCACCTGCTCGATCCGGATCGCCATCTGCATCCACCTCCTTTAAAGCACAAGAAGGGGAAGGCTTTGCGCCCTCCCCTTCTGTACATAACACCATTATGCCACCAATTACGCGCAAATTAGGCCTTCTTGATGACTTCCTCGCCCTTGTAGTAACCGCAGTTGCCACATGCCTGGTGGGGGAGCTTCAGAGAGCCGCAGTTGCTGCACTTGACCAGTGCGGGGGCCTCCAGCTTCCAAACATTGCTGCGACGCTTGTCGCGGCGGGCCTTGGAAAGATGTCTCTTAGGTACTGCCATATTTTTGCACCTCCTTGATGGGTTTATCAGTTCAGCAGTGATTTAAGGATCGCGAGCCTTGTGTCTACGGGAGCTTCGGTCTGCTCTGTCGGCTGACAGGTACATTCCGCTTTTTTCTTGCCGCACACGGGGCAGAGCCCGGCGCAGTCGGCACTGCAAAGCAGCACCGTGGGAATCTGGAACATGAACTCCTGGTTGAGCCATTCATCCACATCCAGATGGCCTTTTTCGTCCAGCGGAAGATCGAAATCCGGGTCATCCAGATCCCGCTCCTTGACGATCCACTCCGTATCGACTGTCTCTTCCCGGGTGACCGGGTCCAGACAGCGGGCGCACTCTCCGTGCACCGATGCCTTTGCCCGCAACGTTATCTGAACCTCGTCGCCATCGGTCTGCGCGTCAAAGACGGCTGTGACCGGCTGCGGGATCCTTGCACCGGCATAATCGTACGCAGATAAATCACACTGAAACTCTGCATGGTACGGCTTTGCGCCGGCTGTGATAAACTTTCTCAGGTCAAATTGCATAGTACACCTCTGAAAAGGCTGCTTTGTTAGTATAGCGCCAAAGCAACCCTTTGTCAACACCAAAACAGGCAGAAAACCGAAAAAATTTATTTTTCTCCGGTCTTCTGCCTGTTGGAAAAGCCTTTAGCCCTGTTCTTTTATCAGATCACAGGTACTTCTTCACATCGTGGGGCAGTGCGGCCTCGTCTGCGCTGACGGTCACGGTGACCTTCACGCTGTCGCCGGCAATGGCTGCCATCTCGTCCAGCACAACGCCCAGACGGTTGATATCGTGATCCAGCACCTTCAGGATGCCGTCAATGTACAGGTCGGTGATGTCGTAGTTGCTTGCCATCAGGCCGGCCACAAAGCCGTACAGCATTTCGCCGCCGGAGATCTTGTACTCGTCCAGGTCGATCAGACGTGCAGCAGGAGCGATGTCGTAGGTGAGCTTCATGCCCTTTTCCACGACGACCACGTTGCCCTTGGAGGTCTTGACCGCGTCATTGATCTGGTCGATCATCGCCTTGGTCTTGCCGGAGCCCTTGGTACCAACAATCAGTTTAATCATAGTTCAGTCCTCCTGTATTTTCCACGCCTTGCGGCGGGAGATCATTTTTAACGTTCGGCAGCTTACTTCAGCTTTGCCTCCAGCTCTGCGGTCAGGCCCTCATAGCCGGGCTTGCCCAGCAGGGCAAACATATTCTTCTTGTAGCTTTCCACGCCGGGCTGGTTGAAGGGGTTCACGCTCAGCAGGTAGCCGCTGCAGGCGCAGGCACGCCAGAAGAAGTAGATCAGGTAGCCCACATTATAAGCAGACAGGTCATCCACCTCGATCAGCACCTCGGGCACGCCGCCGTCGGTGTGTGCCAGAATGGTGCCCTCCATGGCCTTGCGGTTGACCACGCTCATGTTCTGGTTTGCAAGGAAGTTCAGGCCGTCAAAGTTGCCCTCCAGCGGGTCGATGAACAGATCCTGTGCAGGCTTCTTCACGTCCACGATGGTCTCGAACATGGTGCGGGAGCCTTCCTGGATGAACTGACCCATGGAGTGCAGGTCGGTGGAGAAGATGCAGCTTGCGGGGAACAGGCCCTTGTTGTCCTTGCCCTCGCTCTCGCCGAACAGCTGCTTGTACCACTCGTTCATCAGGGTGAAGTCCGGCTCGTAGCACTCCAGGATCTCCACAGCCTTGCCCTTGCGGTACAGGATGTTGCGGATGGCGGCGTACTTATAAGCATCGTTGTCGGGGCTCAGTACGGAGAAGCGCTCCATAGCATCGGCAGCGCCCTGCATCAGAGCGTCGATATCGATGCCGGCAGCGGCGATGGGCAGCAGACCCACGGCGCTCAACACGGAGTAGCGGCCGCCCACGTCATCGGGAACTACAAAGGTAGGCCAGCCCTGTGCGTCAGCCAGCTGCTTCAAAGTGCCCTTGGCACGGTCGGTAGTGGCGTAGATGCGCTTGTTGGCTTCCTCCACGCCCATCTCCTTTTCCAGCAGCTCGCGCAGCACACGGAAAGCCAGAGAGGTCTCGGTGGTGGTGCCGGACTTGGAGATGACGTTGATGGAGAAGCGCTTGCCCTTGCACAGGCTGATGATATTGTTCAGGTAGGTGGGGCTGATGCTGTTGCCGCAGAAGTAGATCTTCAGACCATCCTCCAGCTCATTGTGGTACATGCCCTTGACGGCCTCCACAACAGCGCGCGCGCCCAGATAGCTGCCGCCGATACCGGCCACGACCAGAACGTCGGAGTCCTCGCGGATCTTGGCAGCAGCTGCCTTGATGCGGGCGAACTCTTCCTTGTCGTAATCCCGGGGCAGGGTCATCCAGCCCAGAAAATCGCTGCCGGGGCCGTTCTTGGCTTCCAGCTGCTTGTGGGCGGCTTCTACCTGCGGGTAGATGGCTGCATATTCCTCTTCGCTGATGAAGCTGGAGAGGTGTTTCGTGTTCAGTGCGACACTCATTTTATTAAAACCTCCAAACGATCTGCCGGGCCTTTGCCCTGCGAGGAAATATCTTGGTATAAGTGTACCGTTCCCTCCGGGTAAAGTCAAGGTCAAAATCCTTGGATTTCATACAATTTTAATAGTGTTTTTTTGTTTCTTCATCCAGATTTGTTCAGGTATCCAACAGCCCCGCCGGGCGTCCGGCGTACTTTTGTGCGCTGAAGCGCCTTTTTCGGCACAGGGTCAGGCTGCTGTCCCCCGCAGGCTGTCCCACAGCAGCTGCAAGGCGGTGCCAAAATCCATGCACGGCGCATCGGCGGCGGCGCACACCGGGTACTCTCCCTGTACTGCTTCGCCGCACAGCAGCTGCGCCTTGCCCACCGTCTGTCCCCGGGTCACCGGGGCTTCCAGCGTGTCGGGCAATTCCAGCTGCACGGTCAGCTGTCCGGCGCTCTCGGCGGGCAGCAGAGCGGTGGCGGGCAGAGCAGCGTAATCCAGCGGAACATTTTCCTCCGTGCTGCCCTTTACCTTTAATTGCAGTGGACGCTCCTGCGGCAGGGGCACCGGTGCGGCGCGGTAGGCCGCAAAGCCGTAGTCCAGCAGGGTGGTGGCGGCTTCGAACCGTTCCTTGCTGGAAGGTGCACCCAGCACCACGGCGATGAGATTCAGCCCGTCCCGTGTGGCGCTGGCGGTAATGCACACGCCCGCTCCGCCGGTGGTGCCGGTCTTGAGCCCGGTGATGCCGTTGTAACGCCGCAGCAGCTTATTGGTGTTCACCAGCTGGGTCTGCCCGCCCCGCAGGGTGTCCGTCCAGATGCCGGTATAGTGCAGCACCTCCGGGCAGGTGTTCAGGATGGTGCGGCTCATGATGGCAACATCCCGTGCGGTGGAAAGATGTCCCTCGGTGTCCAGCCCGCAGGCGTTGCGGAAAGTGGTGTGTTCCATGCCCAGCTCTGCGGCGCGGGCGTTCATCTGCTGCACAAAGGCAGGCTCGCTGCCGCCCACCAGCTCTGCCACCGCCACCGCTGCGTCATTGGCCGAGGACACACAGATGGCCTTGAGCATCTCGTCCAGCGTGAACTGCTCCCCGGGCTCCAGCCAGATCTGACTGCCGCCCATGTGGTAGGCGTGCTCGCTGACCGGCACGGCGGTGTCCATAGTCAGCCGCCCGGCGTGCACCGCCTCAAAGGTGAGCAGCAGGGTCATTACCTTGGTAATGGAGGCGATGGGCATGGTCTGGTCGGCGTTCATCTCGTAAAGCACCGTGCCGCTGGTCTGGTCGATGAGCATCGCCGCGCGGCAGGGCAGAGTAAGCTGCGGCGGGGTGACCGTCAGGGTCTGCACTGCCGGTTCCGCCTGCGCCTGCACCGCCGGTTGGATGCGCAGCCCCTTGCCCTGCGCCGTGCCGAAAGTCAGTGCAAACAACCAGAAGCAGACCACCCCCGCGCACAGCAGCGCCAGATTTCTCCGTTCCATTTCCGTCCCTCCCCGTGCGAAGTCTCTTGCTGCTACTGTATGCAGTGGTCTTTTCAGGCATGCCGCTCGTCAATTTTGCCGTACCATTTTTCATATTGTGTTCGTTTTCTGTTAACTTTGGTACCTGTTCCTTGACTTTTCACGGCAAAACTTGTAAAATTGAACTGTTCCCAGAAGGGAGCAAGCCCAGTTTCATACAATCATGCAATCACAAGGAGGGTCTCATTATGAATCTTTCCCGCCGTAACTTTATGAAGATCGCCGGTCTGTCCGCTGCTGCTGTTGCAGGTGCCGCCCTGTTCACCGGCTGCTCCGGTCAGCTCATGCTGCCCGTCCGGTTCTCTGCTACCGTGATCGGTAAAGAGACCCAGAAGGCTCTGGACACCCAGCAGTTTTCTGTCGTGGCCGACCTGAGCGAGGACGCCCAGAAGAACGCCATCAACGCTTTTGTGAGATCTCAGCTTCGCCAGCCTATGTACGAGGTCGATTTCATTGAGCGCAAGACCGATACACTGGACGGCAAGGAGACCGATTATCTGTTCGTTACCCTGAAAAACAGCTAACGGCTCGTCATTCCTTCCTGCAGCTTTGGGACGCGAGATTTTTCGCGTCCCTTTTTGTTTTGACGCACTGCAAAAGACCGGTGTCTCCGTGCAAAAACAGTCTTGCACCCCGGTGGGCTTCTGTTATATAATGAGAAGAAATGCAAAACACCCCCGTTTTTATCGAAAGGATCGTTCCCCATGCGAGTTTGTTTTTATACCCTCGGCTGCAAGGTCAACCTGAACGAGACCGGTGCGCTGGAACAGCTGTTCCGCGCCAACGGCTTTACCATTGCGCAGGAAGGCGAAGCAGCGGATGTGTTCATTGTGAACAGCTGCACCGTGACCAACTTCGGCGACCAGAAGAGCCGCAAGTGGCTGCGCCGCAAAAAGCGCGAAAACCCCGGTGCGGTGACGGTGCTGACCGGCTGCTACCCGCAGGCCTTCCCGGAGGAGGCCGCACAGTTCATGGAGGCCGATCTTGTGTGCGGCAACGGCGACCGCAAGGCCATCTTGGAGAACGTACAAAAGCTGTTGGACGGCCACGAGCGCATCGTAGCCATTGCCCCGCACCAGCGCGGCGAGCAGTTCGAGGAGCTGCCGGTGGAACGGTTCGAGACCCACACCCGCGCCTTTATCAAGGTAGAGGACGGCTGCAACCGGCAGTGCGCCTACTGCGTCATCCCCCGCGCCCGCGGGCCGGTGCGCAGCCGCGCCGAGGAGAGCATTCTGGCCGAGCTGCACCAGCTGGCCGCTGCGGGCTACCGCGAGGTGGTGCTCAGCGCCATCTCCCTGCCCAGCTACGGGCTGGACACCGGCACGAATCTTGTGGAATTGGTGGAAAAATGCGCACAGGTGCCGGGCATCGAGCGCATCCGTCTGGGCAGCCTTGACCCCGATATGCTCACCCCGGAATTCATCTCCCGCTTGGCAGCGGTGGACAAGCTTTGCCCCCAGTTCCACCTGAGTTTGCAGAGCGGCTGCACCGCCACCCTGCGCCGGATGCGCCGGGTGTACACCGCGCAGGAGTACGCACAGGTGGTGGAGCAGATCCGCGCCGCCTACGGCAGCCGCCCGGTCAGCTTTACCACCGACTGCATCTGCGGCTTCCCCGGCGAGACGGCAGAGGACTTTGAGGAGAGCTGCGCATTTTTGAAGAAGATCGGCTTCCTTAAAGTGCATGTGTTCCCCTACTCCCGCCGCAGCGGCACCCCGGCTTATGATTTCCCGGATCAGATCCACGAGCGGGAAAAGCAGGAGCGCAGCCGCCGCATGAACGCCGTAGCCGAACAGGTGCGCTGCGAGGCACTGGCCGCCTTTGAGGGCACCGAGGATGAGGTGCTGCTGGAGACTCCCCTGTCCGGTACGCTGTTCACCGGCTACACCCGGCTGTACATTCCGGTGGTGGTCTCTGCCCCCGGCTGCGAGAGCGGGCAGATCGTGCGGGTAAAGCTTGGCCGCTACGATGGCGAGCGGGTGCGTGCAGCACTTTGCTGAAATTTTTTCATTTTACTTGTACATTCTGTGCATCCGCATGAATACAATAAATTTTTAACAAATTTTGTGTTTTGCTCTTTCCATACGCACGTCTTTATGTTAAAATGAAGATGGATTTATCGGGTCCGGCGTGCTGTAAGCAACCAGCACGGTACCATCCGTGCCCGTATAGCGCCGTTTTTATGCTCTGCACACAGGGCAGGCGGCTCCGTTTTTTGGCTGTTTCTGAGCAAGGAGAGATTGGAATGAGTTTCAGAGGAATCAATACTACGGTCATCCAGATCCGCCGTCAGGTGTTTACCGAGGTCGCCCGCATGGCTTACGCCAACGTCAAGGGCGAGCAGGCCAACCACCTGATGCGCAAGATCCCCTACACCATCATCCCCGGTGAGGAGGGCAAGCTGCGCAAGGACATCTTCCTGGAGCGTGCCATCGTTGAGGAGCGCGTGCGTCTGGCTATGGGTCTGCCCACCCGCCGCATGGACGAGCACAACAGCGTGGTCTCCGGTCTGGAGGATGCTTCCATCGCCGATAAGTACTATGATCCCCCGCTGGTCAACGTGATCAAGTTTGCCTGCAACCGCTGCCCCGAAAAGCTGGTCAAGGTATCTGACCTGTGTCAGGGCTGCCTTGCACACCCCTGTATGGAAGTGTGCCCCAAGAAGGCCATTACTTGGGAGAGCGGCCGTTCCACCATCGATCAGGACAAGTGCATCAAGTGCGGCCGCTGCGTCACCGTCTGCCCCTACAATGCCATCGTCAAGACCGAGCGTCCCTGCGCCGCTGCCTGCGGCATGGGCGCTATCCACTCTGACGAGCTGGGCCGTGCCGAGATCGATTACAGCAAGTGCGTGTCCTGCGGTCAGTGTCTGGTGAACTGCCCCTTCGGTGCCATTGCCGACAAGGGTCAGATCTATCAGCTCATTCAGGGCTTCAACCGCGGCGACCGTATCTATGCGCTGGTCGCTCCCGCCTTCATCAACCAGTTCCCCTCTCTGGCTTCTACCGGTAAGCTGAAGTCCGCCCTGAAGGCTATCGGCTTCTGCGACGTGGTGGAGGTTGCCATTGGTGCCGACCTGTGCACCGTGGACGAGGCACACGACTTCCTTGAGGAAGTGCCCGAGAAGCTGGACTTTATGGCTACCTCCTGCTGCCCGGCATGGAGCATGATGGCAAAGACCGCCTTCCCCGGCCTTGCCAAGAACATCTCCATGACCATGACCCCCATGGTGTTCACCGCCCGCATGATGAAGCAGAAGGACCCCGAGGCCCGCATGTGCTTCATCGGCCCCTGCGCCGCCAAGAAGCTGGAAGCTTCCCGCCGCACCGTCCGTTCGGACGTGGACTTCGTGCTGACCTTTGAGGAGCTGGCCGGCATCATCGAGGCCAAGGACATCGACACCAGCCTGCTGGAGGTGGACGAGGACGAAGCCCTGCACGCTGCATCCGCTGCAGGCCGCGGCTTTGCACAGTCCGGCGGCGTGGCCAAGGCCGTTGCCGACAAGATCAAGGAATGGCGTCCCGACATGGAGGTGAAGATTGCCTCCGCACAGGGTCTGGCCGACTGCAAGAAGCTGCTGATGCTGGCCAAGGCCGGTAAGTACAACGGCTACCTGCTGGAGGGCATGGGCTGCCCCGGCGGCTGCATCGGCGGTGCCGGTACCATTGCCGACCCCGTGCGCACCGCAGCTGTGCTGAACAAGTATGTGAAGGACGCCGAGTTCACCGACCCCGAGCAGAGCGCCTTTATGTCCAACATCCACATGCTGAAGGACGACCCCAACTTTGAGGTCTGAGCCGCTATAACGTAATCATCCAAAAGGACGCTGCATTGTCGCAGCGTCCTTTTTTATCACACTTTCCACATTTTGTGTTGGATTCGAAACATTTTTGTGAAAGACTGCCAAGGCGCATTGACAAGGCCGTCCGGTCATGCTATGTTAGTATTGACAAATTAGCACCTTATGGAGCATTATATACTCTGTTTCACCATGCCGTAGCTGCGGCAGAAAGGATAAAACCATGACTACCGCCTTAAAACGTACCGGCGCTGCCCTGCTGACGCTGCTGATGTTCTGTATGCTCACACTGGGCGCTTCTGCCGCCGCAAATACCCCCGTTGGGGTCAAATTCTGGAAGGAAAACTCCGACAAGGAATCCATGGCCAACTCCGGCATTGATTCTGACCGCGAGGCTACCCTTGCCCGCCAGTCCAACGGCACCTACACCCTGATGCTGCCCGTCAAGCAGGTGACCAAGCTCAATGTGACCGGCTGTCTGACCGGCCTGACCATCGGCGATGTGACCTACACCGGCACCCTGACCGGCGAGATCGAAAAGGGCAGCGGCATCCTGACCATCAAGAACCTGCCTGCCTCGGTGCTGACCGGCAGCGATGTGAGTAAGGCGCTGACCGTGACCTGCAACATCCAGATGGATCTGAGCCTGCTGGGCGAGATCAACACCACCGCCCGGATGTGCATCTGGGCAAAATAAACAGCACGATAACAAAAGCGCCGTTCCACCTGGGACGGCGCTTTTTGCTGTTCAGCAATCGATGTGCTTTTCCACAAAGTCGGCGGCCATTTTATCCAGCTGCATCACCGCATTTTCCGCGCCCTTCATCACCTTGCGCACATTGCGGCGCATCTGGCGCTTGCTCTGGGTAGCCATCATGGCACCGGCAGCCCCAAGGACTGCACCGGTGGCCATGCCCACCACCATGCCTGCGGCGGAATTTTCTCGCTGTTTCATCCTGAATTTCTCCTTTCGGCCTGTCATGACAGGGCTTGCAGTGCTATTATTTCCGCAAAAGAATCTGGTATACGCTTTTTTTATGCAGCAATTTGTGGTATACTGTTCTATGATGCTTTTTATAAGCCGCTGTGCGCGGCTTTTCAGCAAGGAGGTTTTCCTATTTGCAAAAACCCGTTGAACCAAAAAAGATCCTTTGCATCCACGATCTGTCCGGCGTGGGCCGGTGCAGCCTTGCGGTGATCCTGCCTGTGCTGTCAGTCATGGGCTTCCAGCCGGTGGCGCTGCCCACGGTGGTGCTCTCCACCCACACCGGCGGCCTTGGCACCCCCGCCCGGATGGACGGCAGTGCCTACGGCATGGCCGCACTGGAGCACTACCAGACCCTTGGACTGCAATTTGATTGTATCTATACCGGCTATCTGGGCGGCGAGGCACAGGTAGCGCTGGCTGAAAAAGCCTTTGCCCTGTGGCCTGCCGCCTACAAAGTGGTGGACCCCGTAATGGGCGATAACGGCAAGGCCTATTCCACCGTTACCCCGGCACTGGTCGAGCGCATCCGCAGCCTGTGCCGCGCGGCAGATCTGATTTTGCCCAACTACACCGAGGCGCAGCTGCTTTTGCAGCAGCAGCCGGTCACCGATGAGCTGGACGATACCGCCGCGCAGGCACTGGCAGATGCTTTGCAGCCGCTGGCCTCCAACGCGGTGGTCACCGGATTGCCGCTGGGCAAGTACATCGGCTGTGCCGGTACCGGCGCAGACCGCTTCGTCATCAAAAAGCTGCATATCAGCCGCAGCTTCCCCGGCACGGGGGATCTGTATGGTGCCGTGCTCATCGGCTCGCTGCTGCAGGGCAACGCCCTGAGCGCCGCCGCCGATAACGCTGCGGAGTTTGTTTCGCTGGCTATTCAGGGCACGCCCTACACGCAGGACACCCGCTTCGGCGTGTGGTTTGAGCCGCTGCTGCCCCGCCTGTGCCCCCTGCGGGAGGAACCGGAGGGCATTTTATGATGGACAAGCCGACTTTGAATATCGTGCTGGTAGAGCCCCGCATCCCCCAGAACACCGGCAACGTGGCGCGCACCTGTGCCTGCACGGCCTGCCGTCTGCATCTGGTGGGCCCCATGGGCTTTGCCATTGATGACAAAAAGCTCAAGCACGCCGGGCTGGACTACTGGCACTATCTGGACATTACCTACTACGACGGCCTTGCAGACTTTTTTGCCCGCAACAACGGCCCCTACTACTACTTTACCACCAAGGCGCCCCAGCGCTACACCGATGTGCAGTACCCGGACGGGGCTTATCTGGTGTTCGGGCGCGAGGATGCCGGGTTGCCGGAGGCGCTGCTTGTGGAAAATCAGGAGCACTGCATCCGGATGCCCATGCGGGACACCTGCCGCAGTCTGAACCTTTCCAACAGCGTGGCGGTGGGCGTGTACGAGGTGCTGCGGCAGTGGGATTTCCCGGAGCTGCTGGACCACGGCCACCTACGAGATTATGAATGGAAATGAGGGAAATTATGAGCAAGATTGCAATTCTGACTGATTCCTCCTGCGATATCCCGCAGGAGATGGCCGAAAAATACGGCATTGATATCATGAGTTTCCACATCCTGCTGGATGATGTGGACTACGTTGAGCGTGTAGACTGCACCAACACCGAGTTCTACGATAAAATGCGTGCGGCAAAGGGTGTGCCCTCTACCGCCGCCATTACGCCCATCCAGTTCTGTGAAAAATACTGCCAGTATGTGGACGAGGGCTACACGGATGTCATCCATGTGCCCATTAACAAATCCGGCTCCTCCACCTACAACAACGCCCTGATGGCACAGGGGATGCTGCGGGAGGAGCGCCCGGAGCACCATCTGAACATCCACTTGCTGGACCCCCACACCTATTCTATGGTGTTCGGCTGGTATCTGTGCGAGATGGCACGCAAACTGCAGAACGGCGCAGAGATCCGCCACGTCATCCACGAATTTGAACGGCAGATGAACTGCATGGAGGTCGTGCTGGGGCCTTACAGCCTGAGGCAGATGAAGAAGAGCGGCCGCATCTCTGCCGCAGCAGCCGTCATGGGCGAACTGATGGGCATCCGTCCCATCATTACCCTGATCGACGGCAAAACCAAGGTAGAGGCCAAGGTGCGCGGCGATGAAAAAGTCGTGCCCGCCATGGTGGATCTGTGCCAGAAGCGCGCCGGGGATGTGGAGGATTTTGAGTATATGATCGGCCACACCAACATCCCGCAAGCCGCTGATCTGGAAAAGGCCTGCCGCAAGGCCTTTGGCAAGCCGCCGCTGGCCGTGTTTGAGCTGGGCGGCGTGGTCTCTGCCAACACCGGCCCCGACACCGTAGCGCTGACATATACCGGCCACCCCAGAGGGTAAAAACATCCGGCAGAGGGCTGCCGCGAAATAGCATACCTTCAAAATATTGAAAGCTCCAAGGCAGCTTCTCAAAAAAGGGTACAAAAAAGCTGAGCATCTGTGAAAGATCAGGTGCTCAGCTTTTTTGCATTTTTCGTTGACGCTGTTTCGTAGCAGTCCTTTTTGTTATTTATTTCTCGTGTTTTACCCGTTGGATATCTCCCAGATCGTAGGGGGTGTTCTGGTAGACGTAATAGTTCAGCCAGTTTTCATACAGCAGGTGGGCGTGGGCGCGCCAGCGGAACAGCGGCGGCTTTGCGGGGTCGTCATCCGGGTAGTAGTTGACGGGCACATGGATGGGCAGGCCCTTGGCTACGTCCCGCTTATACTCGGCATCCAGCGTATACTTATCGTACTCCGGGTGACCGGTAACAAAGATCTGCCGCCCGTTCTCGGTGCTCATGAGGAAGGGCCCGGCGGCGTCGCTCTCGGCCAGAATGCGCAGGGCGGCGCAGTTGTCCACATCCTCCCGGCAGATGCCGGTGTGGCGGCTGTGAGGGGCGTAGAACACCTCATCAAAGCCGCGCACCAGCGGGTTTGCCGGGCGGGTGACCCGGTGCTCGAACACGCCGAACATCTTTTCCGGCAGCAGCTGCTTGCGCACGCCGTAGTGGTAGTACAGCCCGGCCTGTGCGCCCCAGCAGACATGGAGGGTGGAGTAGACGTTCGTTTCGCTGAAGTCCATGATCTCGCACAGTTCGTTCCAGTAGTCCACCTGCTCAAAATCCATGGTCTCCACCGGCGCGCCGGTGATGATCATGCCATCGTAGCGGTTGTTCTTTACCTCGTCAAAGGTCTTGTAAAAGGCCTCAAGGTGAGCAGCCGACACATGGGTGGCAGAGTGGCTGGCAGTTTGCAGCAGGGTCATGTGCACCTGCAGCGGGGTGTTGGCCAACAGCCGGGCGATCTGGGTCTCGGTGGCGATCTTGGTGGGCATCAGGTTCAGGATCAAAATTTCCAGCGGACGGATATGCTGCGCCAGCGCCCGCTCCCGGTGCATGACAAAGACGTTTTCTTCATACAGGGCGTCAAAGGCGGGTAAGGTCTTAGGGATGATCAGCGGCATAGGAAAGTCGCTCCTTTGCTAGACGATTCAAAAATGGCACCGCGTTCGCTTTGCCATCTTCAGGGGTATCATGATTTTTGATTTCACGGGAAGGCATCAGACCTTATCCAGTGCCTGCGCGATATCGGCGATGAGATCCTCGGCGGATTCCAGACCGCAGCTCATGCGCACCAGCTCGGCGGGCACACCGGCGGCAGCCAGCTGCTCGTCGTTCATCTGACGGTGGGTGCTGGAGGCGGGGTTCAGGCAGCAGGTGCGGGCATCCGCCACATGGGTCTCAATGGCGGCAAGCTTCAGCTCCTTCATAAAGGTGCTGGCAGCCTGACGTCCACCGGCCAGACCAAAGCTTACCACGCCGCAGCTGCCATTGGGCAGGTACTTCTGAGCCAGTGCGTGGTAGGGGCTGCTTTCCAGCCCGCAGTAGTTCACATAGGCCACCTTGGGGTGGTTTTCCAAGAACTGTGCCACCGCCATGCCGTTGGCGCAGTGGCGCTGCATCCGAACGTGCAGGCTTTCCAGACCAAGGTTCAGCATATAGGCGTTCATGGGGGACTGCATGGAGCCGAAGTCCCGCATCAGCTGCGCAGTGGCCTTTGTAATGAAAGCTCCCTCCTTGCCGAAGCGCTCGGCGTAGGTGATGCCGTGGTAGCTGTCGTCCGGGGTGCACAGACCCGGGAACTTCTCGGCGTGCGCCATCCAGTCGAACTTGCCGCCATCCACGATGGCACCGCCCAGCACTGCGCCGTGGCCGTCCATGTACTTGGTGGTGGAGTGGGTCACGATGTCCGCGCCCCACTCAAAGGGGCGGCAGTTGACCGGTGTGGGGAAGGTGTTGTCCACCATCAGCGGCACACCGTGGGCGTGGGCGGCCTTGGCAAACTTTTCAATGTCCAGCACGGTCAGGGCGGGGTTTGCGATGGTCTCGCCGAACACTACCTTGGTGTTGGGCCGGAAGGCGGCGTTCAGCTCCTCCTCGGTGCACAGAGGGTCTACGAAGGTGGCGGTGATGCCCATCTTTGCCATGGTGACCGAGATAAGGTTGAAGGTGCCGCCGTAGATGGTGCTGGAGGCTACGATGTGGTCCCCTGCCTCGCAGATATTGAACAGGGCAAAGAAGTTTGCGGCCTGTCCGCTGGAGGTAAGCATGGCGGCGGTGCCGCCTTCCAGCTCGCAGATCTTTTTGGCTACCATGTCGCAGGTGGGGTTCTGCAGGCGGGAATAGAAATAGCCGTCTGCCTCCAGATCGAACAGCTTGCCCATGTCCTCGCTGGTAGCGTACTTGAAGGTGGTGGACTGAATGATGGGGATCTGACGGGGTTCGCCATTGCCGGGGGTGTAGCCGCCCTGCACACAGATGGTATCACGGTTCATACAACATACTCCTTTGCTTGTTTTTTGGGTCGGGAAGGACGATTCCCCGCAGGAGGGGCTGCCTCCGGCGGGGAATCGAAAAATCAAAGCTTCTTATTTCCGCAGGCGCTTATCGCTCTTGGTGGCCCACAGGGTACCCACAGACTGGAACGCCTGCACCATCAGCACCAACAGCACCACGCAGACGATCATGATGTTGGTCTGGTAGCGGTAGTAGCCGTAGGACAGGGCGATCTTGCCCAGACCGCCGCCGCCGATAACGCCGGACATGGCGGAGTAGCCCAGAATGGTGGTCAGTGCGGTGGTCATGCTGGAGATCAACCCGGGCAGGCACTCCGGGATCATGACCTTGGTGATGATCTGAAACGGGGTAGCGCCCATGCTCTGGGCAGCTTCCACCACACCCTCATCCAGCTCCCGCAGGCTGGTCTCCACCAGACGTGCCACGAAGGGGAAGGCGGCGACCACCAGCGGAACGATGGTGGCCTTGGTGCCCACCGTAGTGCCCACAATGGCGCGGGTAAGCGGGAATACACAGATCATCAGGATCAGGAAGGGCACGCTGCGCAGGATGTTGATGACAATGTTGATCAGGTGCATCAGCCAGCCGGGCAGGGGCAGAATACCGTCCTTGTCACCGGCTACCAGCAGCACGCCCAGCGGCAGGCCCAACACCAGCGCAAAGGCGGTGGAGAGCACCGTTACATAAAAGGTCTCCCAGATGGCAAAGCCGTAAGCTGCGATATTCATATACCGGTCACCTCCTCTACCGTTACGCCGGACTGGCTGCGCATATACTCCACAGCCTGCTGTGCGACCGCAAGTTCTGCGGGCAGCTTGAGCAGCATGGAGCCGTAGCACTGGCCGCTCAGATCGCGGGTATCGGCGCTGAGCACCGACACCAGAATGCCCTTTTCGGCGGCAAGGCTTGCCACCAGCGGCTTTGCAGTGGAGGAACCATTAAAGGTAACGCGCACCACATGGTCATCCGGCGCAAAGCAGGAAAGATCCCGCGCTGCGCTGCCGCCGTTGGGCGCCACCAGACGCTTGGCAGCTGCCGTTTTGGGATTAGCAAAAATTTCCTGTACCGAGCCCTGTTCCACGACCACACCGCCGTCCAGAATGGCCACGCTGTCGCAGATTTCCTCCACCACGCTCATCTGGTGGGTAATGACCACCACGGTGATGCCCAGCTTGCGGTTGATATCCTTGATCAGGGTCAGGATGGAGTGGGTGGTGTTGGGGTCCAGCGCACTGGTGGCCTCGTCGCACAGCAGCACTTTGGGGTTGGTTGCCAGTGCGCGGGCAATGGCGATGCGCTGCTTCTGACCGCCGGACAGCTGTGCCGGGTAGGCGTTGGCCTTATCCGGCAGACCCACCATCTCCAGCAGTTCCATGGCGCGCTTTTCGGCCTCCGCCTTCTTCACGCCTGCCAGCTCCATGGGGAAGCAGACGTTCTTCAGGCAGGTGCGCTGCATAAGCAGGTTGAACTGCTGGAAAATCATGGTGATCTCCCGGCGGCGCTTGCGCAGCGAGGCGGGAGACAGGGTCTCCATAGCCACGCCGTCGATCACCACGCTGCCGCCGGTGGGGCGTTCCAACAGGTTGATGCAGCGCACCAGCGTGGATTTGCCCGCACCGGACATGCCGATGATGCCGTAGATGGAGCCATCGGGAATGGTGAGGTTGATGTTCTGCAGCGCTTTCACCGCGCCATCCTTCATCTGGAAGGTCTTGGAAAGATACTTGAGTTCGATCACAGAAATTGCTCCTTTAGATTATCCCTCGATGGGTGCCAGACTGTCCTGCTTGCCGCCGTAGATGCCCATGGGCTCTACGTGAATACCGGCAACGGTCACCAGATGGGTACCCTTTTCGGCGTTGAAGTTGTCCAGATACGGCTGATGCTGGAAGTAGTTGGTGTCTACCTGACCGTCCTCGACGATCTGGTTGGGGATCACATAGTCGTCGTACTCCTGGATATCCAGCGTGATGCCCTTGGCGGCAAGGATCTCCTTGCACACCTCCAGCACCTCGCAGTGGGGAGCGGGAGTAGCGGCGCAGCTGACGGTCTGGCCGTTCAGAGCGTCATAGTCCACAGTGGAATCATAGCCGTCGGTGGGATTCTCCACAACGGACACCACGGAGCCCTTGTAGGTCTCGTCCATGAAGTCCTTCACCTTCTGGCTCTGCAGGGCAGCAGCCAGAGCCTTGATCTTAGGCTCCTCCTGATTGCCGTCCTTGCACACCAGAATGTTGACGTAAGCAGAAGAGCCGTCCTCCATGGCCAGTGCATCGGTCATGGGGTTCAGACCGGCAGAGATGGCGTAGTTGGAGTTGATGACGGCGTAGTCCTCGTCCTGCAGGACGTTGGGCACCTGAGCGGCCTCCACCTCGTCCACGGTGACGTTCAGGGGGTTCTCCTCGATGTCATTCTTGGTGGCGGTCAGGCCTGCGTCTGCCTTCAGCTTGAAGAAGCCGTTCTTCTCCAGCAGGGTCAGGGCACGAGCCTCGTTGGTGGTATCGTTGGGCACAGCCACCTTGATCTTATCCAGCTTAGCAGCGGCAGAGGATGCTACGCTGCCGGATGCAGCGGCGGAAGAAGCAGTGGAAGAAGAACCACCGCAGGCAGTCAAGGCAGCGGCTGCGGCTGCTACACCGGTAACTTTCAGAAAATCGCGACGAGTAATCATAATTTTGTTCCCTCTCTATTGTTCTCTATTATGTACTGTGGCCCGCACGGCACCTTTCCGCGCGCAGCCTTGAACGGATGAATGAAAAAATGCCCCCGTCCTTACGAGCCTTAGACTCTGCAAGGACGGAGGCATGAACATACTTCCGTGGTACCACCTTGGTTCACTGTACCCTTACGGATACAGCCTCGATGCTGCGGCAGCGTGTACTGCTTACAGCCGGACGCTGTAACGGGCGCATCCCGTTGCGGGCTTAGCACTCCTGCGCCTCGTCCGCACGGCTCCGAGACCATTTTCAGCTTCCTGCTTCCTGCCCTTTTCCACCGCCCGGGCTCTCTGGTAAGGATCAATGCGAAGGCCTACTCTTCTCTTCACAGCCATTTTTGTGATATTGACACTATAATAAACCCATCGGCGGCATTTGTCAACACCTTCAACGAAGTTTTTGGGTAGGGATATGGCTTCCGGTCTGCTGCCACATCCGTTTTGCTTGACAATGCGCACAAAAAGGGTTATACTATAACTACAAAAGGCACTGCGACAAGCGGTTGGCCCTTTAGGTTTTTAGTTTAACTTTTATCCAAAGAAAAACCGTCACCTGTGGGGGGTGGCGGTTTTTACTTTCTTACCTTGATCGTAAACGTAAATCCAAACAAGTGGAATGTCAAAGTAATAGGCATGTTCTCACCTCCTTCCGGAAGTGAGAGCCAACCGCCTGCCGTATGTGCAGTACCTTTCGATCGCTTTTCAGCGACAGGACAATTATAACATATTCCGACCCTTTTCGCAAGAAAGCTCTGGTGTTTCCAGAGCTTTTTATTATACGCCCTTGTATGCGGCTGGTGCACATGATAAAATAGGGTATCATCTTTTGCAAGGAGAGCAGGCAATGAACAGCAGAGACCCTTTTCCCGATGAAGAGCTGCGCCGCCGCATCATGGATTTTATCATGGCCGCAGGGCAGACCCTGCTGGAAAATGGTGCGGAGGTGTTCCGGGTGGAGCAGACCATGGAGATCATGGCGCGCAGCTTTCATCTGCGGGAGTTCCACGTTTATGTGCTGACCAACGGCATTTTCGCCAGCGCCGGCACTGCCGAGATCAGCGAGGTGCGCAACGTGCCGGTGCGCACCACCCATCTGGGGCGGGTGGCAGCGGTGAACGAACTTTCCCGCCAGATCGCCCAGACAGGAATGACCTTGGACGAAGCCGAGAGCCGTCTGGTGCTGACGCGGCAGCTGCCCTTCCCCAAAGATCATGTGCAGCTGCTTTCCGGGCTGTGCGGGGCGTTCTGCTTTGCCATGATGTTCGGCGGCAACCTGCGCAGTGCGCTGGCAGCTGCCGGGGCGGGGCTGGTGGCCAGCTGGTATCTGCTGTGGTGCGGGCGGCACGAGGTGCCCGGCGGCTTCCAGAAGATCAGCACCGCCGCGCTGATCACGCTGATGTGCATCCTGCTGTGCAATCTGCTGCACACTTCTGCCAGCCACGCCATCATCGGTACGCTGATGATCCTGACCCCGGGTATCGCCTTCACCATGGGCATCCGGGACTTTGTGCAGGGCGACTACCTTTCCGGCACCATCCGCATGATCGATGCTTTGCTCATTGCCGCCAGCATTGCCATAGGTACCGGCCTTGTGCTGCGGCTGTACACGGTACTTACGGGGGTGGTCGTGGTATGATGTCCCTTACAGCTGTACAGATCAGCGAGCTGACCGCGCAGTTTTTTCTGGCCGCGGCGGGCACGCTGAGCTTTGCCATTCTGTTTGCGTGCCCCCGGCGCTGTCTGCCCTACTGCGCGCTGGTAGGCGCTGTGGGCTGGCTGTGGTACGAGTTGCTGACCCTGCTGGGCGCAGACGCCGCCACGGCCTCCCTGCTGGCGGTCATTCCGCTTACCATCCTTACCCGCGTGTTTGCCATTACTCAAAAAACGCCGGTCACGGTGTTTTTGCTGACCGGCATTTTCCCGCTTGTGCCGGGCGCGGGCATCTACTACACCGCCTACTATTTCATCCAGAACGAAAACACCCTTGCCCTTGCCAAGGGCATCAGCACCTTTAAGATCGCCGTGGCACTGGCCATCGGCATCAGTCTGGTGCTGTGCGTGCCGCTGCCGAAGAGGAAGTAAAACCCTCTCAGTCATCTCGCTTTGCTCGATGCCAGCTCCCCCGAAAGGGGGAGCTGGCGAACGTAGTGAGCCTGAGAGGTTTCATCCGTTCCCTTGGAGAAGGTGGCAAAGCCGCAGGCTTTGACGGAAGGGGCTGCGCGCCAACCCAAAAGCAGCTGCAAACATTTTATATAAAAACAAAAAGATGCCGGCAGGCTGCTTTCAACCTGCCGGCATCTTCGTGTTTATGCGATCAATTTAGTAGCACTTAACTGTTTAGCCCTTGAGTGCCACGCCCATCCAGACAGTAGCCTCATAACCGCCGTCTACGATCTTCAGATAGCTCTCCCAAGTCTCATCCGGTTCGATATCCTTGCACTGAGCGAGCAGGCTATCCTTAATGTCAGCGTAGCAAACCCTCTCATTTGGGTTGCTCTTCAAATCAAACACTTTGTTGGCAATCACTTCCACATGGCGATCCGCCACACCGCCATTAAAGAACTTCAAAGTAACGAACACTTTGGATTGGCTTGCAGGCTTGGACTCTTCCTTGTAGACCTTAACAGGAACCAGTGCCAGCTTCTTGCCATTGCCATCGTCCTCGACCTTGACCAGAGCTTCGCTCTCCAGCACATAGCCCTTGGGGAAAGCCTCTGGCGGAATCTTGGTCGGATCCAGCGGATCGCCCTTCAGCACTTCCATCTTGTAGGTGTCACCGATGCCACCGCCCTTGCCATTATCAAGAGTCTTATCAAAGAAGTAAACAGTGACCACATCGGTAGTCACCTCGGGCACCTGCGGAATATCTTCCTTGGAGCAGCCAGCCAGCACACCGGTAGCCGCAACAGCCAGAGCAGCAGCGCCTGCGCCCTTCAGGAACTGACGACGAGAGATATTAGACATAATAATCAACCTCACGATCTTTTATTTTCAACTCCTACTACAAAATAGGAGCTTGTTCTTCTATAATATACCCCCCCCGGTATAATTTTGTCAATACTTATTTCGTTTTTTTGCAAGAAAGTTTTTAACGATCACCATCTGTTTATCATTCTTGTTGCAAGATATTGCCGCATCTGTTATATTTTATTATAATGTGATTTATAAAAGGAGTGATCTCTATGAACGCAATGGAACTTCTGACCACCCGCCGCACCTACCGCCGGTTCGAGCAAAAAGCTGTGCCGCAGGACGTGGTGGACGATATCGTACAGGCCGTGCGGCTGTCCTCCTGTGGGGCAAACCGGCAGGCGGTGCGTCTGGTGCTGGTGCAAAGCCCGGAGATGGTGGCCAAGGTACAGCCGCTGGTCAAGTGGGCTGGCTATCTGCCGCCGGAGCAGGGCACGCCCAAAGCGGACGAGCTGCCCACCTTTTATGCAGCTGTGGTGCAGGATACCGCCATCCCCGGCGACCTTGCCACCGACACCGGCATTGTGCTGGCCAACATGACCCTTGCCGCATGGGACAAGGGCGTGGGCAGCTGCATCATGGGCGCGATCAATAAGCCCGCCCTGACCGCGCTGCTGGGCATTGAGGAGCCGCAGAAGCTGGCGTTTATGGTGGCATTCGGCTACCCCACCCACAAGGCCGCTATCGTGCCCATGACCGAGCAGACCGGCGTAAAGTACTATCTGGACGAAAACCGCGACTACTGCGTGCCCAAGCGCAGCGCGGAGGAGATTGCAAGAAGCCTGTAAAAGCCGGTTTATACTGCATATATTCACACATTTTCTCCGTTATTGCATAAATGTTTGCAAAATCGTTTCAATTTTACGGATTATTATGCACAAGTATTGACTTTTCGTTTTGTACAAACTATACTAAGTGCGTTCCCCGAAAGCGCGATGAATCGCATCCCATCGGGGCAAAGCAAACTATATTGCATAGATTGAGGAGTGTTTGAATATGAAAAAGATCTCTCGCCGCAGCTTCATGGCTGCCGCTGCTGTTTCCGTTGCTGCTCTGGCTATGACCGCCTGCGGTGGTTCCGCAAGCTCTGTTGCTTCCTCTGTGGCAAGCTCTGCCGTTTCCTCCGAGGCTGTTTCTTCTGCCGCTGCCGCTGAGCTGACCACCGTAGAGGCCGGCAAGCTGACCATGGCTACCAACGCCGCCTTCCCTCCGTACGAGATGACCACCGATGCCGGCGAGTTCGAGGGCATCGACGTGGACACCGCCAAGGCCATTGCTGAGAAGCTGGGTCTGGAGCTGCAGATCGACGACATGGACTTTGACGCCGCACTGCTCAGCGTGCAGCAGGGCAAGGCCGACATCGTGATGGCAGGCGTTACCGTGACCGACGAGCGCAAGGCTGTGATGGACTTCTCCGACAGCTACGCCACCGGCATCCAGTCCATCATTGTGCCCAACGATTCCGAGATTGCTTCTCCCGACGATCTGGCCGGCAAGACGATTGGTACCCAGCGCGGCACCACCGGCTACATCTACTGCTCCGATGACTTCGGCGATGAGAACGTGGTTGCTTACGACGACGGTCTGACCGCTGTGCAGGCCCTGAACAATGGTCAGGTGGACGCTGTGGTCATCGACAACGCTCCCGCACAGGAGTTCGTGGCTGCCAACCCCGGCCTGAAGGTGCTGGATACCAGCTACGCCGAGGAGGATTACGCCATCGGCATGGCAAAGGGTTCTGCTCTGGAGGACGCTGTCAACAAGGCTCTGGAGGAGCTGAAGGCTGACGGCACCCTGCAGGCCATCGTGGACAAGTACATCAACGCCAACTAAGCCGCGTGCCCTGTACCATTCCCGTACCCAAGGAGGCGCCCCGCTCCGGGGCACCTCTTTTTTTAGAAAAAAGTGGTTACAATTTATTGACAAACAGAAAGCGAGGATGTGAATGGCTGCGCAATACGAACTGCTCAAAGAGCTGCTGAACAGCGGCACAAAGCTAAGCTTTGGACAGGATTTCTTTTTTAAGTTTTATCAGGCCTTTCTGCTGAAGGACCGCTGGATGCAGTACATCAACGGTGTGGGCACCACCCTGCTGGTCACCGCACTGGCGCTGGCGCTGGGCGTGGTGCTGGGCAGCGTGGTGGCGCTGGTGCGCGTGACCCACGACCAGCAGCGCCCCGGCCACAAAAACGCGGTGCTGGGCTTTTTTAACGCGGTGTGTCAGGTGTACACCACCATTATCCGCGGCACGCCTATGATGGTGCAGCTGCTGATCATGAGCATGGTCATTTTTTCCAACAGCCGCAACTTTACCATGGTGGGTGCGCTGACCTTGGGCATCAACTCCGGCGCGTATGTATCCGAGATCATTCGCGGCGGCCTGATGGCTGTGGACCCCGGCCAGATGGAAGCCGGGCGCAGCCTTGGCCTGAACTACATGACCACCATGGTGGTCATCATCATCCCGCAGGCCATCCGTGCGGTGCTGCCTGCACTGGGCAACGAGTTTATCGTCCTGCTCAAGGATACCTCCCTGATCACCACCATTGGCGGCAAGGAGCTGCTATATGCCGCACAGGGCATTATGAATCGTACCTACGAAGCCATGTTCCCCCTGCTGGGCGTTGCACTGATCTACCTGATCCTTGTTATGCTGTTTACATGGCTGCTGAGCAAGTTTGAGAGGAGGCTGGCACAAAGTGACCGATAAGATTTTGGAAGTACGCGGCCTGACCAAGACCTATGGCGGCGTAAAGAAGCGCGGCGCAAAAAAGGCCGACCCCACACTGGATGTGCTGAAGGGCATCGACCTTGATATCTACCGCGGCGACGTGGTTTGCCTGATCGGCCCTTCCGGCTGCGGCAAGTCCACCTTTCTGCGCTGCCTGAACCGGCTGGAGACCCCCTCCTCCGGCTCTATCAAGTTTGAAGGCGTGGAGGTGGACGAAGCGCACATCGACCCCGTGCGCCAGAAGATGGGCATGGTGTTCCAGCACTTCAACCTGTTCCCCCACCTGACCGTGAAAAAGAACCTTGAGCTGGCACCCAGCCTGCTGAAGCTGAAGGACAAAGAGGCCATCTCTGCCCGTGCAGACGAGCTGCTGGCCCGCGTAGGTCTGGCCGACAAGGCCAACGCCTACCCCAAGAGCCTGTCCGGTGGTCAGCAGCAGCGCATCGCCATCGCCCGCGCGCTGGCCATGGACCCGGACGTGATCCTGTTCGACGAGCCTACCAGCGCCCTTGACCCCGAGATGGTGGGCGAGGTGCTGGAACTGATGAAGGAGCTGGCACACACCGGCATCACCATGCTGGTGGTCACCCACGAAATGGGCTTTGCCCGCGAGGTGTCTAACCGTGTCATCTTCATCGACGATGGCAAAATTCAGGAGGATGAGCCGCCGCAGGAGCTGTTCACCAACCCCAAGCACCCCCGCCTGAAAGCCTTCCTCTCCAAGATGCTGTAATAATATAAAAAATTCAAGCCCGGAAGGTCGGTAGACCTTCCGGGCTTGTTTCATTAAAAATAGCGCTACGGCTTAAAGCTCTGCCAGAATGGCGTCGCCCATGGCGGTGCAGCCAAGGCAGGTGCAGCCATCGCTCATGTTGTCGGCAGTGCGCAGACCCTTGTCCAGTACACGGCTCACAGCGTTCTCAATGGCATCGGCTTCCGCTGCCATGCCAAAGGAGTACCGCAGCATCATGGCGGCTGACAGGATGCAGGCGGTGGGGTTTACGATGTCCTTGCCTGCAATGTCCGGAGCCGAGCCGTGGATGGGCTCGTACAGGCCCCGGGTGCCGTCGCCAAGGCTGGAGGACGGGATCATGCCGATGGAACCGGTGATCATGGAGGCTTCGTCCGACAGAATGTCGCCGAACATATTCTCGGTGACGATCACGTCGAACTGCGCGGGGTTCTTCACGATCTGCATAGCGCAGTTGTCCACGAACATCTCGCTGTACTCCACATCCGGGTACTCGGCCTGCAGCCGGTGCATCACGGTGCGCCACAGGCGACTGGTGTCCAGCACGTTGGCCTTGTCCACACAGCACAGCTTTTTGCGGCGCTTGCGGGCAGTCTCGAAGCCGATGCGGCCAATGCGCTCGATCTCGTGCTCTGCATAGGGCATGGTGTCCACGGCCTGCTTTTCGCCGTTTTCCAGCGTGTGGGTCTGGTGCTGACCGAAGTACACGCCGCCGATCAGCTCCCGCACAATGATAAAGTCAATGCCCTGTGCCACGATCTCGGGCTTCAGGGGGCTTGCCGGGGCCAGCTGCGGCCAGATCTTGGCGGGGCGGTTGTTGGCGTACAGCCCCATGCCGGCGCGCAGCCGCAGCAGGCCTTTTTCCGGCCGCTGCTCCCCGGGCAGGCCCTCCCACTTGGGGCCGCCCACCGCGCCCAGCAGCACGCTGTCGGCGGAAAGGCACTTGTCCAGCTCGTGCTGGGGCAGCGGGTCGCCGTATTTATCAATGGCCTCGCCGCCCATGGCGGCAGCGGTGTAGTGGAAGGTATGGCTGTACTTTTCAGCCACCTTATCCAGCACCCGGAGGGTCTGCTTTACGATCTCCGGGCTGGAGCAATCGCCCCAGATGACAGCAATATTTTTTTCCATGAGGTACTCCTTCTATGCTCAAAACGCCCCTGATAGCCCCACTCTCTCAAAGCCTTACGCCCTCTTTGGAGGATGGACGATTTAAAATGCGCTCCGCGTTGCTCTGCCGCTTAAAAGCCCCACTGGGGCTTTCATTGCTACGCAAACGCGGGTCGCTCCAAACACATTTTCACGGATGGGGATGGGGTTATTTCTGGATGGCCTTCATCAGGCCGCCGGCGGAGATGATGTTCTGGATAAAGGGCGGGAAGGGCTCGGCGTGGAACACCTTGCCGTTGGTCTCGTCGGTGATGACGCCGGTGTCAAAATCCACCCGAACGGTGTCCCCTGCCTCGATGGCGTCCACAGCCTCCGGGCATTCCATGATGGGCAGGCCGATGTTGATGCTGTTGCGGTAAAAGATGCGGGCAAAGCTTTTGGCAATGACCACCGCGATGCCGGCAGTCTTGATGCACAGGGGTGCGTGCTCGCGGGAGGAGCCGCAGCCAAAGTTCCAGCCGCCCACCATGATATCACCGGGCTGCACCCGGTTCACAAAATCCTTGTCGATATCCTCCATGCAGTGGCTGGCAAGCTCCTTGGCGTCCTGCGTGTTCAGGTGGCGTGCCGGGATGATGACATCGGTATCCACGTTATCCGGGTATTTGAAAACAGAACCTCTTGCGTTCATGCTCATGCTCCTTTCGGGTCAGACCGTGCGCGGGTCGGTGATGTAGCCGGTCAGGGCGCTGGCGGCGGCGGTGGCGGGAGAAGCTAGATAGACCTCACTGTCCACATGACCCATGCGTCCCACAAAGTTGCGGTTGGTGGTGGAAACGCAGCGCTCGCCCGCTGCCAGAATGCCCATGTAGCCGCCCAGACAGGGGCCGCAGGTGGGGGTGGATACGATGCAGCCCGCATCGATAAAGGCGGTAGTCCAGCCCCGCAGGATGCACTCCTTATAAACAGCCATGGTGGCGGGGATGATGATGCCGCGCACGCCCTTGGCGATGTGCTTGCCCTTGAGGATGTTGTAGGCGGCTTCCATGTCCTCCAGACGGCCGTTGGTGCAGCTGCCGATGACCACCTGATCGATCTTGATGTCCTTGCCCTCGCTGGCAACATGGGTATTCTCGGGCAGGTGGGGGTAGCTGACGGTGGGCTCCAGTGCGCTGAGGTCGATCTCGATGGTCTTTTCGTACACGGCATCGGGGTCAGCTTCGTAGAACACCGGCGGGCGCTGGCTGCGGCCTGCAAGATAAGCCTTGGTCACCTCGTCCACCGGGAAGATGCCGTTCTTGGCACCGGCCTCAATCGCCATATTGCAGATGCACAGGCGGTCGTCCATGGTAAGGCCTGCCACGCCCGGGCCGGTGAACTCCATAGACTTATACAGTGCGCCGTCCACACCGATCATGCCGATGATGTGCAAAATCAGATCCTTGCCGGATACCCGGGGGTTAAACTTGCCGGTAAGCACGAACTTGATGGCAGAGGGCACCTTGAACCATGCCATGCCGGTGGCCATGCCTGCGGCCATATCGGTAGAGCCTACACCGGTGGAGAAGGCGCCCAGTGCACCATAGGTGCAGGTGTGGCTGTCCGCGCCGATCACGCAGTCACCGGCGGTGACGATGCCTTTTTCCGGCAGCAGCGCGTGCTCAATGCCCATCTGGCCGACATCGTAGAAGTTGAGGATATCGTATTTATTGGCGAACTCCCGGCACTGCTTGGACTGGGTAGCGCTCTTGATATCCTTATTGGGCACAAAGTGATCCAGCACAATGGCGATATGCTCTTTATCAAACACGCGATCGAAACCGGCGCGCTCAAACTCGTTGATGGCCACCGGGGTGGTGATATCGTTGCCCAGCACAATGTCCAACTTTGCGTTGATGAGCTGGCCTGCCTTGACCTCCGGCAGACCGGCGTGTGCGGCAAGGATCTTCTGCGTCAGGGTCATTCCCATGGTAGTTTTCTCCTTTTTACTTATAACCCTCTCAGTCAATGCCTTACGGCATTGCCAGCTCCCCCGAAAGGGGGGAGCTTTTTGCATGAGCGGGCAAGTTTTCCTTATGATTCAAAGCTCCCCCTTCGGGGGAGCTGGCGCAAAGCGCCTGAGAGGGTTCGTTCTTTACTTGTTATTGATCGCACTGACGAGGGCACGGATACCGGCCACGATAATGTCGGTGTCGGTACCGGCACCCCATGTGACCGTGTTGTCTCCCCAGACAAGCCCCACATAGGAGGCTGCGCGGGAGGTAGAGCCCTCGTCCAAGCTGTGCTCAGAGTAGTTTTCCAGATGGAAGTCCATGCCGGTGGCGCTCTGGATCGCGTTGGCTACGGCATCCAGACGGCCGTTGCCCACTGAGGTGACCACCTTGCGCTGCCCGTTCAGCTCCAGCGTGACTGTGGCGGTAATGCCGTTTACCTGTGCAAAGTGGGCTTCCACCACATTCAGCGGCTTTGCACGGTTGAGGTAGGTATCCTCGAAGATGTGCAGCACCTCGGCGGCGCTCAGCTCCTTGTGGCTGTGGTCGGACACGCTCTTGACCTTGTAGCCCAGCGCCTCCCGCATCTTGGGGGGCAGATTGTAGCCGTAGTTCTGTTCCAGCACAAAACCGATGCCGCCCTTGCCGCTCTGGCTGTTGATGCGGATGACATCGGCGTCGTAGGTGCGGCCGATGTCGTGGGGGTCCACCGGGATGTAGGGGCAGGTCCAGCGGTGTTCGCCGGTCTGCTTGCGGTACGCCATGCCCTTGGCAATGGCGTCCTGATGGCTGCCGGAGAAGGCGGCAAACACCAGCTGCCCGGCGTAGGGGGTACGCTCGTAGATGTGCATCCGGGTCACCCGCTCGTAGGTGGCGCAGATGGCGGGCATATCCGAGAAGTCCAGCTTGGGGTCTACGCCGTGGCTGTACATATTCATGGCCAGCGTTACGGCGTCCACATTGCCGGTGCGCTCGCCGTTGCCAAACAGGCAGCACTCCACGCGCTGTGCGCCCGCCAGCACTGCCAACTCTGCGCAGGCTACGCCAGTGCCGCGGTCGTTGTGGGGATGGGTGGAGATGATCACGCTGTCGCGGTACTTCAGGTGCTTGTCGCAGTACTCGATCTGGTTGGCGTACACATGGGGCATGCTCATCTCCACGGTCACCGGCAGGTTGATAATCATGGGGCGCTCCGGGGTGGGCTGCATGATATCCAGCACGGCGTTGCACACCTCTACGGCGTAATCCACCTCGGTGCCGGTAAAGCTTTCGGGGCTGTACTCAAACAGGAAGTTGCCCTCGTACTCCTCGCTGAGCTGCTTGACCAGCTTTGCACCGTCCACGGCGATCTGCTTGATCTCCTCTTTGGACTTGTGGAACACCTGCTCCCGCTGTGCCACGGAGGTGGAGTTGTAGAAATGGATCACCGCCCGGGGTGCGCCCTTGACGGCCTCGAAGGTGCGGCGGATGATGTGGTCGCGGCACTGGGTCAGCACCTGCACGGTGACATCGGCGGGGATCATGTCCTTCTCGATCAGGGTGCGCAGGAACTCGTACTCGGTCTCGCTGGCGGCGGGGAAGCCCACCTCGATCTCCTTGAAGCCGATCTTCACCAGCATCTGGAAGAACTCCAGCTTTTCTGCAAGGCTCATGGGCACGATCAGCGCCTGATTGCCGTCCCGCAGATCCACGCTGCACCATGCGGGAGCCTTTTCAATATGGTCTTTTTTTACCCAGCTGTCATAACCGGCGGGTACCGGATAGTACCCCGGTGCGTACTTGGTAGCGTCCATCATCCTGTTGTCCTCCTGATGTTGTGGTGCATAAAAATGCACCCCTTCCGTCTGCTCGTTTCACTCGCATCCACCTTCCCCAAGGGGACGGCTTTCCGGAATGCGGTAAAGTTTGCGGCATTGCCCAAAGGCGCCCCCTTGGGGGAGCTGGCATCGCGTAGCGATGCCTGAAGGGGTATCCGCATACAAAAAGGCTCCCGTCTTTCAAGGCGAAAACCTTGAGAGACGAGAGCCTGTAAATTGCTTTTACAGGGCACCCGTGGTACCACTCTCCTTGCTGCACGGTCAGGTACAGCCACTTTGCACGATCGGCCAAAACAGCGAATCGCTGCCCTTGTAACGGTGGGCATCCGTCAGAACCTACTTGTCCGTTCAGTTCTGCCGCTCGGGGGCCAGTATCCGAAGTTCTCTGCACCCGCCTTGCACCACCCGGCGGCTCTCTGCACGCAGAAGAAAGATCGTTTTATCCCTGTCAACGCATTTGCACTTTGTTGAAAGTGAGATAATTTTAGCACGACTGCCAGAAAGTGTCAAGAAGTTTCGTTCAGGATAAAGATGAAAGCATTTCACAATACCATGGGGTAAATCATGCAAAATTGAGGTCGTTGCTCCCCTGCCCCCTCATCCGGCAAGCCCTTTGCGCACCTATAATATGGTAACTGAGCGGCTTTAGCCCTCTTTGTTAAGAAACTGCTAAGTTTTTGCAAAGTTGCCCTCGCTGCGCTGTTGCTAGGCGGTAAGGTGTGGTATACTGGACGCAGCAAACGGGTGGAAGCCCACTTTATATAGAAGGAGGAACATCCCATGAAAGAAGTCAAGCCATCCAAAAAGCCGCTGGCTATCTACTATGCCATCGTGTTGCTGGTGCTGCTGGTCATCAACCTTGTGGTCATGCCGTGGCTGGCCGAGCGTCAGGTGCAGGAGGTAGACTACGGCACCTTTATGAGCATGACCGAGCAGGAAAACATCGGCAAGGTGGATATCCAGTCCAACCAGATCATTTTTACGGATAAGGACAACAAGCAGATCTACAAGACCGGCCTGATGAACGACCCCAGTCTGACCGAGCGCCTGTACGACGCAGGTGCACAGTTCTCCAGCGAGATCGTGGAGCAGGGTTCGCCGGTGCTCAGCTTTCTGCTGTGGTTCGTGCTGCCCATCCTGCTGTTCAGCTTCATCGGCAACCAGATGAACAAAAAGCTGATGGAAAAAGCAGGCGGCGGCCCGGGCTCCATGATGTTTGGCGGCGCGGGCAAATCCAACGCAAAGGTGTATGTGCAGTCCACCCACGGCATCCGCTTTGCGGATGTGGCCGGTGAGGACGAAGCCAAGGAGAACCTGCAGGAGATCGTCAATTATCTGCACGACCCCAAGCAGTATGAGGAGATCGGTGCTTCCATGCCCAAGGGCATTCTGCTGGTAGGCCCTCCGGGCACCGGCAAGACCATGCTTGCCAAGGCCGTGGCAGGCGAGTCCAACGTGCCCTTCTTCTCCATCTCCGGCTCGGAGTTCGTGGAGATGTTCGTGGGCATGGGTGCCTCCAAGGTGCGTGACCTGTTCAAGCAGGCCAAAGAAAAAGCACCCTGCATCGTATTCATTGATGAAATCGACGCCATTGGCCAGAAGCGCAACAGCGGCCAGTTTGGCGGCAACGATGAGCGCGAGCAGACCCTGAACCAGCTGCTTACCGAGATGGACGGCTTTGAGGGCAACACCGGTGTCATTATTCTGGCGGCTACCAACCGCCCGGATTCCCTCGACCCTGCCCTGACCCGTCCCGGCCGGTTTGACCGCCGTGTGCCCGTGGAGCTGCCCGACCTGAAGGGCCGCGAAGAAATTTTGAAGGTACACGCCAAAAAGGTGAAGATCGCCCCGGGTGTGGACTTCAACACCGTGGCACGCATGGCCTCCGGTGCCTCCGGCGCAGAGCTGGCCAACATTGTGAATGAAGCTGCTCTTCGTGCCGTACGGGCAGGGCGCAAGAGCGTGACGCAGGCCGACCTTGAGGAGAGCATCGAGGTGGTCATTGCCGGCTACCAGAAGAAGAACTCCATCCTGACCGACCACGAAAAGTGCATCGTAGCCTACCACGAGATCGGCCATGCCCTTGTGGCAGCCAAGCAGTCTAACTCTGCCCCGGTGCAGAAGATCACCATCATTCCCCGCACCTCCGGCGCACTGGGCTACACCATGCAGGTGGACGAGGGCAACCACTACCTGATGAACAAGGCCGAGCTGGAAAACAAGATCGCTACCCTGACCGGCGGCCGCGCCGCCGAGGAGGTAGCCTTCAATTCTATCACCACCGGCGCGTCTAACGATATCGAGCAGGCCACCAAACTTGCCCGCGCCATGCTGACCCGCTACGGCATGAGCGATGAATTTGACATGGTGGCGCTGGAGACCGTGAACAACCAGTATCTGGGCGGCGATACCTCGCTGGCCTGCAGTGCCCAGACCCAGCGCGAGATCGATCAGAAGGTGGTAGATCTGGTCAAGACCCAGCACGAAAAGGCCATCCGCATCCTGACCGAGAACCGCGCCAAACTGGACGAACTGGCCCAGTACCTGTACCAGAAAGAGACCATCACCGGCGAGGAGTTCATGGATATCCTCAACCGCGACGACACCGAAAATAAACCAGAAAATCCCTGAAAATAAAAATTTTTGAATCTTTTGCAATAATCCGGCCGCCGTATCCGTTTACAAAGCAGATACGGCGGTTTTCCATTGTGAATGCGCCGCAGCTGAACCATGGTTCCAAAAAAGATTATGATGCAAAAAAACAAGGCAGTCCCTGCGGCTGCCGTTTTCAGGAGGTATTTCCTATGAAGATGCTGAACAAAAAGTTTGTCCGTACCCTGAGCTGTGCCGCTGTGGCGGTGTGTGCCGCTGCCATGCTGAGCGTGGGTGCATTTGCCGCCGAGGTGGATTCCACCTGCGTGGAGGGCTATCTGCCCCCGCAGGAGCAGATGGTGCAGGGTGACATCGCACTGCACAGCGGTGACGTTGCCGTGGGCGAAAAAGACCCCAGCTACGGCGGCTACGGTGCCCCGGAGGGCAATCCCATTCAGGGCAATATCATGCTGATCTCCGGCGATGAGCTGGCCGACACCGCAAAGACCGAGGCACGCTACACCGTCAAGGGTCTGCTGGGCAAGCAGCTGCTGTACACCGCCCGCCAGAAGGACGGCGTGCTGACGCTGGACGTCCCCGCCGAGGTGGCTACTTTCCGCACCACCATCGAGGATATGCAGACTTTGCAGGCCAACGGCGTGAAAACGCTGGTGCTGGTGACCGAGAAGAACACCACCACTCTGAACCTCTCGCTGCTGTGCGAGGGACAGAAGTCCGGCACCCGCGTCACCCTGCGGCATCTGGGCAGCAATGCTACCCTCTCTGTGGGTCTGCGCTGCCGCCGCGACCTGCTGATCGGCCGCTAATCGGAAAAACGGCAGTATAATTTGTGGTTCAGAAACGCCCACAGGCGTTTCTGAACCACTTTTTTAATGATGACAAGACCCCCGGCGGGTAGCCGGGGGTCTTGTCGCACACTTATGGAGACTTGGACAGGAATAAAAGGAAGATCACATTCCCTTTGCGGGAAAGAGAATCGCTGCTTACTTGCCGCGGACGGCTGCGAAGCCGGCTTCCAGATCGGCAAGGATATCATCAATGTGCTCGGTGCCGATGGACAGGCGGATGGTGTTCTGGTAGATCTGCTGCTCGGCCAGTTCGGCATCGGTCAGCTGGCTGTGGGTGGTGGAGGCCGGGTGGATGACAAGGCTCTTCACGTCCGCCACGTTGGCCAGCAGAGAGAAGATCTTCAGGTTATCAATGAAGGTAAAGGCCTCCTCGCGGCCGCCCTTGATGTTAAAGGTAAAGATAGATGCGCCGCCGTTGGGGAAATACTTCTGGTACAAAGCGTGATCCGGGTGATCCGGCAGCGAGGGATGGTTCACCTTTTCCACCTGCGGGTGGTTGGCAAGGAACTCCACCACCTTTTTGGTGTTCTCCACATGACGCTCAATGCGCAGGCTCAGCGTCTCGGTGCCCTGCAGCAGCAGGAAGGCGTTGAAGGGGGAGATGGTAGCGCCGGTATCACGCAGCAGGATAGCGCGGATGTAGGTGACAAAAGCGGCAGGGCCTGCGGCATCCGCAAAGGAGACGCCATGGTAGCTGGGGTTCGGGGCGGCAATGTTGGGGTAACGGCCGCTGGCCTTCCAGTCGAAGTTGCCGCTGTCCACGATGATGCCGCCCAGCGTGGTGCCGTGGCCGCCGATGAACTTGGTAGCAGAGTGCACCACGATGTCTGCGCCGTGCTCGATGGGACGGATGAGGTACGGGGTGCCGAAGGTATTGTCAATGACCAGCGGCAGACCGTGCTTGTGGGCGATGGCGGCAATGGCATCGATATCCGGGATATCACTATTGGGGTTGCCCAGCGTCTCCAGATACACAGCCTTGGTGTTGGGCTGGATCGCGGCCTCCACCTGTGCAAGGTCGTGGGCATCCACGAAGGTGGTGTTGACGCCGAACTGGGTCAGAGTGTGCGCCAGCAGGTTGTAGCTGCCGCCGTAGATGGTCTTTTGTGCCACGATGTGGTCACCGGCCTGTGCCAGTGCCTGAATGGTGTAAGTGATGGCGGCTGCACCGGAAGCGGTAGCCAGTGCTGCCACGCCGCCCTCCAGCGCTGCGATGCGCTTTTCGAACACATCCTGCGTGGAGTTGGTCAGACGGCCGTAGATATTGCCTGCATCGGCCAGACCGAAGCGGTCTGCGGCGTGCTGGCTGTTGCGGAACACATAAGATGTGGTCTGGTAGATGGGCACCGCACGGGCATCGGTGGCGGGGTCGGCCTGCTCCTGACCGACATGAAGCTGCAGAGTCTCAAATTTATATTCAGACATTGTTATTTTCCTCTCTTAATATACCAAAAGTATTATTATTGTGTACAAAAAATCCCGATGCGTTTTCAAAGGCGCACCGGGCAGTGTGGTCTACCGGAGCTGCTGCTGTCACATTCGGGTGCACATTCGCGCAGCCGAGGGCAACTTACAGTACACATCCGATGCCGATGCCCGGTTGGTACGCATTCGCCCACAGCGATAATTCGCGTGCAGCAGTTCTTTCCAGATCAGCTTCATCTTTGTGCCCTCCTTCCGGTAAAACTTTTCCATCCCTCTATGTACCACCCGCCGGGGAACCTCTGTTTCATTTCCCTACAAGACTGGTGGATTGGATGTCTGCATTATATCCCGTTCTACCTAGTTTGTCAATAGGTTAATTCCACTTTTTTCAAGGATGTGTTTTTTGCATGATAATTTTGCCTGCGCTGCCCCCGCCCGACAGCATTTTGTACAGCACGGCCTCTCTGAACAAAAACGAAGCCCGGAACGTCTGCGGACGCTCCGGGCTTCGTTTTTTCATAAAATGGTCAGACCTGCTTTGTCTCTTCTGTCCGGGTGGAAATGCTGAACAGCACAAAGCCGATGACAAACAGGATGGCAATGGAGCCCACACCCACGTTGGCGCTGCCGGTCAGCTGGCTGCCCACGCTGACGATCATGGTGCCAAGGAAGGATGCACCCTTGCCGCAGATGTCGAACAGGCCAAAGTATTCGCCAGATTTTTCCTGCGGGATGATCTTGGCAAAGTGGCTGCGGCTCAGCGCCTGCACACCGCCCTGGAACATCCCCACCACCACGGCCAGCACCCAGAACTGCCACTGGCTCTTCAGGAAGAAGGCAAAGACGGCAATGCCGGTATAGGCCGCAATGCACACCGGGATCAGGGTCTTGGACGCGTATTTCTGGCTCAGGCGACCAAAGATCAGCGCCGAGGGAAAGGCCACGATCTGGGTGACCAGCAGCGCCAGCAGCAGACCGGTGGTGTCCAGCCCCAGCGCCGTGCCGTAGGCAGTGGCCATATCAATGATGGTGTACACGCCGTCAATGTAGCAGAAGAAGGCCAGCAGGAACCAGAACACCTGTTTGTCCTGCGGCAGATGCTTCAAGGTCTGCCCAATGCGCACAAAGCTCTGGCGGATGGCGTGCTGTTCCACCTCCACATAGTTGATCTGGCGGTATTTTTTCAGCAGCGGCAGGGTAACCGCCAGCCACCATACGGCGGTAATGACCAGCGCGATGGACAGCGCGGTCATCTGACTAAGCCCCACCGCACTGCTGCCCAGCACCAGCGCCAGACAGACCACAAATGGCACGCAGCTGCCGATATAGCCCCACGCGTACCCGCGGGAGGACACCATGTCCATCCGCTCCGGGGTGGTCACATCGCCCAGCATGGAGTCGTAGAACACCAGACTGCCGGAGTAGCCGATCTTGGCAATGATAAAAATGATCAGAAAGGCCAGCCATGTGCCCGCCAAGCCCATGGCGCAGCAGCCGATGACGCCCACAAAAAGGCAGAGCATGAAGATGGGCTTTTTAAAGCCTTTGGTGTCGGCCAGCGTGCCCAGAATGGGGCCCAGAATGGCGGTGATCACCGTAACGATGGAGCTTGCATAGCCCCAGTAGGCCAGATAGTCCACCTTGCTCACCCCACCGGCCTCAGCCAGCGCATTGAAGAAAATGGGCACCAGCGTGGCGATCATCAGCACAAAGGCCGAGTTGCCCACATCGTATAGGATCCATGCCCGCTCCAGCGGTGTCACCTTGAATTTTTCAGTTTTCATCGTATTTTCCCTTTTCCCCTTGCACCGCCGGGCGGCGCGTTTTTAAAATTCCCCAAAGGTATGGTCATAGGCGGCGTCCAGCGGCTCGTCCGTGTCCAGCTTTGCCACATACTCTAAAATCAGCCGCTCTGCCAGCGGCAAAGCCTTGGCGTACAGCGCATCCAGCTTGCGGTTGCTCTCGGTGCACTGCGGGTTCGGCTGCGGGTTTGCCACAAGGCCGTGCATCCCATCGTACTTGCCCAGCACCTTCATGCCGGTCAGCACCACCCAGCGCTTGACCGGGTTCGAAGCCTGCAGCACCTTATGCACCAGGATCATCCCCTTCAGGGCTTCCAGCGCGGTCTGCTCCGAAATATCCTTGTAGAACGGCGCAATGACCCGGGCATTTGCCGCGCTGGGGTGGATATGGCTGGCGGTAAAGAAGGTCAGCGGGTCATAGCCGTCCCGGCGCAGCAGCATATTGTCGAACTCAGTCTCGATCTCGCAGTGGGTCACACCACTCTCCCGGGTAAACTGCTCCACAAAGGGGTGGCAGGTGCTGTCCAGCGCAAAATGGCACACAAAACCCAACGCGTAGGCCAGCGCAGCCTCGCGGTCGGCTTCCTCGTGCACCACCCGCCGGGCCCGGTCAAAGAACGTTCTGCCCGGCTCGTCGTGCATGGCGTTGCCCAGCGCGGCGACCGGGGTGGACTTTTCCGCATGGTAATAGAACAGCAGGTCCGGCCCGTGCAGACCGATATCGTACAGCTCCCGGTGCGCCTCCAGCTTTTTCCGCAGCGGCGCGGGCAGATGATCCAGCACATTTGCGCCAAAGCGGCGGTGTGCGTAGGTAGAGGGCATTTCTCATTCCTCCTTCTTGCAGTGCCAGCGCCCGCCGCCCTGTTCCGGCTGCACTGACCAAAAATTCTATCGTTTCCAGTATAGCAGAAAGTTTGCCGACCTTCTACCCTTTTGTGTCTGTTTTCTGTAAAAAGTTTTAATAATTTTTCTGTACCTCCCGCCAAATAAAAGAGGCTTCCGGAATACCCGCAGACATTCCGGAAGCCTCTTTTCGATTATTTCAGGTTCACACGCTCTCATAGCCCTGCGGCATCTCGCTCTTGCGGTCGCGGGACATCAGATTGCGCAGCGCGTCGCTGGCGCTCATGCCCTCCTTGACGATGGCGTTCACCGTCTGGGCAATGGGCATTTCCACATGGTACTTCTCAGCCAGCTCCATGGCGGCGGGCAGGGCGTTGATGCCCTCCACCACCATGCCGACCTCTTTCACGGCCTGCTCCGGGCTTTCGCCCTTGCCGATCAGGATACCGGCGCGGTTGTTGCGGCTGTGCATACTGGTGGCGGTGACGATCAGATCGCCGATGCCGGCCAGACCCGCAAAGGTCTGGACATTGCAGCCCATCGCCACGCCCAGCCGGGCGATCTCGGCAATGCCGCGGGTGATCAGAGCGGCGCGGGCGTTATCGCCGTAGCCAAGGCCGGTGGAGATGCCGACGCCCAGCGCGATAACGTTCTTCATGGCACCGCTCAGTTCCACACCCTTTATATCAGTGTTGGTGTACACGCGCATACAGGTGTTGCTGAACACCTCCTGCACTACCTCGGCAGCTTCCAGATCCGGGCTGGCGGAGACGATGGTGGTGGGCAGATCCAGCGCCACCTCCTCGGCGTGGGTGGGGCCGCTGAGCGCCACCAGACGCACCGCGCGGGGGCCGTTCTCGTGGCTCAGCTCGTCGGCAAGGATCTCGGTCATGGTATATAAGGTATCGGGCTCAATGCCCTTTGCCACATCCACAATGATCTGGCCGGAGCGGATATAGGGCCGCGCCTTGGCCGCCGTGGCACGCACGAACACCGACGGCACTGCAAACAGCAGCACGTCCTTGCCGGTACACACTTCCTCTATGCTTTTGGTAAAACGCAGCTCCTGCGGGATGACCATCCCCGGCAGATTGGGGTGCACCCGGGTGGTGGAAAGGTTGTCCACCTCGGCCTCAATGGCCGACCACACCTGCACATCGTTGCCGCTGACGGTCAGCATCCGTGCCAGAGCCATGCCCCAGGTGCCTGCACCCAGAACACCAATACTAAACTTTTTCACGTTCGTATCCTCCGTGTCTGCACCGGGCAAAGGGCAAGCCCCTGCCGGTGGATTTGCGCCGCGCCGGGCCGTTGCCCCGCACCCGCGCACTGTTATGTTCATTGTACACGAAAGCGCCCACAGCGTCAAGCATCTGCCGCATTGCACAAATATTTAACAAGTTTATGCCATTTTTCGGTCACATCACACGTTTTGTGCAAACTGTTTGCGCTGCGGGGCATTTCATGCTATTATAGTATTCTGGTAGGTTTTGTAGGGATTGGTGATTCAGTCTCTTGACTTTGACCCTACTTTAAGGTATATACTGCCTTAGTCGGCAAAAGCTTTGCCGGCTTGTGTATTTTTAGCTTTGAGGAAAAAACGATGTTTGAAGCACTTTTATCCAACCGCACGGTCAGCGTGCTGGTGGAGGCGCTGCCCCGCATCCTGACGGCAGGCCTGACCATGACCATTCCGCTGACCCTTCTCTCCTTCTTTTTTGCCATGATCATCGCAGTGGCGGTGGCGCTGGTGCAGTACGCCAATGTGCCGGTGCTGCGGCAGATTGCCCGGTTCTATATCTGGGTCATCCGGGGCACGCCGCTGCTGGTGCAGCTGTTCATCATCTTTTACGGCCTGCCCAGCGTGGGCATCATGCTGAACGCCTTTCCGGCGGCGGTCATCGCCTTTGCCTTCAACGAGGGTGCCTACTGCGCCGAGACCATGCGCGGCGCGCTGGAAAGCGTGCCCCAGGGCCAGCTGGAAGCCGGTTACTGCGTAGGCATGAGCTGGGTGCAGATCATGCGCCGCATCGTACTGCCGCAGGCGCTGCGCACCGCTGTGCCTGCGCTGTCCAACTCCCTCATCGGCATGATCAAGGACACCTCGCTGGCGTCCAACATCACGGTGGCAGAGCTGTTCATGGCCGGGCAGCGGGTAGCCGCCCGCACCTACATCTTCCTGCCTATCTACTGTGAGGTGGCTGTGGTGTATCTGTTGTTCTGTACCGTCATCACCAAGCTGCAGGCGCTGCTGGAACGTCAGCTCAACGCCCGCGGCTTCCAGTAAAAAGGGAGGGTGAGCACCTATGGCTATGTTAGAGATCCGCAATGTGCAAAAAACCTTCCGCACCTACGCAAAGCCCGGCCTTTTCCACCGCCCCGGTGCACGGAAGGCCACCAGCGAGCTGCCTGTGCTGCGCGGCGTAGACCTGACCGTGGAAAAAGGCGATGTAGTGGCCATTCTTGGGCCGTCCGGTTCCGGCAAGACCACCCTGCTGCGGTGCCTGAATTTTCTGGAAACTGCCGATGCCGGGCAGCTGGTGTTTGACGGCGAAAGCTTTGACCTTGCCCATGCCAGCCGCGCCGACATTGCCCGGCTGCGCAAAAAGACCGCCTTTGTGTTCCAGAACTACAACCTGTTCCGCAACAAGACTGCCCTGCAGAATGTGACCGAAGGGCTGATCGTGGCGCGTAAGCTGCCCAAAGAGCAGGCGGATGAGATCGGCATGAAGATGCTAGCTAAGGTAGGCCTTGCAGACCGCGCCGACTACTACCCCCGCCAGCTTTCCGGCGGACAGCAGCAGCGGGTGGCGATTGCCCGTGCCCTTGCCGCCGACCCGGAGATCATTTACTTTGACGAGCCTACCAGCGCCCTTGACCCGGAACTGACCGGTGAGGTGCTCAGCGTGATGCGGCAGCTGGCCGAAGAGGGCATGACCATGCTGGTGGTCACCCACGAGATGGGCTTTGCCCGCAACGTGTCCTCCAAGACCGTGTTCATGGAAAACGGCGTGGTGGTGGAGCAGGCTCCCTCTCAGCAGTTCTTTGCATCCCCCAAGGAGGAGCGCACCCGGGCCTTCCTGCGCAGGATCGCCCATACGGAATAAAACCACTTCTCTTTTTGCATTTTTCACGACAGAAAGGAATTTTTACTTATGAAACGCAGAACCTTTATCTCTCTGATGGGTGTTATGGCTGCCGCCGGTGTGCTGGGCCTGACCGGCTGCTCTTCCAAGGACACCGCCGCCAGCACCGCCAGTTCCGCAACGCTGAATAAGCTGGACAACATCCAGAAGAGCGGCAAGCTGGTGGTGGCACTGGAAGGCGCATGGCAGCCGTGGAGTTACCACGACGCCTCCGACACGCTGGTGGGCTATGACGTGGAGGTATCCCGCGCCATTGCCGAAAAGCTGGGCGTGGAGCCGGAGTATGTGGAAAGCGACTGGGACAGCCTGTTTGCCGGTCTGGACGCCGGCCGCTACGACATGGTGTGCAACGGCGTGGAAGTGACCGAGGAGCGCGCCAAGACCTATGCGTTTACCACCCCCTACGGCTACATCCACACTGCGCTGGCTGTGCGCAAGGATAACGAGGACATCCACACCTTTGAGGACCTGAAGGGTAAGACCACCGCCAACAGTCTGGCTTCTACCTACATGGAATTGGCCGAGAGTTACGGCGCTACCGTGCAGGGCATCGACACGCTGGAGGAGACCATCCAGCTGCTGACCGCAGGCCGCATTGATGCCACCCTGAACGCGGACGTTTCCTTCTACGACTACCTGAATGTCCACCCGGACGCAGACTTCAAGCTGGTGGCGCAGACTGCCGAGGCCTCTCATGTGGCCATCCCGGTGCTCAAGAGCGAGGATACCGCCTATCTGGACGCGCTGAACACCGCCATTGAGGAGCTGCGCGCCGACGGCACCTTAAAGACCCTGAGCGAGAAGTATTTCGGACAGGATATCTCTTCTGAAAACTGAGAAGCTCGACCCTCTCAGTCTGCTCACTTCGTTCGCATCCAGCTCCCCCGAAAGGGGGAGCTTTTTTGTTATCTGCCAGTCCGTTCGGTAAAGCTCCCCCCTTCGGGGGAGCTGGCGAGCGCAGCGAGACTGAGAGGGCAAATTTCCTATTGACTTGTGCAATATTATATGATATATAATATTATAGAAACACACCATATCGAAAGGAGGCTGTTCCCACATGAGTTTTCCCATCAGTGCCGCGCTGCTGGACGCCATTGTGCTGTCCGTGGTGGCGCAGGAGCCGGAAGGTACCTACGGCTACAAGATCACCCAACAGGTCACCCACACGCTGGAGCTAAGCGAATCCACCCTGTATCCGGTGCTGCGCCGGCTGCAGAAAGACCAGCTGCTCACGGTCTACGATGCGCCCTTCAATGGCCGCAACCGCCGCTATTATCAGATCACCTCCGCCGGGCGGGCGCAGCTTGCCGCCTACGCGCAGGAGTGGAGCCGCTACCGTTCTTCCATTGACACATTTTTCAGAGAGGTGGAATGATCTATGACCCGTACTGCATTTCTTGCTGCGCTGGAGCAGCTTCTGGCTCCCCTGCCGGAGGCCGAGCGCAAGGACGCTTTGAGTTATTACGAAGATTATCTGGATGCCGCCGGGCCGGAAAACGAAGCCCGCGCCATTGCGGAGCTGGGCAGCCCTGAGGAGGTCGCCCGCAAGATTCTGGACGAGCAGACCCCGGCAGACAGCTCTGCCGCCCCGGCATCCCCTGCCCGCAAGCCGCATTCCCGCTGGCGCATGGTGCTGGGCGGCGGGCTGGCGGTGCTGGTGCTGGTTTGCTTTTTCTTCCAGCACTCTAAAGCCACCCCGGTGCAGCCGGTCGAGCCTGCGTCCTCGGCAGCAGACAGCAGCTCTGTCCCGGAGGAGAGCAACGGCACCCACCTTGCTGTCCCGGCCGATACCGTCCCCCTCACCATTCCTGCTGATGACCTTGGGGAAAGCACCCTGCAGATCCCGCTGGAAAAGCTGAACCAAGAGCTAAAGCTCAGCCTGAACTACGGCTCTGTGACCTTTGTCACCGATCCGTCCCTCACCTCGGACAAATACGCCACCTTCCAGTTCGATAACTTCCCGCATTCACCCGTTCTGCGCACCACCGGCGGGGACGGCCGCACCACCCTGACCTTTGAAATGCCGGAAAACTGGCAGGTAGCCGAGGATGCCCCCGAAGCCATGCTCACCGTCACCATCCCGGCAGACGCCCTCACCCGGCTGATCATCAGCTTGGAGACCGGCGATGTCCGCCTTGCGCCCATGCAGCTGAAAACGCTGAATGTTGCGCTGACCAATGGCGGTCTGCGTGCCGAAGACTTGACCGTGACCCGCGATCTGCTGGTCGAGCTTCCTGCTGGGGGATGCGTGATCGATCACCTTTCCGTTGCAGAATACGCCAATATCACCGCGACCCGCTGCATCCAACTGCATCTGGATGGCGACCCCGCGGACTACACGACCGACGCCCGCACGGATAACGTTGTACGCATCGGCAGCAAGACATACGATAAACGCTATACCTCTACCGGTCCCAACGGGATCCTGAATCTTTACGCCAGAGGGCTGATCGATCTGAACACTGAAAGATAACGCCCTGCATAACAGAAAGAGCCCCTCTTCCATGGCTTTGCGCCAGAGAAGAGGGGCGTTTTTGTGCTTATACCTGATGAAAATACTCGTAGATGGTCTGCGCCAGCTGCCTGCCCACGCCGGGGGTGTTTTCCAGCTGGTCGGGGGTGGCGTCCTTCACTGCGCCCACGCTCTTGAACTGCGCCAGCAGGGCTTTGGCTGTTTTGGGGCCTACGCCCGGTACCTCGGTCAGGGTGGAGGAGTAGCTTTTCTGCTTCATCTGCTGCTTGCGGTAGGCGTTGGCAAAGCGGTGGGTCTCGTCCTGAATGGCGGTGATGAAGGTAAAGGTGCCGCGGTTCATATTGATGGCGATTTCCCGCCCGTCGCTGTCCACGATGGCGCGGGTGCGGTGGTGGTCATCCTTTACCATGCCGTACAGCGGCACATCTGCCAGTGCCGTACCGGCAAGCGCTTCCTTTGCGGCGCTCACCTGTCCCCTGCCGCCATCCATCAGCAAAAGGTCCGGCTTCTGCCCGAACCAGTTGCCGCTTGGCTGGCCGTTTTCGGCCTGTGCAGCGTATTTTTCGTACTCTGCCGCCCGGCGGGAAACGGTCTCCGCCAGCGAAGCATAGTCGTCCGTGCCTGCAACAGTTTTCATTTTGAATTTGCGGTAGCCCGCCTTGAAGGGCTTACCGTCCTTGAAGGTGACCATGCCGCAGACGCTGCTGCCATCGCCCCAGTTGGAGATATCGTAGCTTTCAATGGCGCGGGGCGGCTTTGAAAGCCCCAGCACCTGTGCCAGCTCGTCCAGCAGCTTTTCCTCCCTGGCATAGCGGCCGCTCTCCCGCGCCAGACGCTCCACCGCGTTGGTGTGCGCCATCTCCACCAGATGCGCTTTATCGCCCCGCTGGGGCACATACAGCTGTACCTCGCTGCCCCGTTTCTGGTTCAGCGCCTGCTGCAAGGCATCCATGTCCGGCGGCAGTGCGTCCACCGCGATGATCTTGGGAATTTGTTCATCGTCCAGATAGTACCGGGGCAGAAATTCCTCCCGCACCGCGTCGATATCCGAGGTATCGTGGAACAAAAACTCCCGCTTGTCGGTCAGCCGTCCCTCCCGGAAGCGCAGCACCGCCGCGCACACGCTGTCCGGCGTACCTGCCAGCGCTACCACGTCCATCTCCACGTCCGGGTCTACCACCACCTTCTGCCCTGCCGTCAGCTTGGTGATGGCGTTGATCTGGTCCCGCAGAAGGGCGGCAGTCTCAAATTCCAGCCGATCGGAGGCTTCCTGCATCCGCTCGTTGAGGGTTTTCAGGATGTCCTTTTTGCCGTAGCGGATCAGGTGCACCGCGTTTTTGACCGCCTGATTATAGGTCTCGCAGCTGATCTTGCCGCTGCACACCGCCATGCACTTGCCGATATGGGCGTTCAGGCAGGGGCGGCCTTTGCCGATCTCCTGCGGGAAGCGCTTGGAGCAGCGCGGCAGCAGAAAGGCATCCATGGCCGTTTCCGCCATCTGCCGCGCCGCAAAGCTGGAGGTGTAAGGGCCGATATACTCTGCCCCGTCCTCCTCCTTTTGCAGGGTGAAGGAAAGGCGCGGCCAGTCCTCCCGGGTGACGCGGATATAGCTGTAACCCTTGTCATCCTTGAGCAGGATGTT
>ENA-UOJQ01000298-UOJQ01000298.1-human-gut-metagenome-genome-assembly--contig:-P63-NODE-298-length-62910-cov-20.144475_pt1 | contig 62910 bp, 75 predicted proteins | sample MGYA00242352_ERZ723899 | MGnify/ENA metagenome assembly ERZ723899
TATCTCTCTTTTCTTTTTTCTTAATTTTGTCCAATATCTATTGTAGCACTACACATAAATATTCCTTCGTATGCTAACGATACTTGACGAAATCTTATAAATATGGTATAATAAATCACAGCTTTGTATGTTTTATCACTTTATATGATAATTTATACAGAAAATTTTTAATGGAGGCGACTTTATTATGAAGATGACTGTAAGTCAGGCTATGGTTGAATGTTTGAAAGCTGAGAACGTAAAAGTCGTCTTTGGCTATCCCGGAGCTGCTATCTGTCCTTTCTATGACGCTTTGCTGGATGCTGAAAACGACATCAGGCAGGTGCTTGTGAGACAGGAAGCTAACGGTGGTCATGCGGCTAACGGCTATGCACGAATTTCAGGCAAGCCTGCGGTCTGTATCGCTACATCAGGTCCGGGTGCAACTAATCTTATTACTGCTATTGCTACCGCTTATGCGGATTCTATACCTATCGTGTGCATAACAGGTCAGGTGAATACCGACCAGATAGGCTCTGACGTTTTTCAGGAGGCTGACATTACAGGCTCGGCTGAGCCGTTCGTTAAGCACAGCTATCTTCTCAAAAACCCTGAGGACACTGCGAGAGTGTTCAAAGAGGCTTTCTATATCGCAGGTACGGGCAGACCGGGTCCTGTGCTTATAGATATTCCTATGGACGTTCAGAAGTCTGTTATCGACTTTGAGTACCCTGAAAAGTGCGAGATAAGAAGCTATAAGCCTACAACAAAGGGCAACTACGTTCAGGTAAGGCGTGTAATGGCGGCGTTGGAAGAGGCTGAGAAGCCACTTATCTGTATTGGCGGAGGCGTTTTTGCCGCTCACGCTGAGAACGAGATAAGAGAGCTTGCCGACCTTATGCAGATACCTGTTATCACAACTATGATGGGCATTTCTGTTTTCCCTGATGACGACCAGCTTTTCTGCGGCATGATAGGAACTCACGGTGTTAAAATGGCAAATGCCGCTGTGAACGAGTGCGACGTGCTGTTCCTTGTGGGTGCAAGAGTTGGCGACAGAGCTGTTAAAACACCTTTGGCTCTGGAGAAAACTACTAAGATAATACATATAGATATCGACCCTGCGGAGATAGGTAAGAATATCGGCGCTGACCTGCCTCTCGTTGGCGACGCAAAGCTTGTTTTACAGCAAATGACGGAGCTTGCAAAGCCTATGAAGCACGATGAGTGGATAGCTCACATCAAGACCCTTGGGGGCGAGAGAAAGTATGTTGAGCCTGCAAAGGGTACTGTCAATCCGAGGGTGTTTATCGACAGGCTTGCAAAGAAAATGCCTGCCAATGTTACTGTTGTGGCAGACGTTGGACAAAATCAGATATGGACCTGCACTGAATATAAGTTCCGCAAGGAGGGCAGACTTCTTACCTCAGGCGGCATGGGTACGATGGGTTATTCTGTGCCTGCGGCAATAGGTGCAAAAATGGCTGACAACAGCAGAGCAACAGTTGCTATATGCGGTGACGGAGCTTTTCAGATGTCGTTCATGGAGCTTGCAACAGCCGTTCAGTTCGGCGTTGATATAAAGGTGGTAGTAATGACAAACAACCGCCTTGGCATGGTAAGAGAACTTCAGACAAACGGCTATCATGACAGACAGACAGCAGTTTTTCTTGACGGCTCTCCTGACTTTATCAAGCTCGCAGAAGCTTATGGCATACCTGCAATGAGAGTTTATGACGATGATACTATGGATAAGGGCATCGAAATGCTTGCTGAACATAAAGGCATTTGCCTTGTTGAAGTCGTTGTGGATAAGGATATGCCAACATTATAAGGCCAATATTTTAACTATCTGTAGCGTTTACAGTATATAGCGTTTGCGTTCAAGAAATCTTAATAATAAGCTGATATAATAAAAAATCAAGGAAAGGTTTCCTTATGGAGGTTGATTTATGAAACATACGATCTCAGTTCTTGTAGAAAACCACAGCGGTGTTCTATCAAGAATTTCCGGACTGTTTTCAAGACGTGGGTTCAATATCGAGAGCCTTGCAGTTGGTCCAACTCATGACCCTGACGTTTCAAGAATAACGATAGTTGCTGACGGTGACGAGCATACAGTTGAGCAGATCGAGAAACAGCTCAATAAGCTTATAGAAGTCATCAAGGTAAAGACATTTGAGGCTAATGAGTATCTAGCAAGAGAGCTTATGATAGTCAAGGTGTCTGCGGTCGCAAACAGACGCAGTGAGATAATGACTATTGCGGATATCACAGGGGCTAAGGTCATGGATATAACGCTTACGACAATGACATTGGAGCTTTGCGACACTTACGCTCATCTTTGCAGATTTGAGGAGGTCATAGCACCTTACGGAATAATCGAAATGGTAAGAACAGGCACTATCGCAATAGAGAAAGGCTCTGACACATTCAATGCAGGCAAATAAACTTTGATTATATAGCCGAAAGGCTACATAAAATAAATCTAAAATTTCTGAATTTGGAGGAATTAACAATGGCACAGGCAAGAATATTCTATCAGCAGGATTGCGACATTAACGTACTCAAGGGTAAGAGAGTTGCCATTATCGGTTACGGTTCACAGGGCCACGCTCATGCGCTCAACCTTAAGGAGAGCGGTGTTGACGTAGTAGTAGGTCTTTACGAAGGTTCTAAGAGCTGGGCAAAGGCTGAGCAGCAGGGTCTTACAGTTATGACAACTGAGGAAGCTGCAAAGACATCTGATATCATCATGATCCTTATTCCTGATGAGAAGCAGGCTGCACTTTATAAGAAATCTATCGAGCCATACCTCACAGAGGGTAAGACTCTTGCATTCGCACACGGCTTTAACATTCACTTTGGCTGCATCGTACCACCAAAGAATGTCAATGTTATCATGATCGCACCTAAGGCTCCTGGTCACACAGTACGTTCTGAGTATCAGGCTGGTAAGGGTACACCTTGCCTTATCGCAGTTGAGCAGGACGCAACAGGCAACGCACAGGATATCGGACTTGCATATGCACTTGGTATCGGCGGAGCAAGAGCAGGTGTTCTTGAGACAACATTCAGAACAGAAACAGAAACAGACCTCTTCGGTGAGCAGGCTGTTCTCTGCGGTGGTGTTTGCGCACTGATGCAGGCTGGTTTTGAAACACTTTGTGAAGCTGGTTATGACCCAAGAAACGCATACTTTGAGTGTATCCATGAGATGAAGCTCATCGTTGACCTTATCTATCAGTCAGGTTTTGAGGGCATGAGATATTCTATCTCTAACACAGCTGAGTACGGCGACTACATCACAGGTCCAAAGATCGTTACTGAGGACACTAAGAAGGCTATGAAGAAGGTTCTGTCTGACATTCAGGACGGTACATTCGCTAAGGACTTCCTCCTTGATATGTCTGACGCAGGTTCACAGGTACACTTCAAGGCTATGAGAAAGCTCCACGCTGAGCATCCTTCAGAGAAGGTTGGTAAGGAGATCAGAAAGCTCTACAGCTGGAACAATGATGACGAGAAGCTCATCAACAACTAATTTGCAGATAAATATTATTGCATAAAGAAAAGCGACTTGCAATTAACTTTGCAGGTCACTTTTTTTCTTTTTTTACTTCGCTACTCTATCTTGGAGCATAGCTTTTATTTTGTGGCTCGGTAACTCTACCTTTGTTTAGTGAGCAACCGAGCTACCAACATTGTTTTGTTAAGATAATGCACTGTCATTTTGGTCATAAGTTTCAACGCTGTCATGCTCATCAGTGGTGTATGAATAAACCATATCCCCCTCAACTGTGACATCCACCTGGGTTACATCATATGCACTGCCGTCCTTATCCTTTTCAAAGTATATTGAAAAGTCAAGTCCGGATAAATCATAGGAGCTGGACTCTTTGTCATATGGCAGAGTTTCTACCCAAAGTCCATATGCGAAAAGCTCCGGCGTGATGTTATCTTCTTTGTCCATATCTGGCACATACGACATTGCAAGCTCTTTCGCAAGGTCGAGTGAGGTCACATTGTCAAAGTGAAGCTTCTTGCCGCTGGTGTTATACTTTGTTACAAGCGCCTGCGCCTTTTCAAAAATATACTGCGCCGTGGCTGACGGGTCAGCTTCCACAGTGCTGGTGCTTGAAAACGGAGCGGAATCATACACCGCCCAGCTTCCGTCATTGGCGTAGCTATACAGAGTAAATCTGTTTGTGAACATATCCACAGTGAAATAATCTGTCGCCATATTGAACTGTATGTCCGAATCGTTGACGATATTCAGGGCCAGGAGGTTCAGACTTTCGTTTGTGATATATCCATTTTGCGCATAGTCTGACTTTACATATTCTGTTGTATTGTTGCTGTTCATGATATCGTTGTAATAATTATAGTCAGCAGGGGAGTAGCTAAAAATGGCATTGTCTGGGTTTTTCATAGAGCTTTCGTCATAGATATCCAGCAGGTCATTTTTGAGGGTTTGAGCTATAATTTTGGCATTTTCAGTGAAGCTTTCGCCGCTTCCGTATTTGAGAGAAACGCTGTTATCGCTGTCTGAAATGGTTATCTTGCAGTTGTTATTCTCAATATGGGCTTCTATTCTGCAATTCACCGCCTTGTTAAAAGCGTCCTCATCAAGGGTTTTTATCTCCGACAGGATATCGATTACCAAAGAATTTGGCTCATAGCTGTTATCATCTGTCAAAAAATCCACGCTTGGAAGTCCGCTGTCGGTTTTCTCCAGCAGGTCAACGTAATACCTTGTGCTGTGTTCCTTGCCCTCGATATTTTCGTCATAGTTGCCGCTGTAGACCATATCGCAGTATGCAGGGCTGTTTTGTATTATGTCGAGATTTCCTACCGTAGAATTTGCGCTTTCAAGCACTGTGTCTGCAAGCTTTATAAAGTCTGCTGAACACAACTGCAGTGTACCTGTATCGCCGGATACACTGCTGTTTGCAGGTGGAGCTGTGCCTGCGTTCGGCTCGTAGTCATGGATATTTCTTGTCATGTAAATTCCGCCTGACATTACAAGCGCCACTGCCGCCGCTGCCGCAACTACCTTTGCACCCTTGTGTCTTGCGACTATGGCAGGCTGTGTCGGCTCGGTTTGTGGTGTGAAAGTATCCGTATTTATATCTCCGTTTTGTTGTGGAAAACGCTTTTTGAGCGTTTCTTTGAGCTGATCTTTCTTTTGTTCCGATAGGCTTGCGTTTGCAAAATAATTCTTTATATCTCTTTCGTTCATACGCTCATCTCCTTTTCGTAGTCTGAAAGTGAAAGCTTTAGTTTTTCTCTTGCTCTTTTCAGCCTTGATGTGACCGTGCCCTTGCTTGTTCCCAAAATGTCGGCTATCTCATCGGTCTTGCAGCCTTGATAATAAAAAAGATAAAGCACTATCCTGTATTTTTTATCCAGCCTGTTTATAGCGTTTTGCACATCTATCTGCATATCAGGTGATGAAAAATCGCTTCTTGCACTTACCTCATTTTCTGCACGTAGACGTCTGCCTGCCGACCTTAGCAGGTCTTTAGATAGATTTATCGCCGTTCTCAGCAGCCACGCTTTAAGATGCTCGTCATCATTGAAGAAAAGCTCACCCTGCCTTGTGAAATATTTTATTATGACCTCGCTGACTATATCCTCCGCCTCGTGAACGCTGCCTGTGACTGCCAGTGCCGCTCGGTAGATATCGTCTGAAAATTTGTCAACTATGTAGTCAATATCTCTTGTCAAAGCTGTCACCTCCTTTGTTGTTTTGAAAAGCCTTTCATCTATAACACGAATGTAAAGACCGTTTGATTGCATAAAAAAATGGACGAAAAAATTTTTTTCGTCCATAAAAAATCAGCTTTTACTTGTTTTTACATAAGACCACCCGTCACCGAGGTTATCCTCGCCCCCTGATGAGCTTATGGGTGAGCGGTAAATATAGTAATGATCATAAATGGTATAGAATTTCACTGTCAAGCCGTCGCTGTCGATGTATGTAACGTTCCTGCGCTCCAACTCCTCAAGTTCTTTCTTCACAGACTTGCAGGCATTGTTTTCAGTGAGCGATTTAATGGAGCATTTGCCCTTTGGTAGTGTCGGCTTTTCGCATGAAATGCTTTCTATCATAAACTCCGCAGTGGTCTGAAAGTTAGTCTTATTGTCATTGAAAACGGCTTTTATCTGGCTGTCGGAGCGCATATAGTGCTGATGCCAGAAGCCGAGTGCTACTGCTAAGATTATGACTATCCAAATTATCCACTTGGCTTTTCTGCCTGTTGACCATTTGCGAAGCTTGCCGTCAGTACCCATATCTTTCTCGCTGACAATTGGATTTATCTGCTCGCTCATTATTTTACGAACGCCTCCAATCTGTAGATAGGCATACCCATGTCTGAGAATTTCTTCTCATATTCCGTTACGATATTGCCCTCGAAGCCACTGTTGTGAAGGTCGAGAGAAATGTTTTTAAGTCCGTAATTTGCCGCAGAGAACTCCTCCAAGGAGAACTCAAAGAAGTGCATATTGTCGGTCTTTTGGTATATCTCGCCCTTGTCCACAAGAATACGTCTGTATATTTCAAGAAAAGCTCGGTATGTGAGCCTATGACGTGCATATGTATTTTTAGGATACGGACAGCTAAAGTTAAGATAGATACACTCCACTGACTTTTCAGGGATAAAGCAATCCAGATATTCAGCCTCGCCCCTTGCAAATCTCAGGTTCGGTATGCCCTCGTCTATAGCCATTTGTGCGGCATCAACTATAACGTTACTGCTTTTTTCTACTGCAAGGAAATTCTTGTCAGGATTTCTCTTTGCTATCTCTCTTGCAAACTGACCCTTTCCACAGCCTATTTCCAGCACAAGGGGATTGCTGTTTCCGAATATCTTCTCAAAGTCAATAAGCTGTTTGTTTGATTTGTCCTGAAAATTCTTCTCGTCACGGTCAAGATATAAAATATAATCTCCGCAGGCTTCAAGACGTGCCTCAAGATTTTTCTTTCTTCTCATTCTCATATGGGATAAACTCTCCTGTTATTTATTAGAATATTTGTGCAGAAAATAGTCCTTGTCAGACGTGACCTTTAGCCACTGCACAGCCGACCCTGTGAGCATATTTTCATAAGGATAAACTGTAAGCATGACTTCGGGTGTGTCCTCACCGCTGAAATGAGGGGTCACCTTAAAAGCTATCTCGCAGTTGAGCCGTTGGACGACCTCTTCCTCGGTGAGCTTTCTGAAAAGCATTGAGGTGTCCTTTTCGGTGATAGGTATTTTGGTAAACTTCGCCTGATAAATTTTCTTGCCGTCCTTTTTGGTGACAAGTGAAAAGCCATGCTTCACAATGGTTATCTTTCCGCCATGGTTTTCGTAGTATTCAAGGTTTGAAAAGGTAACACGTCCGTCATTGACAGCTTCACCAGATATCGAAACGCAAAGCCCTTTGTCTGACGCTTTCCCTGCACTCTCCACTCCGAAAGCAAAGGGAAGTCCGTCTATCATTATCTCTCCGCAGGTGGAAAACTGCAACTTCACCTGCTTTTTCTTCAAGCCTGCAAATGGATTTTTCATGACAACTCCTATATTAAAGGTCGATCTGCACGCCGCCAACAGGTCTTATGGACAGCACATAGCATGAGCCTTCACCGAATACTCTCTCCATTTCAGCCTTGAAAGCTTCAAGCTTCTTTTCGGGTACGAACGCTTGGATAGTTCCTGCAAAGCCACCGCCGTGAACTCTGCAAGCACCCTCACCGCCAAGAGCCTGCTTTGCAAGATACAGAGCCAGTGAAAGACCCTGCTCGTTTGGAGCAGAAGAGGCATAGATGTTCTGAAGATATTTGAATGATGAATCACCTGATTCATTGATAAGGCTCAGGAAAGCGTCAAAGTCGCCCTCTGAAAGTGCGGAAGCTTCCTTGCCAACTCTCTCGTTATCGTCAAAGAAGTGGAGCGCTCTAAGCACAGCTCTGTCACTGCACTTTTCTCTAACAGCACAGATGTTTTCAAGAAGCTGTTCCTTTGTTATCTCTCTCAGCACCTTTTTGCCAAAGAAAGCCGCAACAGACTTCATTTCCGCAGGGATAGCCGCATACTCAGGGGTGAGGTCGGCATGGTTGCCCTTTGTGTCAACGATACACAGTGCGTGACCGCTTTTTGTGAAATCGAACTTTACAGAGTCGATAACAGGGTGCTTTTCGTCAGCAAAGTCGATAGTGATAAATCCGCCTACTGATGAAGCCATTTGGTCCATAAGACCTGACGGCTTGCCAAAATATACATTTTCCGCAAACTGAGCTATCTGAGCTATTTCCACTGCAGAAACCTCGCCCTCGTTGTAAAGACCGTTGAGGATAGTTCCGATAAGCACTTCATAAGCCGCAGATGAAGAAAGTCCAGAGCCTTTGAGCACGTTTGAAGTAGCATAAGCCTTGAAGCCCCCGGCATTGTGGCCATTCTTCTTAAAGCCTGCGGACATACCTCTTATAAGTGCCGCTGATGTGTTTTTCTGCTCCTCGTAGATAGCGTCGTCATCAACGTTCACAGTGTCCATTGGGAAGCCCTCGGACTTTATTGTAATAACGTTCTCTTCGGTGTCAGGAGCGACAGCGGCAATAACGTCGAGTGAAACGCCTGCCGCAAGAACACAGCCGAAGTTGTGGTCGGTGTGGTTGCCGCCTACCTCAGTTCTGCCTGGAGCTGAGAAGAAAGCAGTTGGCTTTTCACCGAAAAGCTTTTCAAATTCATCTGCAACTCTGTTATATCTTTCTCTCTGAAACGCTGTCATATCGGCTGTGTAGACCTCGTCAAGTGTGTATTTTTTCATTATGTATATCCTCCGAACGTAAATATAAGTATACCTTGTTATTATACAACATTTATGCTCTTTTTTCAAGTACAATTTTTTAAACAAGTGAGGAGGTAAGAATGAGGAATGAGGAGTGTTAAGAGTGAGGAATGAGGAATTATGGTATCGCCTGGCGGCGATTTATTTTTTGTTGCTCAAAACGTGTAAGCTGGCATAAATTTTTGCACAGAAGCTCCCTTGATATTTTATGCAAACTGACAAAATTGCCGTAAGCAAACTTTTTATAACGCTCTATTGGTGCTTTAAATCAAAAAAGTTGTTGCATTTTGGTGAAATTTGTGGTATAATTACTTATGTCTATTTTAATTATTGTTTATTTCTACCGACCACGAAAAAATGGTCGGTGCAGTGAAAGGAAAGATTTATTGTATGAAAAAACTAATGCTTGGAAACGAGGCGTTTGCAAGAGGTCTGTATGAGGCAGGCTGTAAGGTTGTATCATCTTACCCTGGTACTCCGTCAACTGAGATAACAGAAGCTGTTGCAAAATATGACGAGGTATATGCTGAGTGGGCGCCTAATGAAAAGGTGGCAATGGAAGTGGCTCTTGGTGCTTCTATAGGCGGTGCAAGAAGCTTCTGCGGAATGAAGCACGTTGGTCTTAACGTTGCTGCTGACCCTCTTTACACAGCAGGCTACACAGGCGTAACGGCAGGTATGGTAATAGCTGTCGCCGATGACCCTGGTATGCACTCGTCACAGAACGAGCAGGATTCACGTCACCATGCTATCGCTTCTAAGACAATGATGATAGAGCCTTCCGATTCAGGAGAGTGCAAGGAGTTTGCTAAGGCTGCTTTCGAGCTTTCTGAAAAGTTCGATGTTCCTGTTATCGTAAGACTGTCCACCAGAGTTTCTCACTCTCAGTCAGCCGTTGAGCTTTGCGAGAGAGAGGAAAGGGAGAATATCCCATATGAAAAGAATATCCAGAAGTATGTTATGATGCCTGGTAACGCTATCCGCCGTCACCCTATCGTTGAAGCAAGAATGAAAGCTATCGCTGATTATGCCGAAACTTCACCGCTCAATAAGGTAGAGATGAACGATACAAAGATAGGCGTTATCACAAGCGGTATCTCATATCAGTATGCTAAAGAGGCTCTGGGCGACAAGGCTTCATATCTCAAACTCGGTATCGTAAACCCAATGCCAATTCAGATAATAAAGGACTTTGCCGCAAAGTGCGAAAAGGTCTATGTAATCGAGGAGCTTGACGATGTTATCGAAACACACTGCAAAAAGAACGGCGTGAACGTTATCGGCAAGGAACTGTTCAGCCTTATGGGCGAGATATCACAGACTATCGTTGCTGAAAAGATACTTGGCGAGAAGACTGAGTATATCACATTTGAGGATAACGTGCCTGTAAGACCTCCTGTTATGTGTCCGGGATGTCCTCACAGAGGTCTGTTCTATTGCCTGCATAAGCTGGGCGTTATGGTATCAGGCGATATCGGCTGTTACACTCTCGGCGCAACAGCACCGCTTTGTGCTATGGATTCAACTATCTGCATGGGTGCTTCTATCAGCGGACTTCACGGATTTAACAAGGCAAGAGGTGCAGAGGCTGAGAAGAAGTCTGTTGCCGTTATCGGTGACTCTACATTCATGCACAGCGGTATGACAGGTCTTGTGAACGTTGCATATAACTCCACAAATTCAACTGTTATCATTCTCGATAACTCTATCACAGGTATGACGGGTCATCAGCAGAACCCTACAACTGGTAAAAACCTTAAGGGCGACCCTGCTTATGCCGTTGACCTTGAAATGCTCTGCCATTCACTTGGTATCAAGAGCGTAAGAGTCGTTGATCCATATCACATGGCTGAAACAGAGGCTGTTATCAAGGAAGAGCTTGCCAAGGAAGAACCAAGCGTTATTATTTCAAGACGTCCATGCGCACTTCTTAAATATGTAAAGCACAATCCACCACTCAAGGTAAACAAGGATAAGTGCGTTGGCTGTAAGCAGTGCCTGAAGATAGGCTGTCCTGCTATATCTATCCATGACGGCAAGTGCGTTATCGACCATACACAGTGCGTAGGCTGCGGCATATGCAAGGAAATGTGTAAGCTGGGTGCGATATGCGACTAATGATAACATATATTTCGAGGTGTAAATAATGAAAACAAGATCAATTATGATAGTGGGCGTAGGCGGACAGGGTTCACTGCTTGCGTCAAGAATAATAGGAAACGTGCTTCTCTCACAGGGGTTTGATGTCAAGGTCAGCGAGGTACACGGAATGAGCCAGCGTGGCGGCTCTGTTGTTACATACGTTAAGTACGGCAGCGAGGTATGCTCGCCTGTAGTTGAAAAAGGCGAAGCTGATATCATCATCAGCTTTGAACAGCTTGAAGCCGCAAGATATGTTTCATATCTCAAGAAGGGCGGACATATCATCACTTCAACTCAGCAGATAGACCCAATGCCTGTTATCACAGGTGCGGCTGTTTATCCTGAGGATATCATAGGCAAGCTTAAAGCAGAGGGCGTTGACGTTATCGCTGTTGACGCACTGGCACTCGCTGAGCAGGCAGGCACTGCAAAGGCGTCGAACGTTGTGCTCATGGGCGTTGTTTCAACTAAGATGAATTTTGACGAGGACGTATGGCAGAAGGCTCTTGAGCAGTGCGTTCCTGCAAAGTTCCTTGAACTGAACAAGAAGGCGTTCGCTCTCGGCAGAGAGGTAAAATAATGGACGAGATAAGCGGTCTTATCATAAAAATGACCGAGTTTTTCGCTGGCGACCCGAAACGTATACAGCACTTTATAAAGGTGCATACCTTTGCCCGTGTTATCGGCAGGGCAGAGGGGCTTGATATCCGTGCTATGTACTGTCTTGACGTTGCGTCGGTGGTGCATGATATAGGCATAAAGCCTGCGGAGGAGAGATACGGCAAGGGTCACTGCGGCGGAAAGCTTCAAGAACAGTTAGGTCCTGAGCCTGCACGGAAAATGCTCACAGAGCTTGACTTTGACGAGGATATCATAGACAGGGTGTGCTTTCTTATCGCACATCATCACACCTATGAGGGCGCCCAGGGGCTTGACTGGCAGATACTCTTGGAAGCGGATTTCCTTGTGAACGCTTTCGAGGACAGCCTTTCCAAAGAGAGCATAAAAAGCTTCCGTGACAAGGTGTTCAAAACGAAAACGGGCATTAAGATGCTTGAAGAAATGTACGGCGTATGATACTTGTGCAAAGTTGATACCCGAGTAATATGACCGAAACCATTTTAACAGGAGGTGTGTTCCAATGGGAAAATATTGGAACGAAGAGATCGAGTGCATGGCGCACGAGGACATGAAAAAGCTCCAGAGCGAAAGACTTGTCAAGCAGGTCAAGCACGTCTGGGACAATGTGCCATACTACAAGAAGCTTATGGAAGAAAAGGGCGTAACGCCTGATGATATACACGGCATTGAGGACCTGCACAAGCTGCCGTTCCTTTCAAAGGCTGATCTGCGTGAGGCTTATCCTTACGGTCTGCTTGCAAAGCCGCTTTCAGAGTGCGTGAGAATACATTCTACAAGCGGAACCACAGGCAAGAGAGTTGTGGCTTTCTACACTCAGCATGATATCGACCTTTGGGAAAATTGCTGTGCAAGAGCTATAGTTGCCGCAGGCGGAACAAAAGACGACGTTTGCCACGTTGCATACGGCTATGGACTTTTTACAGGCGGAGCAGGTCTTAACGGCGGCTCTCATAAGGTGGGCTGTCTTACACTGCCGATGTCATCAGGAAACACAGAAAGACAGATACAGTTCATGCAGGATCTCGGTTCTACTATCCTGTGCTGTACTCCGTCATATGCCGCTTATATAGGTGAAACTGTAAAGGAAATGGGCATAAAGCCAGAGGAGCTTACGCTCAAAGCTGGTATCTTCGGTGCTGAGCCTTGGACGGAGGAAATGCGTCATGAGATAGAGAAGCTTCTTGGTATCAAGGCTTACGATATCTATGGTCTGACAGAAACAAGCGGTCCTGGCGTAGCTTTCGAGTGCGAAGCACAGTCTGGTATGCACATCAATGAGGACAACTTTATCGCAGAGATAATCGACCCTGACACAGGAGAGGTGCTTCCTGAAGGCTCAAAGGGTGAGCTTGTATTCACAAGTATCACAAAGGAAGCTTTCCCTCTGCTGAGATACAGAACAAGAGATATTTGTATTCTTACAAGAGAGAAATGCTCATGTGGCAGAACTCTCGTCAAAATGTGCAAGCCAATGGGCAGAAGCGATGATATGCTCATCATTAAGGGCGTAAACGTGTTCCCATCACAGATAGAGTCAGTGCTTCTTAAGATATCAAAAGCAAGCCCTAACTATCAGATAGTCGTTGACAGGGTGAACAATTCTGATACTTTCGAGATAAGAGTCGAGCTTAATGACGATATGTTCTCTGATACTGTCAAGTCTATCGAGGATCTTGAAAAGAAGATATCAAACGATATCCATAATATCCTTGGCATCAAGGCGAAGATAAGACTTGTTGAGCCAAAGAGCATTCCACGTTCTGAGGGCAAGGCAGTAAGAGTTATCGACAAGAGAAAGCTTGTCTAAAAGACAGGGGGTAATTTTATGACAGTAAAACAGCTTTCGGTTTTTATTGAAAACAGACCTGGCAGATTGTCTGCCGTTACAAAAATACTTGGGGATAATGATGTGAATATCCGTGCAATGTCCCTTGCTGACACAAAGGATTTCGGTATTCTCAGACTTATCGTTGACGATTTTGAAAAAGCAGTTTCAGCCTTGAAGACAGAGGGCTTTTCCGTTACTACCACTCAGGTGCTTGCAGTGGAGATAAATGACCGCCCAGGCGGACTTTCAGAAGCAATGAAAGCTCTCTACAATGACAACATCAGCGTTGAGTATATGTATTCTGCATTCATAAACACTAAGGAAAACACGGCTTATCTTATCCTTAGAGTGGAGAACGTTACAGCCGCTCTGGAAGCTTTGAGTGAAGCAGGATTTGCACTTATCTCACAGCAGGAATTGGCAAGCATTTAGCTGATTAGTAAATACTAACTGAAAAATCACTTAAAATCTATGTGAAATTTTTATGAAATGCCGAAAACCTCTTGATTTTTTCAGAAAATGTGTTATTATATAAGTATAGTATTTGATATGATACTTGTAGAATTTATGCAAGGAGGTCTGTGAAAATGGCTTATAAGATTAGTGATGAGTGCATCGGCTGCGGCGCTTGCATGGACGCATGTCCAGTAGGAGCTATCTCCGAGGCTGACGGTAAGTGTGCTATTAACGCTGACGAGTGCATCGACTGCGGTTCTTGCGCAGGTACTTGCCCTGTAGGAGCACCTCAGGCTGAGTAATTTACTTAAACTAAGAGAAAACGTCTGTCATATGGCAGGCGTTTTTTTGCACTTATTTTTTTGTGTATTAGTTTTCAGCACACTATCATAAAACTGTCACATTGGCGGAGTATCATATAAATACAGTAAGAGAAAGACAAAAAGATGAAATTTACACATATACTTTTTTCTCCATATATACTTCATATACTTCAAAAAGGGAACGCTGGCTTGTGCCTGCGTTCTTTTTTTGCGTGGGTGATTTTGTGGATAGATATGTAAAATATCGTGGAAAATATGGGCTTTTGTATCGCAGGTGTCCGTTTTTCGGTATTATTAATAAAAGTTTTGCGAAATTTGTTAAAAGTGATAAAAATAGAACCCTTATTGTCGTTCCTGGGATATAAAGTGTACAATGGTTGTAACTTAACGTTCATATAAACTTCATAAACGAACGAAAAATCGGCTTGAAAATTACAATTTGATTACAATGCCCCTTGACTTTTGTAACCTTATTCATTATAATATGGTTTAGTTTATCACATTTGAAAGGAGCGTTCTGAATTGGGTTATTTGAAGTCGGGAATATCCCGCTGTGTGGCTGTGCTTTCTGCCTGCGGAGTTGTGACAGTATCTGCTGTGACTTTTGCGACACTTGATAAAAACGTTATCCAGCCATGTGCAGTCATGCCGCCTGAAAATGCAAAAGTCATTTCTGCTGTTTCTGACAAGAAAACATCTGAGCAGATCGGGGATATCACAACTGTTCTTACAACATCAGCCGTCAAGGAAACTGCGAAAAATTCTCAGACCGAGGCTGTAAAGGCTGTAAAAATTGCAAAAAGCGAAACAACAAAGTCAGCTTCCGAAACAGCTTTGAGATCAGAGAGCGTAACGACCTCTGTAATATCACAGAAGCCAGCGTCAGTGACCGCAGTGCAGAGCGTGACTTCCGCTGACACAAAGCTTAGCATATCAGTAAGCCTTGTGACAAAGAAAACTCAGCAGGCTTCAAAGTCTGAAACAAAGGTTTCTGCTGTTACTTCCGTCCCTGTCAGCACTACTGACAGCGATACTGTTGCTTCAAAGGCTACAAAAAAGACTACAACAGTGAAAACTACTACTGCAAAAACTACTACCACTGCAAAAACAACAACTGCCCCTGTTACGACCACAACGCCTGGGGTGACTACTACCAAGAAAAAGACCACCACCGCTAAGGTGACAACAACTAAAAAGCCTGTTACAACTACAATCACTGCGCCTGTTGTCGACAACGGCAAGACCCCTGCACAGCGACTTAATTCTGCAGTGCTTGATCCAAAGGCGACGCTCAGCGCAAAGGAAGAAAAGATACTTCTGAAATATCTCCATAAGATAATATCAGATGATATGACAAACTACGAAAAGGCTGTGGCTTGCTACGATTATATTATAAAGAACACGGTCTACGATTACGGCGGCTGGGCAAATCCTGTCAAGGCTGTTCTTGAGGACGGTTACGGCACTTGCACAGAATATTCTTACGTTTACGCTGCAATGCTCAACTACATAGGCTTTGACGCAAAGACCGTTGACGGCAAGACCGCTATGGCGGCAGGCGGTTATGGCTATCATATGTGGGTGGAGGTAACGATAAACGGTCAGGTATATGTTATGGACCCTCAGGTGGACGATAACATGAGCTGGGGAGCGTATATCTCCCATGACCGCTTCTGCAAGACCTACAGTGAGGTCAAGAACAAGTATATAAAAGACTGATATTGTATCGGGTGGAGTTATCTGCCCGATATTTTTTTACGGTGTTTGCGTGTAGTTTGTTTGCAGTACGTTTATTTGTACATTAAATGAGAATATCCGGCATTCTTTTTGTGACAAATTTTTCAGCCTATCCTATAGACAAAAGGAAAAAAGCGTGATATAATTATTCTTGATACATTGTCGGCAAATGCCGAACGTCATTTTGTACAGGAGGATAATTGATGACGGAAAATTCCACAAAGATAACGAAAAAGCCTGCGACATCTGTGAAGAAAAACAGCTCTGTCAAAGGTTCGTCAAAGAATAAGAAAAGAAAGAAAAAACGCAACAATATCGGCATTATCTGCGGCACTGCAGCAGCGGCTATCATAATAGTTGTGGGCGGAGGATATTTCATTGGAAGAGCTTACTATAGCAACAGATTTCTGAGCGGCACAACAGTGAATGGCATTGACGTGGGCGGAAGGACATTTGAACAGGCTTGCGACCTGCTCGGGGTGAACGATATGCCTTATGAGCTTACGGTCAAAACTATCGACGGCACGCCTGTTGTTTTCAAGACGGCTGATTTTGATTACAGACTAAGCGGCAAGGACGAGCTTCAGAAGATCTATGACAGCGTGAACAGAAAAACATGGTTCTCTGGATTTATACAGAACTCCACCTATAGTTTTAATGAGGACATCACATTTGATGTTGAGAAGCTTCAGAAGCTTGTGGAGAAAGCAAACTGGGGCGATGTTGAATCTGCCGATGCAAAGCTTTGTCTTAACGAGGATAAGACGGCTTATGTTATCACCCCTGAGGTGCAGGGAAACAAGATAACCGATATGAAAAAGCTTGAAGCTTGTGTTACGCAAAGCGTGGCGGCAGGTGAGCTTAGCGTTGAGCTTGACAAGGACACAGGTTGTTATTCTCTTCCAAAGGTGAAGAGCGCAGACCTTGAGGACGATTGCAAGAAACGAAATGATGTTTTCCAGCTTTCTGTCACATACGATTTTGACTACACCACAGAAACTCTCACGGGCGAGGAGCTTATGAAGATGATAAAGCTCAAAGATGACGGAAGCTACACTGTGGACAGAAAGAAAGCCATGGAGTATGTGGAAAAGCTCGCAAAGAAGTATGATACATATAATACTAAGAGAAAATTCCACGCCACTTTGCAGGGCGACATAATCGTGCCGACAAGCTCCGATGCTAAATACGGCTGGTGGATAGATCAGGAAAAGACTTGTGACGATCTTGTGGATATGCTTGAAAATGGCGAGAGCGTTGACAAGGTGGACCCTATCTATTACAGTACCGGTTATTTTGACTTTACAGGCGTTGAGTCTGCGAGAAGCAAGGACGATGATATAGGCGACACTTATATTGAGATAGACCTTACCGACCAGCACTTGTGGTATTATGAAAAGGGTAAGAAAAAGCTCGATACCTATATAGTTTCAGGTCAGACCACATCTGAGGCGAGAACAACTCTCCCTGGTGTTTATAAGCTGTGGTCAAAGGAGACCAACAAGCGTATGAAAGACACAAATGCCGACGGCGACGAGTGGGATACAAAGTGCAACTTCTGGAACAACGTTTCTCTCTGTGGAATAGGTCTTCACGATTCAACGTGGCGAGGCGGATATTTCGGCGGTGAGATATACAAATACAACGGCTCTCACGGCTGTATAAATATGAGCTATGACGACGCCAAATATGTTTATGACAACGTGCCTTACGGTACGCCTGTTGTTATGTACTACAAGTCTGCGGATAAATAATAAAGACGGTCAAGGTATCATGCCTTGACCGCTTTTTGTAAGGAGTGTTTTTTATGGAAAAGATATTATACAGAGAGGGCTTTACGGCTGAGGAGCTTCCAAACGAGGTGATAGAGCGTATCAAAGGCGTTTCCTATAAGGAAAATCCCCATGTGAAGCTGGGCGACCTTGCCTATCTGCGTGTGAGATATTATGACTTTGAGCATAAGGTGCAGTCGGGGGAGCTTATCGTGGCGAGGAAGCTTGCGCAGGAGGTTCTGGATATCTTCTATGAGCTTTTCGAGGGCGGTTATGAGATAGAAAAAATCAGGCTCGTGGACGAGTATGACGCTGATGATGAAAGGTCAATGGCGGATAACAATTCCTCTGCCTTCAACTATAGGGTGGTGGCTGGTACCAACACTATCTCTGCTCACAGCTACGGCAGGGCGATAGACATAAACCCTCTTATAAATCCTTATATAGTGGGGAATAAGGTCATGCCTGCCAATGCTACAGAGTATGCAGACCGTGACAGGGTTTTTGATCACAAGATTGACAGAACAGACCTTTGCTATTGCATTTTCAGACGTCACGGCTGGAAATGGGGTGGTGACTGGAACAATTCTAAGGATTATCAGCATTTTTACAAAGAGTACGATTCTCCGCTGAAAATGGCTGTAAATAAGCTGAAAAGAGCGTTGTTACGTTAGTTTTCAAGGTTTACCTAGAAAAACGATATGAAATCATAGGTTATATATGTATACCGATTAACGAAAAATTAATAATGATTTTATGCAAGTTTTATCATTCACTCTTGCATTTTGCTGTAATGTGTGTTATAATGATTAAGCCGTCAAAAAAGACGGTGAAAGGCTATTTTCTTGCATTTGTGCGAAAAACCACGCTTTGAGTTTGTTTGCATTTATGCAGGATTGCAGGATTTTAATTTCTTCCTGCAAATTTTTTGTTAAAAACAGCTAAAAATCGGCTATGAGCCGTGAAATAACATACGTTGCTGAACGATAAGCTATAATTTTTTTACAGTTTGGCAGGAAAGGGTGATAAAAATGGAACGCATGGAGGATATGACTAATGTAAAAAGCCTGTATTCACCGAAATTCGAGCATGATAACTGCGGAATAGGTGCTGTTGTGAACATTAAGGGCAAAAAGAGCCACGATACTGTTGCAAATGCGCTGACTATCGTTGAAACGCTTGAGCATCGTGCTGGTAAGGACGCAGAGGGCAAAACAGGTGACGGAGTAGGTATCCTGCTTCAGATCTCACATAAATTCTTCAAGAAGATCGCCGCCGCTGAGCTTGGAATCACGCTTGGCGAGGAGAGAGACTATGCCGTTGGTATGTTCTTCTTCCCACAGAACGAGCTTGCGAGAAATCAGGCAAAGAAGATGTTTGAGATAATCGCCGAAAAAGAGGGTCTGGAGATCCTTGGCTGGAGAGTCGTTCCTGCAAAGCCTGAGGTGCTTGGCAAGAGAGCTGCCCAGTGTATGCCTGCCATAATGCAGTGCTTCATCAAGCGTCCAAAGGGCGTTAAAAAGGGTCTTGATTTTGACCGCAAGCTATATGTTGCAAGACGTGTGTTCGAGCAGTCGAATGAGGACACCTACGTTGTATCGCTTTCAAGCAGAACTATAGTATATAAAGGAATGTTCCTTGTGCAGGATCTCAGAAAGTTCTTCCCTGACCTTCAGGATAAGGACTACGAGTCTGCTATCGCTATGGTACATTCAAGATTTTCTACCAACACAAACCCAAGCTGGCAGAGAGCTCATCCTAATAGAATGATCGTTCACAACGGTGAGATAAACACTATCAGAGGCAATGCTGATAAAATGCTCGCTCGTGAGGAAACGATGAAGTCTGAGCATTTGAAGGGCGACCTTGATAAGGTCACACCTGTTGTAAACACAGAAGGCTCTGACTCAGCAATGCTCGACAACACACTTGAGTTTTTGGTCATGAGTGGAATGGATCTGCCACTGGCTGTCATGATAACGATCCCTGAGCCATGGGATAACAACGGCACGATGAGTCAGGCTAAGAAAGACTTCTATCAGTATTACGCAACTATGATGGAGCCATGGGACGGACCTGCTTCTATCCTTTTCTCTGACGGAGATATCATGGGTGCAGTGCTTGACAGAAACGGTCTGCGTCCGTCAAGATATTATATCACAAAGGACGGCAATCTTATCCTTTCATCTGAGGTTGGCGCGCTTCCTATCCCGTCAGACAATATCGTTGAAAAGGAAAGACTTCGCCCGGGCAAAATGCTTCTTGTTGATACTGTTCAGGGCAGAGTTATCGACGATGACGAGCTTAAGGAATACTATGCTTCAAAGCAGCCTTACGGCGAGTGGCTTGACAGCAACCTTGTCAGACTTAAAGACCTTAAGATACCAAACATCAAGGTAGAGGAACACGGCTACGAGGAAAGACAGAGACTTCAGAAAGCTTTTGGCTATACCTATGAGGACGTTATGACATCTATCCTGCCAATGGCAAAGAACGGCTCTGAGTCTATTGCCGCTATGGGTACAGACAGCCCGCTTGCGGTGCTTTCAAAAGAGCCTCAGCCACTGTTCAACTACTTCAAACAGCTCTTTGCACAGGTAACAAATCCGCCTATAGACGCTATCAGAGAGGAAATAGTTACCTCCACAACTGTCTATATTGGCGAGGACGGCAACATTCTTGAAGAAAAGCCTGAAAATTGCAAGGTAATGAAGATACACGACCCTATCCTTACCTCAACAGATATCCTTAAAATAAAGAATATGCACATTCCTGGTTTTAAGGTAGCTGTTATCCCTATACTTTATTATAAGAACACAAGACTTGAAAAGGCTATAAACAGACTTTATATAGAAGCAGACAAGGCGTTCAGCGAGGGCGCAAATATCCTTATCCTTTCAGACAGGGGAGTTGACGAGAACCACCTTGCTATCCCGTCACTGCTTGCAGTATCAGCGCTTCATCAGCACCTTGTTGTTACAAAGAAGAGAACATCTCTTGCTATTATCCTCGAAAGCGGCGAGCCTAGAGAAGTTCATCACTTTGCAACACTGCTTGGCTATGGTGCTTCTGCTATCAACCCTTATCTTGCTCAGGAAACTATCCACGAGCTTATTGCTGACGACCTTCTCGACAAGGATTACTATGCCGCTGTTGACGATTATAATGCGGCTGTTCTCCATGGTATCGTAAAGATAGCTTCAAAAATGGGTATCTCTACTATACAGTCATATCAAGGCTCACAGATATTCGAGGCTATCGGTATCGGTCAGGATGTTATAAACAAATACTTCACAGGTACTGTCAGCAGGATAGGTGGTATCACTATCTCTGATATCGAGAAAAATGTTGACAGACTTCATACATCAGCCTTTGACCCTCTTGGACTTGGCACAGACACAGAGCTTGAATCAAGAGGAAGCCACAAGTTCAGGAGCGGCAAGGAGGAGCATCTCTACAATCCTCAGTCTATCTATCTGCTCCAGCAGGCTGCAAGGACTGGCGACTATGAAACATACAAGAAGTATTCAAAGCTTATCTCTGAGGAAATGGACCCTGTGAACATCAGAGGTCTTATGGATTTCAACTTTGCTGAAAATCCTGTTCCGCTGGAGGAAGTTGAGAGCGTTGACTCTATTGTAAGAAGATTTAAGACGGGCGCTATGTCCTACGGTTCTATCTCGCAGGAAGCTCATGAAGCACTTGCTATCGCAATGAACAGACTTCACGGCAAGTCAAACTCAGGCGAGGGCGGTGAGAGCCTTGACAGACTTCTCACAAAGGGTACTTCTGAGGACAGATGTTCAGCTATCAAGCAGGTGGCTTCGGGACGTTTCGGTGTAACTTCAAGATACCTCACATCTGCTGATGAGATACAGATAAAAATGGCACAGGGCGCAAAGCCTGGTGAGGGCGGTCATCTCCCTGGCAAAAAGGTTTATCCATGGATAGCTAAAACAAGACACTCCACACCTGGCGTGTCGCTTATCTCACCTCCGCCACACCACGATATCTACTCTATCGAGGACTTGGCTCAGCTTATCTATGACCTGAAAAACGCAAACAAGAACGCAAGAATTTCTGTAAAGCTCGTTTCTGAGTGCGGTGTTGGTACAGTTGCGGCAGGCGTTGCAAAGGCAGGCGCAGGTGTTATCCTTATCTCAGGCTATGACGGCGGTACAGGTGCGGCTCCTAGAAACTCTATCTACAATGCAGGACTTCCATGGGAGCTTGGACTTGCAGAAGCACATCAGACCCTTATCAAGAACGGTCTTAGAAACAAGGTCGTTATCGAAACAGACGGCAAGCTCATGACAGGCCGTGATGTTGTTATCGCAGCGATCCTTGGCGCAGAGGAGTTCGGCTTTGCAACAGCTCCGCTGATAACACTCGGCTGTGCAATGATGAGAGTATGTAATCTTGATACTTGCCCATTTGGTGTTGCAACACAGAACCCAGAGCTTAGAAAGAAGTTCCCTGGCAAGCCTGAATATGTAATGAACTTTATGATATTCGTGGCTTCCGAGCTTAGAGAATATATGTCAAAGCTTGGCGTAAGAACAGTTGACGAGCTTGTGGGAAGAATTGACCTTATCAAGCCAAAGGCTGGTATCACAGGCACTGCGGCACAAGTTGACCTTTCTAATATCATCAACTCTGATTACGTTTCAGAAAAGGTAGAATACAACAAGAAATCTAAGTATGACTTCAAGCTTGAAAACACTCTTGATGAAAAGGTACTCATGAAGGAGTTCGAGAAAAATCTTAAGAGTGGTGAGAAGAAGTCTATCACAGTAAATGTCAAGAACACAGACCGTTCATTCGGTACTATCTTCGGCTCAGAGATAACAAGAAAGTATTATAACACACTTGCTGACGATACATACAAGATAGTCTGCAACGGCTCAGGCGGACAGAGCTTCGGCGCATTTATCCCGAACGGCTTGACCCTCGAGCTTGTGGGCGACTCTAACGATTATTTCGGCAAGGGACTTTCAGGCGGTAAGCTCGTTGTTTATCCTCCGAAGGATTCCACTTTCAAAGCCGAGGACAATATCATTATCGGTAACGTTGCACTTTACGGCGCAACAAGCGGTAAGGCGTTCATCGACGGTGTTGCAGGCGAGCGTTTCTGCGTAAGAAACTCAGGCGCAGTGGCAGTTGTCGAGGGCGTTGGCGACCACGGCTGTGAGTATATGACAGGCGGCTGTGTGGTAGTTATCGGCAAGACGGGCAAAAACTTTGCGGCAGGTATGTCGGGCGGTGTAGCTTACGTTCTTGACGAGGACAGACACCTTTACACAAGACTCAACAAGGAAATGGTACTTTTCTCTGAGGTCAAGGAGAAGTACGATATAATTCAGCTCAAAGACCTTATCCAGCAGCACGTTGACGCAACAGGCTCTGAAAAGGGCAAGCGTATTCTTGATAACTTTGAGGAATATCTGCCTAAGTTCAAGAAGATAATCCCTCACGATTACAAGAAGATGATGTCTGCTATAGCTTCAATGGAAGAAAAGGGTATGAGCAGCGATCAGGCGCAGATAGAAGCATTCTATCAGATCATCAACGGCAAGCAGTAAGCCTGCGCACATGAGATATTGTACTTTTAAAATCGAAAGGAGGATATACTTGCCGTGAAAGCAAGTATAGTTGAGATATGGGAAAGCCAACTGGTTTTATGGACTATAAGCGTGAGGACGCAGCAGCGTTCTCCGTTGAGGAACGTATAAAGAATTTTAATGAATTTCACACTCCTCTTTCAAAGGAGGAGCAGCAAAAGCAGGGTGCAAGATGTATGGACTGCGGTGTGCCGTTCTGTCAGGCAGGAATGAAGATAGGCAACGCATTTTCAGGCTGTCCGCTTAACAATCTTATCCCTGAATGGAACGACCTTATATACAAGGGCAACTGGGAGCAGGCATATTACAGACTTCATATGACGAACAATTTTCCTGAGTTCACATCAAGAGTTTGTCCTGCACTTTGCGAAAAAGCCTGCACCTGCGGAGCTAATGGCGACGCTGTTACCACAAAGGCTAACGAATACGGCATTATCGAAAATGCCTATGCCTGCGGATATGCTTCAGCAAGAGTGCCAAAGGTAAGAACAGGAAAGACTATCGCTGTTATAGGCTCAGGCCCATCAGGTCTTGCTGCCGCTGACCAGCTCAATCAGAGAGGTCACAGTGTAACAGTTTTCGAGCGTGAGGACAGAGTGGGCGGTCTGCTTATGTACGGCATACCGAACATGAAGCTTGAAAAGCAGATAATCGAGCGCAAGATAAACATAATGAAAGAAGAGGGCATCGAGTTCCGCACAGGCGTTAATGTGGGCAAGGATATCACAGCGGCTGAGCTTCTCAAGGACTTCGACAGAGTAATACTTTGTTGTGGTGCTTCAAATCCTAGAGATATCAAAGCCGAGGGCAGAGATGCAAATGGTATCTATTTTGCAGTGGATTTTCTGAAATCCACAACTAAGGCGCTGCTGAACGGCGGTCTTACGGATAAAAACCACATTTCCGCAAAGGGCAAGAACGTCATGGTAATAGGTGGCGGAGATACAGGAAATGACTGCGTTGGTACAAGCGTAAGACATGGCGCAAAGAGCGTTTTGCAGCTTGAAATGATGCCAAAGCTTCCTGACACGAGAGCCGAGAACAACCCATGGCCGCAGTGGCCAATGGTCTGCAAGACAGATTATGGTCAGGAGGAAGCTATCGGTGTGTTCGGTCATGACCCGAGAGTTTATCAGACAACTGTCAAGGAGTTTCTCAAAGACAAAAAGGGCAATCTTAAGGGTGCAGTGCTTGTAAAGCTCTCTCCGGAGAAAGACCCTAAGTCAGGCAGAACGATAATGAAGCCTGTTGAGGGCAGCGAATACAAGGTAGAAGCCGAGCTTGTTCTTATTGCGGCAGGCTTTCTGGGATCTGAAAGCTATCTCACAAAGGCTTTTGGCGTTGAGGTAGACGGCAGAACGAATATCGCAACAGCCGACGGCACACATCAGACGAACGTGAAGAACGTCTTTGCCGCAGGCGACGTGCGCAGAGGACAGTCACTTGTAGTATGGGCTATCAGAGAGGGCAGAGATGTTGCCCGTGAGGTGGATAAGAGCCTTATGGAGTATACAAATCTGTAATACGAGATAAAAATATAACACCGTCCGAGGAGTTCGGGCGGTGTTTTTTGTGTGTAGGGTATCGTACCCATGGGCGGTGACAAAAAAATCCGCTACCATAAATGATAGCGGATTTGGGTGCAGGTGCAATCACCTGCTGGAGCTGCTAACCGGGCTTGAACCGGTGACCTCGTCCTTACCAAGGACGTGCTCTACCTACTGAGCCATAGCAGCAAACCAATTACAGTAATATATTATACACTATCTCTGCCGCTTTGTCAAGCCATTTTCACAACTTTTTTACTCTATTCCCTCATCATCATCGTCATCTGCCTGAACGCTTGGGTCGTAATCATCATATGTGTCCATAAAATTGTACTTCTTGCCCTTGTATTCGTATTGTATCACAGTGCGCAGATTGACATTGTAAACGCTCTTGAAAATATTGTTTTCGATGTTTGGATTGGTGGCACGAAACTTTGCTATAAGCTCTTTCATTTCCTGACGCTTTGATACCTCACCCTTTTTCTCTGACCCCTCGTAGCTCTCAGTGAAACGGCAGGCACAGCGGATAAAATGCAGATCGTTCTGCTCCACCCAGCGGATAATGTCCGCCTCTTTCACCATGTACAGTGGTCTGATAAGCTCCATGCCTGCGTAGTTCCTCGAGTGTAGCTTCGGCATCATAGTCTGAATCTGTCCTCCGTATACCATGCTCATGAGTATGGTTTCTATAACATCATCAAAATGATGTCCCAAAGCTATCTTGTTGCACCCAAGATCCTGCGCAAATTTGTAAAGCCAGCCACGCCTCATTCTTGCACAAAGATAGCATGGGTTGCGTTTTGTGTTGTATGCAATGTCAAAAACTTTCGTCTCAAACATCTTTATGGGTATGCCCATAAGCTTTGCATTGTAGATTATTCTCTGTCTGTTTGCGTCGCTGTAACCGGGGTTCATTACAATAAACTCCAGCCCTATGTCCATTCCCTGATATTTCTGCAAATGCTGCATACACTTAGCAAGAAGCATTGAGTCCTTGCCACCTGATATGCACACCGCTATTTTGTCCCCCGGCTTTATCATATCGTAACGCTCATATCCCATTACGAATTTATTCCATATATCTCTGCGAAAATCAGTAACGATGCTCCGCTCTATCTTCTGCTGTGGCGTCAATATTCTTGACATCTCAAACTCTCCTTAAAATAATCAAATTACTAATTAAATTCTACTATTTTTATGGGAATTTGTCAACCATATTCGTGTTGACATTGTATTGTCATATTGTTATAATATAATAAAGTATTAAAGCCGGAGGATATCATGAGCGAAAATATAGAGCGTGAGATAAAAATTTCTCTCACAAAAGAACAATATAATACCGCCGAAAAGCTTTTTCAGTGGGGCAAAATAATAGAGCAGACCAATTTTTATTATATTCCACAGCAGGATACGGGCATGACAAGTATCCGTGTCAGGCAGATAGGCGAAAAATATTTTTTGCAGCTTAAAGCACCTATATCTGAAAACGGTGCGCTTCATGTGAAAAAAGAGTATGAACAACAGCTTGACAGCCTGCCTAAAAAGCTCACCGCACAGGAGCTTTCAAAGCTTGTGGGGAGAGATTTCCCTGCCGCTGACCTTACAGGCTCTTTGCATACTCAGCGCAAGCTCTGCACCGATTTCGACCATGTTGAGATATGCCTTGACAAAAGCGAATATCTCGGCTTGACAGACTATGAGCTGGAGCTTGAATACACCGCAGACTATCCCGAAAAGCCTTTGGAGATACTGAAAAATGCAGGTATCACACAGGGAGAAGCGGTAATAGGCAAGTATGCAAGATTTATGGAAAGAGCGAAAAAGCTTGGTAAGTGCTGATTTTCGCCTATCTGCGGTCATTTTCTATGAAAAAGCACCCACAGCCTGCAAAGGTTTGGGCAATAATGATAATTGACAGTGACGTTATAATATGTTATTATATTAAAGTGTTAAAACGTATGAAATGGTATTTTGACGATACCCGAAAGGAAGTTAATAATGAAAAGATCTATTTTTAAGACTATCGCATCACTTTCTGCTGCTGCCATGATGCTTTTGGCTGTAGGCTGCGGAAGCACATCTGATTCCTCATCATCAGCAGGCACAAACAGCACAGCCGCTGCATCAGGCGAGGATAACTCACTTCAGAAGGTTCTTGATTCAGGCAAGCTTGTGCTTGGTCTTGACCCAACATTCAAGCCAATGGGCTACACAGACGAGAACGACAACATCGTAGGCTTTGATATCGACGTTGCAAAGGAAGTTTGCTCAAGACTTGGTGTAGAACTTGAAACTTACTCTGTAAACTGGGATACAAAGGAACAGGACCTTAATGCAGGCACAATAGATTGTATCTGGAACGGCCTTTCTGTCAGCGATGAGAGAAAGAAAGTAATGCTCATGAGCGAGCCTTACATGAAGAATGAAATGGTGTTCGTTGTAAACGGCTCAAGCGACGTTGCTTCACAGGCTGATCTTGCAGGCAAGAACATTGCCGTACAGAACGGCTCAACAGCACAGGAAACACTTCTTGCATCTGACGTTGTAGCAAATGGTGCGACAACAACAGAGCTTGCAACAAATGTTGAAGCCCTCCAGCAGTTGGAGCTTAACATGGTAGACGCAGCGTTCCTTGACTCAGTAGTTGCAAACTACGAGATATCCACATCAGGCAAGGATTACAAGGTGCTTCCTGACGGCCTTGACCCAGAGGAGTACGCTATCGGCTTCAGACTTGGTGATCAGGCACTTTGCGACAAGATCGAGGAGATCCTTCACGAAATGAAGCAGGACGGCAAGCTTGCTGAGATATCAACAACTTGGTTCGGAAGCGACATCACGACAATAGAATAATCACAAAAACATTCAATCGGACAGTCTTCGGGCTGTCCGATTTTTTTGCTTTATTAAGTTTTTTGCGTGTCATATCTTTAGAAAATAAAAAGTCTCGCAAACAACGTGTTTACGAGACTTTTTGGCGGAGAAGGAGGGATTCGAACCCTCTAAGAATACCCATTTAAACGCCTATTTATGGCTATTTGCATTTTTTTACGTCTAGTTTTGCGTCTAGTATTTCGGAAATGGCATTTGATACTGTATCAGCCACCTGCTCTTGGCGGTCTGTAAAAATATGCTGGTAAACATTTTTAATCATGTTTGGTGACGATTGACCTAGCTGCTTCATGGCGTATTTGTCAGGAATATTTTTCAGTAGCATTATGCTGGCATTGGCATGGCGTAGGGCGTGCATTGTGTATTCTGGTATGCCGTTTTGACGGCAGAGCTGTTTAAATCTGCATAGAATTGACGATGGCAGCATAGGGCTGATACGCCCTGATGTCATTCTGGCTCTGTCTAGCCGTTCTTTGACTAGGCCGTGAACCTTCAATGTTCGTGTGCTTGCCATGGACTTATTTCCCATTTTCAATATAAATTTATTATTTTTGTCAGGCACGCACGATTTGTTGATTATCAACACATCATTTTTATAATCAGACCAATCCAATGCGGCTATTTCCGATTGTCTTAGCCCTAGACACAGTGCTAGGGTGACAGGTAGTTCAATATTTGTGCCGTCAACCATGCGCAGTATCTGTCCTATCTCCTGCTCTGTCGGGATCTCGATTTCCGTTTTGGTTTTCTTTTTCAACGTGACATCGTCAAAATCCAAACGAACCTTTTTTTGACGCAGCGCCGCTGTCACCAATCCGAACTGATTTCTCAACGTTTTCGGGCTATATTTTTTAGCGTTGCTATTTATCCAATACTGCAGCTGCATGGTCGTCAAATTGTCTATATTGATATCCCTGATACCAGTCAGGCCGTTGCGATATACTATTTCATAGCCACGTATCGTTGACGCTGATAAAACGTTGTTTTTACTGTCAATGTACGTTCTCACGGCTTCGCCTACTGTGATATCATGTTTTATCACGGCTTTTTGTCTGCCTGTTAGCCACTCGTTGGCTAGATACTCAGCTTCTTTTTTTGTTCCGGCCGTGAACGATTTCTGTTTTCCTGTTGCCTTGTCGTATATTCTCACACGATAATTTCCGCTAGGCATTTTCTTCGCTGTTGCCATGTAAAATTCCTCCTATTATCTTGACAATATTTATGATTTATGATAGAATAATAGGGTACTTCCTACTATAGTATCATCTCTTGCTAGGTTTGGCTGTGCACGCCCTCACAGGTCGCTCTGTGGGGGCTTTTTTTATTATGGTATGTTTACCCACCACACACCCTGCAAGGCTCGTAGCCTGCGTTCTGTGCGTCTTGCAGGGTCATTGGCGTGCAGGTATCATCATAGTATCTACATGATTTGTTGTGATACTTGTCGCCCGAAGCCGTGATATATACTATCGTTTCGGCTGAATCCTGTGCGGTAGTTGTTGCAGGGGGTGCTTCGGTGGTGGTCTCAAGCTCTGCGGTGGTAGTAGTTGTTGTCGTGGTGGTAGTGGTGACTTTTTCACCCATGTCAACCGTTATCGTTATAGGGTCAGATGTCACACCGTCATATGTGGCGGTCACGTCTGCAAAGCCGTCTTTCAGGGGTTTCACGTCATAGGTGACATATGCACCGCTATCATCATATTCTAACTGACAAACGTCAGGATTGCTGATTTCAATTTTTATATCTTTCGAATCAACGTCCTCTGCGTCGGTTTCACCTGTGATTCGCAAATAGATTATGTGGCTATAATCACGATTATAGTCATTCAGTGCGATAGAATAGTTGTCATTAGTCCATTCAACCTTTGTCGGTCGCCTATAGCCGAATAGGTGCGCTATTCCATAGACTATAACCGATATAGCACAGAAAATGATTATCACCAGTAGGCAACCGCCCTTTGACGTGCTACTTGCTTTACGGCCGTGAGAACTACGGCTTGACGACTTTCTGCCACCCGATGTTGATACATATGACAGCCCTGTGCCTGGTATACCGACAGACTTTGTGCGCCGCCCTGAGCTGTTGACACTGTATCGTGCGCCCTTTCCACCGACACTAAAACCGACAGATTTTTTATTGATGTTCAATTTCGCACCGTTGCCAATTTTGATTGATTTTCTAAAACGTAATCCCATGTTTTCTACCCCTCTTCTGATAATCACGGCTTCTGTGGACATACTAGCCACAGAGGTGATATATATGATATACGAAACACATCTGCGTGATATACGTCGCACACAACGTCTGACACTGCGCCAGCTATCCGAAATTTCAGGCGTTAGTTTTTCTGAAATTGACCAGATAGAACACTATAACGTTGACCCACGCATTTCAACGGCTGTTTTATTGGCTAAATCGCTAAAATGTGGACTTGACGATTTGTTCAGTTTCAACAAATAATGTTCGACATTATAAACATGCTTGCATTTTATGCCATAAAAATGCTATGATTTACACATAGCCTATATATGTGTGTTTCATGTATATTATAGCATTTTAACGCATATTTTGCAATACTTTTTGACGTGTTTTTATTTTAGTCCGATTTTTCGGACAGTACATAAAAGGGGTATTGACAGCCGTGATTACATGATATATAATAGGCTTATCGAACATATGTTTTTATAAATCATAGGAGGAGAAAATAATGACGAAAGAAGAACGAACAGAATTTGAAAAAAAACTAGCCCACAAGATTTACATACTACAGCACCCCGAATTGTGGGAAAAAATAAGAGCAGAAAAAGAAAAGAGCTGCTTAAAGCAGCCCTCTCTTGAATAGGAGAAAATCGACATATTTGTCAAGGTCTTTGATTTCGCTATCTTCAAGAACCTTTAATGCGTCGATAATCTTGGCTTCCTCGTCACTTTGCGGTGGCGGGGAATTTTTTTTGCTCTCGTTTCCGCAAAGATAATCGAGGGACACGCCAAAGTATGCTGAGATCTTCAAAAGTGTCATTGCTGACGGCTCTCTCTCATCACGTTCGTAGTTGCAGTAGGTTGTTTTCGGCAAGCCTAAGGCTTTTGCAACTTCCTCTTGCGTGAGGTTTTTCGCCATTCTCAGCTTTTTCAGGCGGTTGTCAAACATTCTTATCACCTCCTACTATATATATTATATACCCATTATGGGAATTTGTCAATGAAAATAGGGCGCATTATTTTCAAAACGAGTATTTTGTACAAAAATATAATCTCAAATTTGTACATATTTGTACCCAATTTGGGGTTGACAAATGCCCAAAATGAGTATATAATGATAATGTACTCAGAACGAGTACGAAAATTCAAAATGAAAACGGAGGTGTAACAAATGGCTGAAAAAACAACGATATTTGACAACATCAATGGTGAACTGAGACGCAGACATCTCACCCAGCAGGACCTTGCGAAGACTATCGAAATAGACCGCAGAACATGGTCCAAATGGCAGGATAAAAACGATATGCCAGCGTCGGTACTTCTGCAGATAGCCAAATGGCTGAACGTTACGCTGGACTATCTTACACGTGATGTTCATGCCGAATAATGGGGGGGTGAAAACAATGCCTGCAAAGAAAATGACCGCCAATGACGTGATATCAAAACGGCTGAAATCTATCAGAACCAACAATGATATCACGCAGGCAAAAATTGCAAAACGGCTGAGCATGACACAGACAGCCGTGAGCAGGTGGGAACGGCAGTTCGGCACCATGAATGCTGAACAAATCGTAACGTACTGCAGGATAATCGGGGCGAACCCCGAAGAAATCTTTGCGGAGTACTGCAAGGAAAGGAAGACAAAACAATGAATAACATGATAGCAACGCTGGAGATCATCAGATATGCGTCAGCCATAGCACTGTGCGTGGCACTGTTCACACTGGCGGTCTACGGGCTGTATCGAAACATAAAAGAAACCGCCGAAACCGCAATTCGTGAAGAGCTGGAGCAGGCAATCAAGGAAGCTTCAAAGCCTGTTGTCAAGGTCGAGATACAGACGAAAGGAAAGTGGTAATGAGCATCGTAGGAATACTGCTGATAACAATAGCCGTGCTTGCAGGGATAGATGTAGTGATGTATTTTGTGCTGAGCGTGGTGGATAGGCACTGGGAGAAACGTTTTGAAAATGAGGAGGATAAGAACAATGAAAGTTCTGATAGCCTGTGAAGAATCACAAGAGGTCTGCAAGGCATTTCGTGCAAAAGGGCACGAAGCATATAGCTGCGACATTCAGATGTGTTCAGGCGGTCACCCTGAATGGCATATATGCAATGATGTTTTGGATATTATCAATGGCAATACCGATTTCTTCACCTGTGACGGCAAGCAGCATACTGTTGAAACATGGGATATGATTATCGCACACCCACCGTGTACATACCTGACCAACGTGGCTACACGCCACTATAGTTTGAAATGCACACCTGCTGAAAAGGTGGTCGAGCGTATGAAACACCGTGAAGAATCAATAGTATTTTTTATGCAGATTGTGTCGGCGAACGCACCAAAAATTGCAGTGGAAAACCCTATAGGGCGTATGAATACTGTATTCAGAAAGGCAGATCAAATAATTCACCCATATATGTTTTCAAACGGACCGGAAGACTCAGAACAGTTTGTCACAAAGGCGACGTGTTTATGGCTAAAGGGGCTGCCTGTCCTACGGCCAACATATACAGGGGACAAGCCTGATAATGGCAAGCTGTTTGGACGATATTCTAATGGTAAATCACGCACATGGGAAGAAACACGTCATTCTGGCAAAGATCGTGCTAAGGTAAGGAGCAAAACGTTTAAAGGTATTGCTTTTGCGATGGCTGAACAATGGGGAAATATTAGGGAGGATAAAGATGATAACGAAAGAGGAGTTTGAAAAGGCGGTTGAGGTTTGCACCAGTGCAGATACGAACTGTGGACAATGTCCGCTTAGCAAAAAAATCTATAGATGCGGCGGATATCTTGCACGCTACATAAAAGAAAACGAGCCTGCACCTGCGGCAACAGGCACAAGCTCGGAGGTATCAAAAGATACCGATAACATACAACTTGATGATAGCACATTGCTTGACATTTGTCAAGAAGGAATAGAGGAAATGGCGAAAATAGCCCTTGACGATTATCCAAACGAATTCCTGACAGGATATGTTGAGGCTTTCAAGGACAACATCAGGAGGTTGAGAGGTGAGCCAAGTGACTAACTACTCTTGCCTTGACTGCAAGAACTTAAAAAGCTGCTGGGAAAGTAGCAGGCTTTATCCCTGCAGATACTTTCAGCTAGCAGAGCCAGCGATACTTGAAAGGAGAGGGCGAAAACATGACAGTAAGAGAAAGGCTTGACGCTATGGTTGACATGGCGGACATGGAACAAAAAATGAAAGAGACGCAGGTATACAATACTGCTACCGACGGCGTCTATCCCATAATGACAGGTGGCGTGTGGACACCTGGCAGAATGATATTGGGCGTTCAGATATTTCCACCTGACATTCATGCCGTAGCAAAAGAAGTCGGTGCTGAGGTGTTGGAAACCAAAACTGAATCGTATTTCGTGTACAAAAATATTGCATTTTTCAAGCACAAAGGCGGTGTTCCAAATGCGTTACACGGCTAATGATTGTGTCGGCTGCCCTGACGGGTGTAGATGTTGCGGCAGAGACCGTGATTACACAGTAGTCGAATGTGACAAATGCAGAGAACAGCTAGACCTTGCGAGCGAAAATGTTTTCTGCTATGAGGGCAAGGACTACTGCAAAGACTGTTTCCATGAGATTTTGATTGAAGAAATCAACCAGAACGACGACATTTCAATCTATGACCTTGCCGAGTTGGCAGGGGTCGAATATGAAGAGGAGGATCTGAATCTGCTATGAGTGCTAGTTTTGACAACGGCGTTCAAAAATATGTCAGGGGCTATGCGGTAGTTGAAACCGCATTCCCTGTTGACAATAAGGGTGTGACATACGCCGCCTGCAAGTATTGCAGGTTTTTCAGCCGTCGGTCAGGACGGTGCAATCTGACCGACGAAATCGTATTTTTACCAGACACGTTTGTGGGCGCCCAATGCCCACTGGAAATCAAAGAGGAGGAATAAAACATGGGACTACCTGTTCTAATTGAGGGAGAAAGTGGCAGCGGCAAGAGCCGTTCCCTCAAAAATTTCAAGCCAGGCGAAATAAGCATTTTCAACGTCGCTGGCAAGCCGTTGCCGTTCAAGAACAATGGCCTTGCAACGCTTTCAGTGGCAAAACTTGTCAAGGCAAACAAAGGCAAAAGCCGTTATGATGTTATCAAGGCGGCTATGTTTCAATCGAAATCAAAGGCATTTGCCATTGACGACAGCCAGTATCTCATGGCATTTGACAGTTTCGACAAGGCAAAAGAACTAGGGTATGGAAAATTCACTGATATGGCGGTCAGTTTTGAACGGCTGATAGAATTTGTTATAAATGACCTGCCGTCAGACGTTATCGTGTATTTTCTGCACCATGTCGAACTAACCGACGGGGGCAAGTACAAAGCAAAAACTATCGGCAAGATGCTGGATAACCAGCTGACAGTCGAAGGGCTGTTTTCAATCGTGCTGTTCTGCACAGCTGACGAAAATCATCACTATTTCATCACACAATCCAGGGGAATTTCAACTGCAAAATCACCCGAAGATATGTTTGACGATGAAATCGAAAATGATTTGAAATTCGTAGACACCAAAATCAGAGAATATTGGAATTTAACTCCAAACAACACAGAAAGCGAGGAAAAGTAAATGATAGGAATTACAGGTTACAAACAGGCGGAAGCAACAAGTTTTTCAGAGCTGCCAAAGCTCCAGCCAGGCGGATATGTAGTAAAAATTCTCAATGTCAAGGTTGAACCCACTGACTGGGGAAGCAGGCTGGCAATCCAGTTTGACATCGCAGAGGGCGAATTCAAGGGCTTTTTTGACAAGCTGTATAAGGCTACACCTGACGAGTGGGAGAACAAAAAGTGGAAGGGTTCAATGCGCCTGAGCATACCGCATAACACAGGTGATGAAACAAAGTTCAAGAAGTCGCTGGGCTATTTCAAATCCCAGATACAGGCGTTCGAAAATTCAAATGCCAATCTACATATAGACTGCGAGCGTGACTGGGACGAGAACGTCCTGAAAGGCAAACTCGTCGGCGCTCTCTTCAACGAAAAAGAGTGGGAAAAGGACGGTAAGACAGGCTGGTTCACACAGTGCAAACGCTTTGTACCTGCAAATGATATCCGCAGTGGCAATTTCACAATTCCAAAGCGTGAAGAGCTGAAAAACAAGCCGTCAACAGCCAGCAATGACAGTTTTGATCCGAACGCCAATCTGTCTGATTTCGTTGAAATCAACACAGGCGATGACACAGTACCATTCTGATGCACCCGATAGACATTGACGCCACACTTAAAACGTTCTCGGTTATCGTTGATAGCCGAGAACAAAAGTGGGGGCATATTGAAAAGGCTCTGAAAGCCACAGAAACGCCATATACACAACACAAATTAAACTATGGTGATTATACCTGTGAAGCCATAAAGCCTAACAGCGAGCCCGTGAGCCTTGCACGAAACGTTGTTATTGAGCGCAAGGCAAATCTGGACGAAATCGTGGGCAATTTCACGAAAGGGCGAGAGCGTTTTGACCGTGAATTTAAGCGGTCGGTTGAAGACCATGCAAAAGTGTTTTTAATGGTCGAAGATGATAGACTGTGGGAAAATATCCTACTACACAACTATCGCAGTAAAATGCCACCAAAAGCACTACTGGCAACGTTCTGTTCATGGCAGGCACGATATAACATCACGATCATAGCGTGTCGGAAACGAGAGAGCGGCACACTGATAAAGGCGATACTATACTACGCCTTGAGGGATTATCTTCAAAAATTGGGCGGTGATTAAATGCTGGAAAATGGTTTTATAACACTAGAACGAAAAATATGCGCATGGCGTTGGTTTCGTGAACCGAACACATTGGTAGTGTTTTTATATCTGATTTTGCAGGCAAATTATGAACCGCATGATTTTGAAAACATCACAATTCAGCGTGGACAGATAGCCACAAGTTATCCAAGCATTGCCAAAAACACAGGTCTGTCAGTAAAAAGCGTAAGGACAGCAATAAAACATCTAATTGAGACAGGGGAAGTGGCAGTCTCAAAATATCCACGATATAGCGTTTATACCGTGGTTTGCTATGACAAGTATCAAGACAAGCGGCAGGGTGTTGGGCAGGCTAAGGGCAGGCAAGGGGCAGGCTGTGGGCAGGCTAAGGGCACCAATGAAAAGAAAGCAACAAAGTATAACAAAGATAAAGAAATATATGCTGCTCCCGCAGCGCACACAAACGGCAGGCGGACGGACAATCCAGGCAGGACAGATTTTTGAGTGAGGTGAAAAAAACATGGGATATACAATGCGTGATGATGATGTGGTCGGTCTGGCTGTGGCACTGAATGCAGAAACGCACCGCAAGGGACGTGAACTGTATTTCAAATACTGTCCGTACTGCAATGGGGGCGGTCATGACAAAGATACATTTTCTGTAAATCTTGACACAGGAGCGTTCAAATGTTTTCGTAGCAGTTGTGGCATGACAGGTCATTTCGTGCAGCTGGCTAGGGATTTCAACTATCCGCTGGAATTTGACGACGAACAGAAAAAGAAATACCGCACGTTACCGCCAGTGAAGATAGTCACACGTGACAAGGCGGTTGAATATCTGCGGTCAAGGGGAATTTCAGAGATCACCACACGGAAATACAACATCACTGTCGGTGATAAACGTGACAATTTGCTGATGTTTCCATTTTTTGATGAAAATAACGTGTTGACATCGGTCAAATACCGCAAGACAGATTTTGTCAAAGGCAGAGATAACCAAAAAGAGTGGTTTGAAAAGAACACAAAACCGATATTGTTCGGCATGAACAGATGTACGGAAAAGCATGATCGGCTGATAGTCACAGAGGGGCAGATAGATAGTCTGTCGGTGGCAGATTGTCAGATAGATAATGCGGTATCTGTGCCAGGCGGTCAGAGCAATAAAACATGGGTGCCGTTCTGCTATGATTTTGTAGACAGCTTCGACGAAATCGTAATTTTCGGAGACCATGAACACGGCCATGTAACATTGGTTGACCAGTTTACAACATCATTTCCGCACAAGAAATTGAAAGTTGTCAGGGCGCAGGACTATTTGGGCGAAAAGGACGCAAATGCAATCCTGCAGAAATACGGCTGTAAAGCAATATGCGATGCCGTGAACAATGCCGAAGAAATACCTGTCACGGCTGTCAAAAAGTTATCGCAGGTCAAGGCGGTCAATCTGGATAAACAGGAACATATCAGAACTGGCATATACGATGTTGACCGATATATCGGCGGTATCTATATGGGGCAGGTAGTGGTTATCACGGGCAAGCGTGGTGAGGGTAAATCAACGTTAGCGTCACAGATAATTGCAAATGCGTTAGACCAATCAGACCTTGACGGCAATCCGTATTCGATTTTCGTCTATTCGGGCGAATTGCCTGACTACCATTTCAAACGCTGGTTGGATTTGCAGATTGCAGGAAAACAAAATGTTATACGTTCGGTCAACGAATACGGTGACGAAACCTATGACATTCCTGATGATGTGGTTGATAAAATCAACCGCTGGTATGATGATAGGGCGTACATATTTGACAACACAGCTGTGACGGCTGAAATCAAACTTGACGGCGACAATGCGAAACGTGACGGCAAGATATCATTGCTGGGTACGATTGAAACGGCTATCCGCAGATTTAATGTCAAACTGATATTGATTGATAACCTCATGACGGCACTGGACGTTGACCTCAGCAAAGAGCTGTATCGGGCACAGTCCGATTTTGTAAATGCTGTGAAATACATAGCGGTCAAATATAACGTAGCTATCATACTGATAGCGCACCCACGCAAAACCGCAGACGGCATTGAACTGAATGCAGATAGCGTCAGCGGTTCAGGCGATATCACAAATAGGGTTGATTTGGTTTTAACATATAGCAAAAATAGCGACGACGACAAGGACGATTTTCAAAGTAAAATTGCCATTGTAAAAAACCGATTGACAGGTAACGTGGCAGACAATATCAAAGTTGCCTACAGTCAGGTTTGTAAACGCATTGGCTGTAACAATGCGGAATGGGGCAGGATCTACGGCTGTTTCAAAGAAATCAACACGGCTGAGGACGAAGATTTACCGCCATTTTAAAATAAAAAAAGAGGAGTGAAAAAGCATGGAAAGGTCAGAAATAGACAAACTGGCATATCGTGGCGAAGAACTGCCGAACGACAGCAATATTTTTGATGAAATATACTGGCTGGCTATGTATTATCTATACAAAACCGCCACACTGAATAACATTCCTGCAGAGCAAGCGGCAAAAGCTAAAAGTGCATTGACGCAGAAACTGGACAAGCAGATAAAGCAGAGCGAACCTAACGAGAACGTGATAGCAGCATTCAATGACAGCGTGCGTGTTATGCGTGAAATGGAAAAATTCATCAGACCTTATGCGGAATTTGAAAAGAAAAGCCGTGAAGAGCTGATAGAGTTTATCAAGCATATGTTCGATGTGCTGTCGGGGCTGGGTCCGTATGAGGAGGGCAAGTAACATGGGTAACAACAAATTCTGCACAAGCTGCAAATTTTTCGAAAAATCACCTGACAACTGTGGCAGAAAGAACGGAAAATACGGGCTGTGCGTTCGTCAAATGGAATTCAACCTAAAACCAATGGTAGTCAACTATCAGCACTCTGTCTGCGAAGAATTCAAAGACAAAATAGAGGCTGTGAAACGCAGTGCTGCTACAACGCTTTGTTGGTACTGTAAACACGCAGTGCCAAAGAGGGACAAGCTAACAGGTGAACAAATGACAGGGTGCAGTTGGTCAACAGACAGACAGCCTGTTGTCGGTTGGAAGACACATCAGCACAGAATGTATGAGGCTCAAAAAGGGGGCATGATACATTCATACACTGTGACGGAGTGTCCTGAGTTTGAGGAGGGATAAAGAAATGGTTGAAATCAAATTAAAACCTGGAACGAAGTTTAAATACAAGGGTATAGACTTTATATGCCTTGACATTATCAACGGCAACTACTTAGCGATAACGGCTGAGTGTTGGTGCATAAAGCGTTTTAACGAGGAGTTCAAGGACGGCTGCAACAACTGGGAGAAATCCACTCTCCGACACTTTCTTAACGAAAATGTACTCGAGGATCATTTTAACACGGAGCATCTTATAAAGCAAACATCTGACCTTGTCGCCGATAACGGCGATAAAGCTTACGGAACGTGTGAAGATTATATAACGCTGCTCACTTGCGACCAATATCGCAAGTATAGAGATTATGTGCCGTTGTTTGAAGAATGTATGTGGACGCTCACTCCTTGGAGGTGCGACACCGGCTTAGCTTACTACGTGCGTGGCGTCAACCCGACAGGAGCTATCTTCATCAGCCATGCGGGCGGCAGTCACGGGCTCGCTCCGGTTTGTCTATTTAATTCACAGACACTTAGGGCTGAATATTCCGGTGTCAGATTGGTGGGGATAGCATGACAAAAATCAAACCCGAATACATATTTCCACTGCTGCTGATTTTGCTAGACGTGGGAGCGGCGGGTATATACGCCGTACAAAAAGATTACAAAAAGGCCGTCTACTGGATAGCGGCGGCAGTGTTGAATGTGACTGTAACTTTTTAGGAGGCTATATGGATAGTGCAAAAGAACAAAAGGCTATCGAACGTTTGAAAGCGTTTGAACCTGCGGACAGATATTATCTAGCATATAGCGGCGGAAAAGATAGTGACTGTATCAAAATTTTGGCACAACTCGCAGGTGTTAAATTTGAAGCAGTACATAATCTGACAACTGCTGATGCGCCCGAAACTGTGAGGTATATTCAATCTCAGCCAGATGTCAGAATTGACAAGGCGTATGACAAGAACGGCAATCATGTTACAATGTGGAATTTGATTGTTAAAAAACTAATGCCTCCGACACGCCTTGCGAGATATTGCTGCAGCGAATTAAAAGAACGTGGCGGCACAGGTGCAAAAAGATGGCACTGAAAGTTTGGCAACAAGGAGAGACGGCAATGCGAGAAATACTATTTAGAGGCAAGCGCATTGCCAACGGCAAATGGGTAAGTGGTTATTACGTTGTCAGAAAACGTCCATATTTCAAGGACAAGGGTGTTAATTTTGAACACATCATTTGCGACAATCTGGTAATCGATGATTTCAATGACAAACAGTTTGTTGATACAATCCCGATAACATATTCGGTTGACCCTGAAACTGTCGGTCAGTACACAGGTCTTACCGACACGAACGGCAATAAAATTTTTGAAGGGGATCTCTGCCTGTGCGACAGAAATATTTCAAAACATATTGACAAAAAAGTTTTTGAGATTAAATTTGACCCTGAGGCTGGATTTTTCGGAGAAAGTGACACGTCAAACATATGCCCTAGCGATTTTTATATGTGCGAAATTGTCGGAAATGTTTTCGACACCCCTGAATTTCTGGAAGCTGGTGAAATGCCATGAAAGCACGAACGAACATCGTCAGACAAAGCGACATCAAGAAAGAGGTCGCAAAGGAAATGCAGAAAAGATATAGCGAACTGCAGGGTGAGATAATGCAGGATATCACAGAACAGATAATGGCGACTGTTTTGTGGACGCTAGACAAGTGGTACGGCTGGAAAGGCAAACGCCTGCGTGCATTCATCGACGCAGTAAATAGCACGTTTGACATCATGGACACGGCTGGATTTGATAACGATAATAACGCCAGCTATCTGAAAGAGACATACGGCATTGACCTGTCGGAACTGATATCAACGGAAATGACCGGCAGGGTGCAGAAAGGCGGTTGAAATGACAGCAAAAGAATATTTGCAGAACGCTTATAAAATCGAGAGACGTGTGAAAATCATTGAAAACAAGGTCAAGAAACTGCGGTCGCAACTAGAATATGCTGGCATATCATACGAAAACACAGGTGCTAGTCATGGCAGTTGCAATGGCGACAAGATGTCAAGCACCATAGAACGCATAGCAGAATACGAACGTAGACAGCAGGAACTGGCGCTGATACTGATTGACAAACGTTTGCAAATCGAACGATCTATTGACGCAGTGGCAGACACAGACCAGCGAGAGGTCCTTGAAAGACGGTATCTTTTTTATCAGCGCTGGGTCGGAAAATTCAACAAAGAAAATGGTGAATACATAATGGGGATCACTGACTATATGAACTACTCAGAACGAACGATTTATAAAATTCACGGCGAAGCCCTGAAACATATCGTTGTTCCGAAAGAGTGCAGTGAAATGCAGTGAAATGCAGTTATTAGTCTGCTATACTGTATAATAGCCCGATAGGGCGAAAGGTCAGTTGGTTATCTCCTCAATAAAAGCCAACCCCATTTTTTTACGCCTGAGTGGCTAGCCCTCAGGCAATGTGCAGGGGCGGTGCACCATCACTTAACCTGCTCCATGTTTTTTACTTCTTTTGTTTTAGATCTCCTGACTTCCGCTATGGCATTAGCTATGGCGGATATATCGGTCGATACTGCAATGATGTTGACGCCGATACCAATCAGCCACACACACCTCTTAACAATGTGTCCCACGTGTGGCATTTTTATTTTATGGGGGCGGTGTCATGAAAGACTTTGCATATTCTTTTTACCGCTCAGCGGCATGGAAGAAGTGTCGCCAATCCTACATCGACAAACGCATATTAATCGACGGCGGTCTTTGCGAAGAATGTCACGAACGTGCTGGATATATTGTTCATCACCGAACATTGTTGACGCCAGCAAACATTAGTGACCCTGAGGTATCATTAAATCATGCCAATCTCGAATTTGTATGCAAAAAATGTCATGATAATTTCGAGGGTCATTTTTACCAAAAATCGCCTAAAAAATTAACAAAATGTGAATTTGACGCATTTGGTATGCCCGTACCCCCCTCAAATTTGGACTGAATTTTTTCCTAAGATACCGAGGGGGGCAAAGGTCATTTTTTACGCACGATAAAATCGCATAAGGGGGTGTAATCTGACAATGGCAAAAACCAAAAAGAATTTGAGCGAGTTGCGAAAAGCTGTGGATAGCTGTGAACCAGCTAAAAGAGAACTGGGCATAAAGCTATTAGATCAGCTGGAGTACATGGAAATTCTGCTGAGTGAGTATCAGAAAAAGATAAAAGCAGAGGGCGCAATCATCGAAGCGACAAACGGCAATGGTTTTACTGTCAAGACAGAGCACCCTGCAAGTAAAGCGTATGCAACGTTAATCGGAAAATACAATGCAATGGCAAAGACAGTTGAGGATATTATCCTTGACAGCCTGCAAAAGTCCGAGGGCGACGAGTTGTTGGAATTCCTAGGCGGTGCAAAGCGTTGACGGAATTTGAAAAATATTTTACTGGCATTTATGACGGGAGTATCGTTGCGTGTGAGAAAATGAAAAAGGTTTCCGAAATGTTGCTGAACAGGTTTGCAAGCCCTGATGAGTTTCATTTTGACGAAGCTATTGCAACACGGCACACGGATTTTATAGAAAAATTCTGTAAGCTGCCGTCTGGAAAACTAGGTCAGCCGTTGAAGCTGGAGTTGTTTCAAAAAGCAAGACTGCAAGCATTATTCGGTTTTGTTGACGATAACAACCTACGCCAGTATAACGAATGTTTAATAATTGAAGGGCGAAAGAACGGTAAGACAACAGAAATTGCGGCGGTCGAAAATGATATGCTAGTCAATGACGGAGAGGGTTCACCGCAGATATATAACGTCGCCACAATGCTAGATCAGGCAAAACTGGGTTTCAATGCCTGCTACAAAATGATAAAACAGTCGCCATTGTTGAGCAAGTATATTCGTAAACGTGCGGCCGATTTGTATTTCCCATTAAACATGGGATTTATAAAAGCCCTTGCGAGCAATTCAAACAGCCTTGACGGCTTGGACGTTCACTGCGGTGTTATCGACGAATTGGCGGCGATTAAAAATCGAGATCTATATGATTTGATAAAGCAAGCAATGGGCGCTAGACAGCAGCCCATTTTATTTTGCATTACAACAAACGGCTTTGTTCGTGGCGGCATTTTTGACGCGCAATACGAGTATGCCAGCAATCTGCTATACGGACGGCTGACGGAAATCAACAAAAGGTTTCTGCCGTTTATCAACGAACTGGATAGCCCTGATGAATGGGATAATGAAGAATGTTGGATAAAAGCAAATCCTGGACTGGGCACGATAAAATCAATAGACTATCTGCGCCAAATGGTGCAGAAAGCCAAAGATGATCCTAGTTTCAAAGCAACGGTTATGGTCAAAGATTTTAACCTTCCGCAGAATACCGAAAGCGGCTGGCTGAGGTGGGACGAGCTGAACAATGAAGAAACTGTCGTGGACTATCCGTTCAGATATTTCATCGGTGGTTTTGACGCTGCTGATTATATAGACCTTAATGCCGCAAAGGCTATCTGCAAAAAGCCTGACGATGATAGGTTGTATGTAAAATCTATGTACTGGATACCGCAAGCCGTCCTTGACGCTGACGCTGAAAAGGGTGACAGACGTGGACGAGATAGTGTGCCGTATGAATTGTGGAAATCACAAGGCCTGCTGAGGACGTGCGAGGGAAACAAGGTCAACAAGCGTGTTATCCTAGACTGGTTTTTGGAACTGAGAGATAAGGAAGATATTTATCCGTTGGCTATCGGCTATGACCCTTGGCACGTTTCGGACGAGCTGATAAAGGCGTTTGAAGAGGAGTTCGGCAAGGGCGTTTTAGTACCTGTGCGCCAGGGCGTTATAACGCTGTCTGACCCGATGAAGAATTTGAAAGCTGAGTTTCAGCGACACAACATCGTTTACGACAACAATCCAATTGACAAATGGTGTTTCCTAAATACGGCTGTAAAGACGGACGTCAACGGCAACATTCAGCCGTGTAAGAAATCTGACCGAACGCAAAGAATAGACGGACTTGCGGCACTGCTAGACGCATATGTGGTCTATTATAATCGACAGGAAGAATTTGAGAGTTTGATATGAAAGGGGTGAAAAAATGGGTCTGATAAATCGTTTTAAAAACAGGTCGCAGGTAGTAACCAGATATAAGATGATGACGGAAATCGGCAACGGCTACTATAGTTGGGACGGTAATGTTTACCGTTCGGACTTGGTGCGTGCCTGCATTCGCCCCAAAGTCAAGGCTATTGGAAAACTGACCGCAAAGCACATCAGAAAATCATATAGCCGAAATGGTGACGGCAGTATCGAGATAAACCCTGAACCATATATGCGAATGCTGTTGGAAGAGCCTAACGAGTTCATGACAATGCAGAAAATGTTGGAAAAAATTGCAACACAGCTGTGTTTGAACAACAACGCATTTATCCTGATTATCCGTGACGGCAACGGCTATCCTACAGAGTTGTATCCTATTCCTGCAGACAGTGCAGAATGCGTATATATCGGCAATGATTTGTATTTGAAATTCACATTTTTCAATGGACAAAGATATACGTTTCCGTATGCAGATATCATTCATCTGCGTAGTGATTTTTATAGAGACGATATCTTCGGAGAACGGCTGAGTGAAACACTGACGCCACTAATGGAAATCGTGACAACTACAGACCAGGGTATTGTCAAGGCTATTAAAAATTCGTCGATTATTCGCTGGCTGTTGAAGTTCACAAGTTCCCTGCGCCCTGAGGATTTGAAAAAGCAAGCGCAAGAATTTAGCGAGCAGTTCATGAGCGTTCAAAACGGCACAGGTGTTGCGGCGGTCGACAGCAAGGCGGACGCAAAACAAGTTGACGCAAAAGACTATGTACCGAATTCATCGGTCATGGAAAAAACCACGCAGAGAATTTATTCGCTGTTTAACACAAACGCAAATATCGTGCAATCGAACTATACCGAAGACCAATACAACGCCTACTACGAATCGGAGATAGAACCAGTAGTAATGGAACTGGCTGGCGAATTTACACGAAAACTATTCAGCCGTATCGAAAGAGGATATGGCAACAAGATAGTTTTTGAAGCGTTCAACCTGAGCACTGCATCCATGTCAACCAAGCTGAATTTGGTGCAGTTCTTCGACAGAGGTATCATGAACGCAAACGAAATCCGAAGCGTGTTCAATTTGGCTGACATTCCTTCGGGCGATCAATACTATGTCAGACTTGACACGGCAAAGATAGACAGCAGTGAGGGAGGTGAAGATGATGAAGATTAACGTCAAAGGTACAATCATTCCGAGTGATGACCAATGGATTTATGACCTTTTCCACATTGACGCCACTTCCCCTGCGAGGGTCTTAAAAGATATAACTGCGGCAACTGAAAAAGGTGAGCCGTTAGAAATTTACATCAATTCTGGCGGTGGTGATATTTTTGCGGCGTCCGAAATCTATTCGGCAATCCGTGAATATTCAGGTGACGTCAAAATACATGTTGTCGGTCTTGCGGCAAGCGCGGCAAGTGTGATAGCGTGTGCGGGCAAGTCAGATATATCACCGACGGCACAGATCATGGTACATAACGTATCATCAGCGACAAGAGGTGATTACCATGACATGGACAAGATGTCAGAGGTTCTGCAAAAAGCCAATGAGACCATTGCAAATGCCTACATAACTAAATCAGGCATGGCAAAAGAAAAGGCGCTGGAAATCATGGACAAGGAAACATGGCTGACGGCTGATGAAGCGGTCGAGCTGGGGTTGATAGACGAAATCGCAGGGAGCAAGAACGTCAAATCACAGCTTGTGGCGGCCTACTGCGATATCATACCGCAAAACGTAATCGAAAAAATGAAAGCTGAGCGTGCTGATAAAAAGATAACAGCACAGGCAAGGCTTGACAAACTAAAGGAGGGTTATAAAAATGACAAGACAGGAAATGCTTGACAAGGCTCAGACCCTTATCGACGAGGGCAATTTTGACGAAGCTGAAAAGCTGATGAATGACGCTGAGAAAGCGGCAAAGGCACAGGCAAATCTGAACGCTATGACAAAAGACCATGCGTCAGACACCATGAAAAATATCATCGAAAGGAATGAAAACAAGATGAACGAGAATGCGATCACACACACATCAAACATTTATGACAGCATCGAGTACAGAACTGCATTTATGCATAACGTTCTCGAGGGTACACCAATCCCTGCAAAGTTTGCAAATGAAGCACAGAGCACAAAGACCACTGACGTTGCGGCTGTCATTCCATCAACAACCATGCAGAGAATCGTTGAAAAGCTGGAGGAGCACGGCCAGATTTATGCACTGGTTACAAAGACAAATATCAAGGGCGGCGTGACAATCCCTACATCAAGCGCCAAGCCAGTTGCAACATGGGTCGCTGAGGGCGCAAGTTCTGACACACAGAAGAAGTCCACAGGCTCAATCACTTTCAGCTACTACAAGCTGAGATGTGCTATCTCCATGTCACTTGAAGTTTCTGTGGTATCACTCGACTTTTTTGAGACAACATTTGCTAATCAGGTAGCCGACGCAATGATCGCTGCTATTGAGACAGCGATCATCAAGGGCGACGGCTCAGGCAAGCCAAAGGGCATCACAAAAGAAACTGTTGTCAACGGTCAGAATGTGAACGTTGCACTGGCAAACGGTATTACATACAATACCCTGTGGGATATGAAGAAGAAAATTCCGTCAGGCTACAGAGCAGGCGTTAAGATGTTCATGAACTTTGCAACATTCTGCGATATCCAGGCACTGACAGACACAAACGGACAGCCTATCGCTAGGGTTAACTATGGTCTTAACGGAGATATGCAGCCATCAATCCTTGGCACACCTGTTGTGTTCTCTGACGATATCGACGCTTATGCAGACACTGTATCGGCTGATACAATCGTTGCATTCTTCTTCCGCCCTGAGGACTATATCCTCAACACAAATCTCCAGATGACAGTCAAAAGATATGAGGATAATGACACCGAAGACCAGGTAACAAAGGCTGTTATGCTGGTAGACGGCAAGGTCATCGACAAGAACAGCCTTGTAACGCTGACCAAGAAAAGCAAGTAATCATGACAAAAAGGGGGCATAACGAATGCTAGAAAGTTTGAAAAATTCGCTGAGGATATCGCACAACAAGCTAGATAGCGACATTATGTCAAACGTTGACGCCTGCATGGAAGATTTGAAGCGTGTGGGCGTGTTCGTTCCCTTTGACGCTGATGATTGCAGTGCAATTCTGAAAAAGGCTATCGAAAACTATGTCAAATGGCAATATGATTTCAACGGCAAAGGAGAAGATTTCCGCAAAAATTACGAGCGCCTACGAGACGCACTAAGTCTGAACGAGGACTACACGGAGGGGATTTAACAATGTTTAATGATGTTGTAAAAATCGCCAAAGCAAAGATAGTTTCAGACGAGATAGGAAATCAAGAAAAGGTCGTTGACTGGGAGAATGCCAAAGAGGTATTTTGCCAAATATCATCAATTTCACGTTCTGAATTTTATAGTGCCGCACAGGCAGGGTTTCAACCTACACTGAAAATCAAAATGGCAGATTACTATGACTATGATGACGAGGATATGTTATTCTACAACGGTCGGGAATATCGTATCATACGCACATATGTCGCAGGGACAGCCATTGAGTTGACGGCTGAACGTTTTGGTGGTGATAGCTGATGAAATCGGTTGAAATTGATGTCAGTAAACTGGCGAAACAGGTCGCTGATGACCTGAAAGAGTACAGCGAAGAAACTGCAAAGATAGTTGACGGCTGTATTGACGAGGTCGCAGACCAGTGCGTCGAAAAGTTGAAAACCACATCACCACGTCGGACAGGCAAGTATGCCGAAAGCTGGAAAGCTGAAACAGTATACGCTAAATCGGGCAACAAGCGTGTTGTTGTGCGTAACAAAAAATACTACTGTCTGACACATCTGCTGGAGCATGGTCACGCAAAAAAAGGCGGCAAGGGCAGAGTAAAGGCATTTGTGCATATCAAACCAGTTGAGGAATATGCACAAAAAACACTGCCTGAGTTGATAGAAACGAGGTTGAAGAAATGAATTTGACATTGGCTGACATACGTTCACGATTAACGGCTATCGACGAACTGAAAGACAAGGTCGCATACTATTCATCACGTGATGAAATGAAAACGCCCTACTGCGTGTTTTATCGTGAAAGCACCATAGACAGCGGAGACGATATGCACCCCGCAAGCCTGCGAGAGCAGACGATAGTCATTGAATTGTACACCAGAAAAATCGACGTTAATTTAGAAACGGCTGTTGAAAAGCAGTTTGCAGATTTTGACTTGGAAAAGTCTGAAAGCTGGATAGAAGACAGCAAGGAATATCAGATAAGATATTCGCTTACTAATTATTTGAAGTAAAGGAAAGAACAATGCAATATTTAGGTGGCAAATGCAGGATTGCAAAACCTATCTCAGAACTTATTTTACAAAAAAAGGAAAATACTAAGACGTTTGTAAGTTTGTTCTGCGGCGGCTGTGCAATCGAAACAAAATTAGCACCACATTTTGAAAATGTTATATGCAATGACCTGCACCCATATCTGATAGCTATGTATCAGGCATTACAAAACGGCTATGACTTGCCCGAAAATATATCTGAAGAACAGTATAGATATATTCGTGAGCATAAGGACGAGGATAAGGCGTTGACTGGCTTTGTGGGCTTTGGGTGTTCGTTTGGTGCGAAATGGTTTGGCGGCTATGCCCGAAACAAAAAGGGTGACAACTATGCCAAGCAAGGTAAGAATGCTATAATGCGAGATATTGAAAATCTTAGAACAGCAAAATTCACCTGTGCCGATTATCGCAGTGTTGACATTCCTGACGGGTCTATAGTATATGCTGACCCGCCATATGCTGGCGTTACAGACTATTCAACAGGCGAATTTGACAGTTTTGAGTTTTGGAAATACATGAGAAAAATCAGCGAGAAAAACACAGTATTTATTTCGGAACTGCAAGCACCTGACGATTTTGTTTGCGTTTGGCAAAAAGAAATTTTAAGGACGTTAAACAGTAATAACAAACGTCCAAAATCTGTTGAAAAATTATTCGTACATAAATCACAAATTTAAAAAGGAGGAATTAAAATGGCTGAAACAAAGAAAGCCCCAAGCAATATTATTCTTGGAAGCGGTTATATCTACTATCAGGATTTCAACGGTGAAACAGTGCCTGATGTTGATACTATCTGCACCGAAGCCAATGTGCTGGGTTATATCCAGGGCGGCGCAACCCTGTCTTATAAGCCGACATTCTACACCGCAAGTGATGATGATGGCACACATCAGAAGACAATCATCACCGAAGAAGAGGCTACACTGAAAACTGGAATCGTGGTATTCAACGGCAATACCCTTGACGTTCTCTGCGATACCGCAAGAGTTACAGAAGATACCAGCAAGAAACGTAGAACTGTCAAGATTGGCGGTCTGAAAAATATGCGTCGCAAGAGGTATGTCCTGTGTTTCCACCACGTTGACGCAGTTGACGGAGATATATGGGTCATGATCGTGGGCAACAACCAGAGTGGCATTGAACTGGCATTTGCAAAGGACAAGGAAAGCGTTATCGACGCAGAGTTCAAAGCACTGCCAAGCGACAGCGACGGAACACTAATCACCTACATTGAAGAGGATAAGTCAATAAGCGCCATATAAGCAACACAAATACACAGCCTGCTGAGATTTTCAGTGGGCTGTTTTTTTAGAGGTGTATAAAATGCCAAAGACGTTGAATTTCAATAAAATGCAAAAGCCTAGCCTGCGCATTGAGCTGGCTGACGAAAAGCATACCACGATTTTTGTTATGCCACCCACAAAGGGCGAGATTGAAGCGTTTGGGGAAATATCGGCAAAGCTAGGCGGCAACAAGCTGGACGAAGCAATCGAAATGTGCGCAAAACTGATGTCACACAACATCGCAAAGATACCGATAACGGCTGAAACACTGGCTGATTGGGATATCTATGACATTCAGATGTTCTACCGCACATATATCGACTATCTGCTTGAAATCAAAAATTCAAAAAACTAGCGCTCCCCTACTATCCGCCGCAGGATAGGGAGGGGGAGAAATATGAAATTTCCTCAACGTGGGAAAAGTTAGTTGCGGACTATATGGGTATATCCCTATATGATGTTGATGATATGGACTACTATGACTATCTGCTGATACGCCGTGACGCATTTATTGCACGGCTCAGGCAGAGTGAGAGCGGTCAAGAATACCTGGATAACGCATATAGGTTGACCCTGACGAAGCCTGACCGACAGGCTTTGAGAGAAAATTTCGGAAAGGGGGTAATGATAGGTGGCAAAAAGTAGCATAAAGGGCATTACTATCAAGATAGGCGGTGACACCACAGGTCTTGACAAGGCACTGAAAGAAACGAACAAGAAGAGCCGTGAGCTGGAGAGTGAGCTGAAAGCGGTCGATAAAGCCCTGAAGCTAGACCCAAATAACGTCACGCTGGTCAAGCAAAAGCAAGACCTGCTGAAAGACAGTATCAAAGAGACAAAATCAAAACTGGACGTGCTGAAAGAAGCACAATCGCAGGTCACGGCACAGTATAAAAAAGGCGAGATAGACGCAGGACAGTATCGTGCGTTTCAGCGTGAGTTGGAAACGACAAAGTCAAAGCTGTCAAGTCTGAAAGACGAAAAGAAAAACATTCACGTTATCGGCACAGCGTTCAAAGAAGCCAAAGACAAGGTCGAACCTGTCATAAAGAAAGTCGAAAAAGTCGGTTCTGCCATAGGCGGTGCGGCAAGCAAAGCCGTGAAGTTCACGGCAACGCTGGGCAAAATAGACACAGCCATGATAGGCAAGGCGGCTGACGGGTTCAAGAAATACACACAGACCATAGGTGTTGGTCTTGCAGCTGTAACAACGGCACTTGCGGCAAACGTCGAAACTAGCCGTGAATGGAACAGTGATATGACCAAATTGAAAACAAACGCCGAAACCAGCGGCAACAATTTTGATTTTATGAAATCAAAAATGCAAGATTTGGTGGCTATCACAGGCGAATCCGATTCCAGTATTGAAGCGTTATCAAACCTTATGGCTGTCGGCTTCAGCGATGAACAAATGACGCCTGCTATAAACGCACTCAGCGGAGCGGTTGAAAAATTTCCTGACACTTTGAAAATTGAGAGCCTTTCGGACAGTTTGCAGGAAACCCTTGCCACAGGTGCTGCGACAGGTCAGTTTTCAGAACTCATCGGGCGTATGGGTGATAGCGTTGATGATTTTAATGCAGGTCTACAGAACTGCACGTCAGAAGCAGAACGTCAGCAGTATGCCCTTGATTGGCTGGCAAATTCGGGTCTGTCGGAAATCAATGACGAATATCAATCTGCAAATAAATCAACGCTGGATTATGAACGTGCTAGTTTTGAATTGCAGGACGCCCTTGCGTCTTTGGGAACTGCGTTCACGCCTGTTATGGCTGGCGCAAAGGGAATGGCGGCAGATTTTCTGACAAAATCGTTGCCAGCTGTTCAGAAATTGTCGGGCGGTTTCACCAAACTGTTTGACGGCATTTCTAGTTTGCTAGACGCATATGACAGTGGCGGTCTTGACGGCTTGACCGAACAAATTCCTATCGTTATATCTGGACTATTCAGTTCTGCGTCAGAAACGCTAGCCGAAAACGCACCTACACTAATCACAGCGGCAACCACAGTTTTAACATCTATCATTCAATCGCTAGCACAATCAGCGCCGTCATTAATCAACTCGATTTTGCCGTCATTGCTTAACGGCTTTTTTGGGTTGATAAATGCGTTGGTTTCAACTATCCCTACGCTGGTACCTGAACTGGTGCAGGGCGCAATCACACTGTTTTTAGGTCTGATTGACGGATTAAATGACGTTATCAAACAGTTGATGCCGATGTTACCTAGTTTGATAAAACAAATAACTGACACGCTGATTGAAAATCTGCCTACAATCATTGAGGGCGGTTTCCAATTACTAACAGGGTTGATAACAGGTCTAACTAAATGCACGCCTGATTTGATAGACGCAATTATTGCGTTGATACCTGTTATAACAGATTCGTTGACAGAAAATCTGCCCGCACTTGTCAAGGCAGGTATGGAATTGATAGTCGCATTAGCACAGGGTTTGCCTGACGCTATACCTGCTATCATAGACGCACTGCCTGATATAATCAGTGCTATAATCAAGGGTTTTGAAGATGTGAACTGGCTGGACTTGGGCGCAAATATCCTCAAAGGCATTTTGAACGGCTTGGTTTCTGCCGTCAGTGGAATTTGGGACGTAGTGAAAGACGTGAGCAGTGCCATTATAGACGGATTTTGCGATTTCTTCGACATTCATTCCCCTTCAAGGGTTATGGCGAAAAAGGTCGGTCAGTATCTGCCGTCAGGTATTGCGGTCGGCATGGAAGATACAGCAGACGAACCAGTGAACGAGGCACAGGCTATCGTTGACAGCGTTGCAGGTGTATCGGCTGAAATGGATCCTGTCATGATAGGCAGGCAGAACGTTCGGAAAACGGCTGACAAAATATCAACCGAAACCGACAGCACCACACAGCACGGCAAGAGCGGTGATCTGACAGTAGTTATGAACATTGACGGAAAACGTTTTGCCACAGTGACAGCGCCATACATGGACGTTGCTATGGCTGAAAAAATCAATCTGAACGCTAGGAGGGTGGCGGACAATGTCTAGTATAACGATAAATGGCAAAAATTCCTATACCGATTTCGGGGCGTTGCTGACATCACGCAGTACACCGCCACCAAGTATCAGGGATATATCGGCTACTATACCATACCGCAATGGCGACATATGTTTCACATATCAGAATGGCGGTAAACCTACCTATGATACACGAACACTGACATACAAATTTGTATTTATGGACTGTCCGAAAACCGCCCTGCGAAAAGCAGTGGCAGATTTTGAAAACTGGATTTTGTCGGCTGGAGAATGTGACCTATATGATGACGCTGAAATTTACCACTATAGGGCAAGAGCAATCAGTTGCACCGAAAGTGAAAAGGGATATCATGTTGAGGTAACGGCAACGTTCAAAGCACAGCCGTATAAGATATCTGACGATTTTTCAGACAAGGGCTTTGACGATTTCAGTTTTGAAAATGACTATCTGAATTTGACAGATATGACATTGACAGCGGTTAAGCAGACACGATACGCCCCTCCTGCAACCTTAAAAATCTTTTTGTATTCGGACGTGCCGATAAAACCACGTCTGATATATAGGCGGTCTGCTGATGATACCGACAAGGTGGGTTTCACGCATTTTCAAAATAACGGCGTTGATATATTTGAAAAGGTATACAGACCAACAGAAAAAACATTCGATATGGACGAACTGATTTTACAGCCAGGGTTGAACACTTTGTCAGCATATGGCTTCGGGTCGCTCACACTGGATCTGCATGAGGAGGTGTTATAAATGCACACTGTCACTATCAAAAACGGTGTTGAAAAAACCACGATACATAGTGATAACCTTGACCGCGTTTCAGGTGGAAAAATTGTCAAGGCTATCAATGCCATTGACAGTTTCACGTTTACCATATATCCCGACAATGCAGGATATAACAAACTGAAACCGCTGACAACATCGGTCACTGTCACAGACGATAGCACAGGGAAAGACATTTTTATCGGACGTGTGCTGAAATGCCCTGACAGCATGGACGAACAAGGGCTGATTTGTAAATCTGTTACCTGCGAGGGGCGTTTAGGCTGGCTATATGACAGCGTTCAGCCGTATGTTGAATACAAAATGGTAGGCATTCGGACAGTGCTAGCGTCATTCATTTCCAAACACAATACGCAGGTCGGCGATGACAAACACATATCGGTCGGACAGGTCACTGTGACGGGCGAAAATAACTACACGTATTCTGTCAATTGGGTATCGACTATGGACGCTATATCTGAACAACTGGTCGGAAAATTCGGTGGTGAGATACAACTGAGAGACCAAGACGGCAAAGTGTACATAGACTATTTGGAACATATCGGACACGGCACAGATACCAAGATAGAATTAGCAGTCAATCTGAAAACTATCAGCCGTGAAGTGGACGAAACGAGCGTTATTACACGGCTATATCCGTTGGGCGCAAAGCTGACCGACAGCGAGAAGCGGTTAACTATCGGCGCTGTGAATGGTGGTAAAGACTATATCGAAGATAGTGCGTTAGTTGCTAAGTATGGCGTAATCAGTGGTACACAAACGTGGGACGATGTGACACAGGCGTCAGTTTTAAAAACAAAAGCCACAGCATACCTGAAAAGTGCGAACAAAGCCAAAAAGCAGTATAAAATAACTGCGGTCGATTTGTCGACAATTGATATGAATTTTGAACAGTTTGAGCTAGGGTGCTGGTATCGTGTGGTCAACCCTCTTATGGGGATTGACGAAGATCTGCGCATAATCGGCATTACTATAAACCTTGACGACCCTGAACAATCCGAGCTGACATTTGGCGACAAATTTGAAACCATGACAGGGTTCATGACAGCCAAAACCAAAAGCCTGCAGACAGCTATTGATAATAGCGAATTCAGAAATCGTCAGGTCATAGACAGCAAGATAGAGAACGCCACAAAGTTGATAACAGGCGCAGAGGGCGGACACGTCATTCTTGACCCGTCCGAGAAACCTGAACGCATTCTGATTATGGATACGGCTGATATAAATACCTGTAAATCCTGCATTCAATTAAACAAAAATGGTTTAGGTTTTTGGAAATCATCGGACGGCGGTTCTGCAAAGGACGGACCGTACACAAATGCGTGGACTATTGACGGAAATTTGGTGGCTAGTTTTATAACCGCCCTGACCCTGACAGGATTGAAAATCAACAACGGTAGCGGAACATTCAAAGTGGACGAAAGCGGAAACGTGGTCGCTAACAAGCTGTCGTCAAAATCAGCGACTATCACAGGTGGAACGATAAATATAAAAACGTCTAGCCAAAATACCAGTGCAATTCAGCTATCCCATAACGAATGGGCATTGAAGGTCAGTCCGCTGGAGATACGCATTGACAACAGCACAATCGGCGGTCATATCGTCCTGCAGGCTGGCGCTATGTCAGGCTATTGGAATAATGAATTAAAATTTTCGCTAGATACAAATAGTGGTAATATTTCAACGTATACAGACAGCGGAAAAAAGGTGTTTTCAGTTGATACCAATAACAGGGCGATGTACCTATACAACGAAAACGAAAAAACCGCAGTGCAGTGCTACGGCAAAACAGGTGATATCATGTGCAACAGTATCACTACGAAAAACCACACACTAGACTAGGAGGGATAAAATGGCAAATAATGTTGATTTGACAACAGCAATTGAAACTGTCAGAAACGCATTTTACGGCCGTGATGTCCGTCAGGCGTTGGTTGACGCACTGACGGCAACGGAACAGGCAGTGAATGACCTAAACCAGAACAAAATCAAAAGCGGCACGATTGAATACACGCTGGAAAAGGCAGCTCCAAGCGTGCAAATACCGCTGAATTTGGATTTTGTGCCGAAGCAGATATGCGTGTCGCTGAGGGATATCGGCACGCCTAGCCCATTTCAGAACTACTGCACCCATGTGCAGGTGTACAAGGGCGCATATTTCGCAGTGGTCTGCATGGGTCCTAGCAATGGCGCAACCATTGTCAATGTGCCTGCAGGAACGTACAGCATTGACTACATAGCAATCGTATAAAAGGGGGTGCAGAAATGGTAATCAGACTAGACGAAAATTACAACGCAATGACGTCAACAGCCCTTTTGGGCTATGTTGGTGAAACAAATGCCAGACCCGTGTCTGTCGAGGGCATGGAGGTAGGCAGTGCAGACCGCTATGTGTTTACAATAGACTACGGCGACGGCACTGTCTACGAGGTCGATATCACAGGCGGGCAGTGGACACCAACGGCTGATATACTGCGTTCAGCGCAGACAGTCAGCTGTCAGATATGTGCGAAAAAACTGTCAGGGCAGGAATATATCCTAGTAAAAAAATCACGAATTTTCCGCCTGAGAATAGGTGCGGCTATCGGTGATACAGCTATCCCGTCACCAAGTGTGGCAGCTGACGCACTAGACCGCATAGACGCCATAGGTAAACAGGCACACGCAGATATGCAGACAGCCGTCACAGCCGCAGAAACAGCGACAACAGCGGCGAATAACGCCACTAAATCTGCCACAGCCACAGAGAAATCAGCCGATACCGCAGAACAGGCGGCTGAACGTGCTGAGACCGCAAAAACAGCTGCTGAAACCGCCGCACAGACAGCACAATCCATAGCTGATAGTCTGCCAGACGATTATGTAACGGCTGTCGGAAAGATAGCCGAGAATACTGCTGAAATAGCAAACGTGAAGCTAACAGACAAGGAACTGAAAAGGCGTGTAAATGCACTGTATTCCATCGGGCAGGGTATCACACACCAGTTTGAAACTGACAGCGATACGGCATATGCAAAGACAGTTCCGACAGGCGGTAAACTGATGTCGGTTAAGAATGTTGGCGGTAGGTCAATTGTGTTTAACCAAAATTTTCAGCCAAGAAGGGAAGCAAACAATGGTGCTACCGTGACCGCTGATTCTGACGGAACAATTACCATTAATGGAACTACGACAGCATCATACATCAATTTTAGAGATGTTACTCCCGAGCAGAACAAGATAGGGAAATATATGTTCAAACTGCTGATTTTGAATAATCCTGACAACATAAATATGAAATACGGTTTTCTGAATCGGAGCCAATCAACCCCAGTAATCACCAGTGGTTCATCTGCTGTGATTTATAATCAGACACAATCGGAAATTTCACTAGGCAAGGCTACTGGAATTAGTGGTTTTGCGGTCGGTACAGTTTTCACTAACGTTAAAATTAAAATTCAGATTTTCGATTTAACCACCATGTTCGGTTCGGGGAACGAGCCTTCAAGCGTAGAAGAATTTGAGAAAATATTCCCAGCCGATTATTATCCGTATAATGCAGGTGAGATTATATGTGCTGGGGTTGAGAGCGTCGCTGTGGGTGATACCGCCCACCCTATCCCCGAAGCTATCAAGGCACTGCCTGGCTACGGCTGGTCGGCAGGAACGGCTAAGAACTGGGTGGACTATGAAAATAAAAAATACTACAAGTGTATAGATAGTATGGACTTGGGAACGCTGGATTGGAAAATTAATACGACTTCCAGTGTTGGAAATCATTTCTATGGGCCTGTGAAACATTTCAATTTTAAATATTTAGGTGCATTTGGAACAACCGTTTATAATGTATTGTGCAGTAAATATAGGACAGTTGCGAGAAGTTCCAATGTATTTGTCGATAAAACAATCACAGTAGACGGAGTTGCCGTAGTTTCACAGATTCAGGTCAAAGATACCGCCTACACCGATGCCACCGCATTTAAACAGGCAATGCAGGGCGTTATCCTATACTACGAACTAGAAACACCAATCGTCACCGACATATCATCGTTAATACCAGATGATTTTCTGCGAAATATTGAGGTTGAGGCAAAGGGTAGCGTGACGTTCAAAAACAGCAATGGCGACAGCTATCGGATACCAGTGCCGTCAGAAGAGGAATATATTGTCAAACTTTCAGAAGTAGGAGGTACAACATGACAGAGTTGCAGAAAAAGATGGTTGAGAAGTTAGGATTATCCCAAGAAGACTTCCAGCCGAAGAAAGCCACAAAAGTTGACGAACTAGAAGCACAGGTGCTGTACACTGCGCTGATGACCGATACGCTAATCGAGGAGGACAAGGAAGATGTATAGAAAAGTCAAGAGGTTGTACGATTTAGGGCTGTACACTGCTGAACAGGTCAAAGATTTTGCTGACAGGGGGAAGATTACGGCTGAGCAGTACGAGGAAATCACGGGACAGAAATATGAAAGCGAGGTAGCGAAGTGAAGTACATAATAATGCTGATGATTGTTATAGGTCTTGCACTGGCTGATTTTGCCACAGGCTGGATAAAAGCCTATTGCAAAGGTGACGTTCGTTCATCGAAAATGCGCAAGGGCGGTCTGAACAAGTTAGCCGAAATAGTCGTCATGGGCGTGGCTATCGGTTCGGAAATAGGTTTTGAACAGCTAGGCCATTACTATGGGCATGAAGAACTGGCAGGTATTGCAGGAACTATAACCGCACTAGCTGTTTTCGGCTATATTTTTACTATGGAAGTTGTATCCATACTAGAAAACTATGGTGAAATCAACCCACAGGCAAACTGGATAAACAAAATTGTGGCAAAATTTGGAGTTTTTAAGGATAAGGAGGACTAAACTATGGCAATGACATATGACGAATTTGTGAAGAAATACAAAGGCAAGGGCGTTGATTTTGACAAAGCATATAACGTACAGTGTTTTGACCTGGCGAATCAGTTCAACCGGGACGTTGTCGGGTGCGGTATGTTCATCGGACTGCACGCATACATGATTTACACAAATTTCGACAATCAGCCTGTAAAGAAATATTTTACCAAAATTGCGAATACGCCGTCTTTCGTACCGAAAAAGGGTGACATCGTAGTTTGGGGGAAATCCCTCAACGGCGAAGACGGCCACGTTGCCATAGCCACAGGCGAAGGCAACACAAAATATTTCTACAGCTACGATCAGAACTGGTTGGGCAAGAATGGCCCATGCACACGTGTCTATCACAACTATAACCATGTTCTTGGCGTTCTCCGCCCGAAAAATCAGAGCGTTATCAATCCGCCTACGTTGGAAACAAAAGGTTATAAGAAAGGTGCGAACACAGACGGGTCATATGCCCTGAAGCAGTTGCTGATACTTGACGGTGCAAAGCTGGACGATAATGCAATCATCGGCAAGGGCACTGTCGGTGCTATCAATGCAAGGCTGAAAGCATGGGGATACAGGCCGAACGGCATTGCAGGCAAGAAATTCATCAAAAAGCTGCGTGAAAAAATCAAAAAATAGTCGCACAAAATTCGCATAAAATTCGCACAAATTTAGCCGTCAGAGCGTTTGCCCTGGCGGCTTTTTTTATTGTGAATACACAGTTATTCTATCTCACTCAAATTTTCCAGCCTTGCACTGCAAAAAGGAGCTTTTTTCATTTCGGCACGAGTAATGCTTCGGCAGGCGTGCATTGGCTGTGTGCGTATGCCCTCAGCATTGCGTTTGAAGTCATTTAACGGCTGGAATACACGCTTCTGACCGTCCCACTGAATAAGTCCTATCTGACCGTCTGACATTTTGTACACGGCTTCCCAACAGAACACTGTGCCGCCCTCTGTTCGCTCACTGCACAGGCTCAGCTCTGCCGCTCTATCAGCTATCTTCACCTTGCCGATCACTGTGATGTCCTCTTCGGGCTTGAAAAGGTTCTCGTGTTTTAGGTAGTAGCCGATTAAATTCAACAAATACTGTGGGCACTCTCTTGTGCAGCACTCCCAGTTCTGCAATGTCCTTGTCGGTATGCTTAGCCTATTTGCGAATTCATTCTGCGTCATTCCTGTACGCATACGCATTTCTTTGATTGTCATTGTGATTACCTCCTAAATTACTTTATGATTTCCAGTTCGTAGCTGTCTATTGCTTCTCCGACAAGCTCTTCCATTTCGTCTCTAAGTGTCTCGTACTCGATACCCTCGTAAATCTCGTCATATTTTACATATCCGTCAACATACTGAATTGCTCTGATTGCCATAATAATTACCTCTTTCATTTTTTCTTTCGGGGCTTTCTTTCATTCCCCTTACTGTAATTATATTATAACACTCAATGACGTAGTTGTCAATAGATTTTCACAAAAATATACGTCAATGACGTACTTTTGTATACTTGCACAAAATCATGACAAAAATTTGTGCAAAAATATATCCGCCCACAAAGAGCGGATATAAATGTTATTGCAGCACCTTGTGAACTGTGCTGATATCGTTGTCATCACGTTCAGCGTTGACGAAGATTGTATTCAGCCATTTCACCTGATAGCCGTTGTTGGTATGATATCCGTGGAAATGAGCACGTCTGATGTGCGGTGCTTTCGGTGCGCTGTGACCTTGTGGGCTATGCTGATAACTAGCACTGCTTTCAGCTTGCCTATGCTTGCGCACGGCAATGCCAATGCGGTATCCTACATTTGCTACGGCTGATTTTTGGGGCTGTGCAGACGGCTTCTGTGGATGTTGTGCGGTGGCTTTCTTTTGCGCCTGACGTTTCGTGACAGGTGCGATTTCTGCGTTTACGGCTGATAGGTAGACAATGAACTGCAATTTTTCGGCTATGTCGCATATCATTGCCTTAGTGCCTGCCTTGTCTTTTTTGGCATAGCTGCCAAGAATTTTATATATCAGGTCTTCAACTGATATATCATACTGTAATTCTATAGCGATAGATTCCGAATAGTAATCTTTTTCGGCATCGTCAAAAAAATATTCTGTCATTGTCATTCGGTCGCCCTGCAAATCGAAGAAAAACCCCACGCTATTTTTGTATTTTCGCTGGACGTAAAAACAACTGCATGGCAATTGTTTGAAAACGTCTGCACTAATTTTCAAATCTGCTGTGCTTTGACCGCTGAGCAAATCTGCAAAATCATCATCAAATAGATACACCTGCCGTCCGCTATAGTACCAATTCACCATATTTTTTATGGCACCCAGCTTGTCCAGAAAATCGTCTGACATTATCGTTTGTTCTGTCAGCTTGGCGGCTTCGTCTAGGGTTTTCTTACCAATTTTGATATAGTCACGCATTAGCTGACCGCTGACATAATCCACTATATCGGTATCGGTTGCGATATGTCCTATGGCCTTTATGGTTTCTATGTTGGCTGCTACCACCTTGTCGGGTAGCAATTCGTATTTTGGTTTCGCCATATCACTTCACCCTGATGTTTATGCGGTCGATATTTACATTTGTTGCTTCTATGCCGTGCTTTTTCAGTTCTCGTTCGATTGTAACCGAATTTTTCGGGGCGGTAAGCCTGATCTGTCTGCAAATATAGTGCTTCTCACACTTTTCACCATAGTTCTTACCTTTGACAACTTCAAATTCGTCCGAAATGTCGTCGTCGGTCAGCGCTAGTTTTTCAACTAGCGCCTTCCAATCCTCTGGGCTGATAGGGTCACGGACTTCGACTTCCACGCCGTCACGAGGAGCCATTTTATAAATCCAGTATGCTTTCTTATTGAATTCAGCGGCGCTTCGTGGAATATTGGCATTTCCACGTGGTATCAGAATTTTCGATACGTCGTCAACGTTGGAAAAATCAATCATATTCAACTGATATGTTCTGTTTTTGATTTTCACCAGCAAATAGTTGCCCTCAGGGGCATACAGCCCATCAACTATCAATCGCTTTTCGCCGTTGATCTCCTCAAATTCAAAGCTATCGGCTTCCAGCAAATCTTCTGGTTTGCAGTCCAGCGCCGTGCATAGACGTCCTAATGTGTTCGCCTGGATAAAATTGATATCCTGCGCACCGCTCTCCAGACGGCAGATATAGCTTCTAACAGAACCTATCCTCTTTGCCAGCTCATCTTGTGTCATGCCTCTTGCTTCTCTCATGTCTTTTAACTTGCTCATGTTATCAGTTCCTTTCAAATTTTATTTTGCTTTCCAGCCGACGCCCTTTCGGGCGTTTCGTCTCAATCTTCCGAGACTCATCAGGGCTGTTTATGCGATATGTTCTGCGCACATTCTTTCGGCTGCCGCCTTGATGTTCTTCATAGTGGCTTCCCCGTCCCATTCCAAGTAAGCGATATTCTTATCTTCGTAGTTGACCCAAGAGTCACATGTTAATTCGTCACACCATACATAACCTGTTGAGCAATCAACCATCAACACACCCATTGTTGAACGATAGAAGCCGCCCTCATTAGCTCTCTTAAAAGTTCCTACTGCTTTTTTTACGCCTGTGATTTTCATAATTTTTTCCTCCTCATATTGTTTCACGTTCGATTATTTTCTTGGCTGATGTTTCGTTTATCAGCTTTTTGTTTTGATGTATCGTCAGCTGTTTAACCAGGTCGCTCATGGTTTTTATGTTCATGCCGTGCTTATTCAGTTCAGCCGCTACGATTTCAAAACCTACTGCAACGTCATAACCTTTCTTGTCAGCACCCTTGCACTTATCGACAGCGTACTCGGTTACAGAACCAACTCTCCAGAAGAGGGTCTTGCGTCTGATATCGTTTGCGTAGTCAATCTGTTTTGGCGTGCCCTCAAGCTCTGCACACTCGATTTCAAAAATCACGTTGAAATACTTTGCAAGCCAAGCGGCGTGTGCTGCTTTTCTCTCTTCGTCCCTGATTCCGTTCAGAACACTTGGGTTTTCTGTCATTGAATACTCGAATTTTGAATACTGATTTTCCATGATTTGTACCTCCGAAAATTAATTTTTGATTTCAGGTCTCATCTCTTGCCTGTGATTATAGTATACCATGTTATCTGACAAATGTCAAGTAGTTAGATAACAAAAATATAGATAACATTGAATTTTGTAGGATTGCACAAATATAGACTTGCCTTTTGTGCATATTTTCAGAGCAAAATTTCAGTGTGTGCAAAATTCGGGTCTAGTTTCGTGTCTAGTATTTATCATTCTAACGCATATTTTACGATTTTTGCACATATTTTAGCATTTCAGGGCATAAAGAAAACCGCCTATCTACGTGATTTAACGTAAATAAACGGTTTTCGTTTGGCGGAGAAGGAGGGATTCGAACCCTCGATGAGCTATTAACCCATACACGAGTTCCAGTCGTGCGCCATAAACCGGGCTAGGCGACTTCTCCAGTTTATCATTTTTTATATGTGTCACACTATCTAAGCGACTTTAATATTATACCATATGATCTTTTACTTGTCAAGACATTTTTGAAACTTTTTTTGTTCTTTTTGTAGTGCTACAATAGATATTGGACAAAATTAAGAAAAAAGAAAAGAGAGAT
>ENA-UOJQ01000325-UOJQ01000325.1-human-gut-metagenome-genome-assembly--contig:-P63-NODE-325-length-59612-cov-18.003207_pt1 | contig 59612 bp, 44 predicted proteins | sample MGYA00242352_ERZ723899 | MGnify/ENA metagenome assembly ERZ723899
AGTCGCCGTCCTTGCTGCGGGCGCGGTACACCTCGTACTTGGCCGCGCCGGTGACGGCGTTCCATTTCAGGGTCGGACGGCCCTGGCTGTCGTTGCCGCCGGTGACGGTGGGAGCGGACAGAGTGCCTGTCGAGGCGGCGCGGTAGGTCACGGACACAATGCTGCTCCATGCGCCCGCCGTGCCATCGGATTTCAGGGCGCGGACCTTGTAATAGTAGGTATTGCCGTTTTCGATGTAGCTGGTGTTGGTGTAGGACGTACCGGTGACGGTAGAATACTTGATGTAGTCGCCGTCCTTGCTGCGGGCGCGGTACACCTCGTACTTGGCCGCGCCGGTGACGGCGTTCCATTTCAGGGTCGGACGGCCCTGGCTGTCGTTGCCGCCGGTGACGGTGGGAGCGGACAGAGTGCCTGTCGAGGCGGCGCGGTAGGTCACGGACACAATGCTGCTCCATGCGCCCGCCGTGCCGTTAGCATCCAGAGCGCGGACCTTGTAGTAATAGGTGTTGCCGTTTTCGATGTAGCTGATGTTGGTGTAGCTGGTGCCGGTGACAGTAGAATACTTGATGTACTCACCACTGCGGCTGCGGGCGCGGTACACCTCGTACTTGGCCGCGCCGGTGACGGTGTTCCATTTCAGGGTCGGACGGCCCTGACTGTCGTTGCCGCCGGTGACGGCGGGGGCGGACAGAGTCTGCTTGTAGGTGACGCTGACCACGCTGCTCCACGCACCCGCCGTGCCGTTGGCATCCAGAGCGCGCACCTTGTAGTAATAGGTATTGCCGTTTTCGATGTAGCTGGTGTTGGTGTAGCTGGTGCCGGTGGTAGTGCTGTATTTGATGTAGTCGCCGTCCTTGCTGCGGGCGCGGTAGACCTCATACTTGGCCGCGCCGGTGACAGCCTTCCATGTCAGGGTCGGACGGCCCTGCGCATCGTTGCCGCCGGTGACGGTGGGGGCGGACAGGGTCTGCTTGTAGGTGACGCTGACCACGCTGCTCCACGCGCCCGCCGTGCCGTTGGCATCCAAAGCGCGGACCTTGTAGTAGTAGGTATTGCCGTTTTCGATATAGCTGGTGTTGGTATAGGACGTGCCGGTGACGGTAGAATACTTGATGTAGTCACCGTTCATGCTGCGGGCGCGGTACACCTCGTACTTGGCCGCGCCGGAGACGGCGTTCCATTTCAGGGTCGGACGGCCCTGCGCGTCATTGCCGCCGGTGACGGTGGGGGCGGGCAGAGACGCGGGCGCACAGCGCAATGCAGCACTGGTCAGATCCTCGTTGCCCTCAGAGATGCTGATCTTCGCCCAGTCCGCCGCCGTGCCGGCGTAGTACACGTCCGTCAGGCTGTCGCAGTTGGAAAATGCGTCTACACCAATAGACGTTACGCTCTTAGGGATGGTCACCTTCGCCAGTCGGACGCAGTTGGAAAATGTCCATTCGTTGATGGACGCCAAACCGCTCGGAATTGTCACGGAGGTCAAAGAAGTACAACCGTGGAATGCATGCTCACGAATTCCGAATACACCATTAGGAATTTTAACAGATGTCAGGCCGCTGCAGCCGCTGAATGCATACTGGCCAATGAAAGTTACGCTGTCTGGAATTGTCACGGATGTCAATGCAGTGCAATTATTGAATGTATCGGGCTGGATAAAATCTACGCCGTCAGGGATTTTCACAGACTGCAGCGCAGTACAGTTGACAAACACGGCGGCATCCAAGTATGTTACGCTGTCCGGAATCGTCACGGACGCCAAATTACTGCAACCGGAAAATGCGCCCCTGCAGATGCTTGTCACGCTGTCCGGAATTGTTACGGATGTCAGATTGCGGCAACTCATGAACGCTCCATCTCCAATGCACGTCACTTGAGTTGGAATAATAAATCTGCCCCCCGTAATTTTTCCAGCACATTCCAACACCGTCCGATCTTTGCTGTATAAAGCACCATCTATACTGCAATAGGCGCTATTATCGGGATCTACGTTCAAATAAATGTTTCCGCCGCTGAACACATAGGCGCCGATACTGGTCACACTGCGCGGGATCGTCACAGACGTTAAGCTGGCGCAGTCACGGAATGCAGAATTTTCGATTCTGGTCACACCCTTTGGGATTGTCACGGACGTCAGGCCGCTGCAGCCGCTGAATGCATACTCACCGATGCTGGTCACACTGTCCGGAATCATCACAGATGTCATTACAGTACATCTGGAAAACGCACAGTCTCCAATAGCCTGAACCCCATTCTGGATAGCCACTTTTTTGATGTATTGCCGCAAATTGTACCAAGGCGCACCACCGATACCATAGTCATCAATCCGAGTCTTACCGCTGATGGTCAAAGTGCCGTCGGATGTCAGCACCCACTTCACATTAAGGCCGCAGCTGCCGCTGGCAACCACTTCCGTCTCGGCGGCCCAAGCTGTGTCCACCATGCCCAGCGGAACGGCGCTGAGCAGCATGAGAGTCGCCAGCAGGATGGATACGATTCGCTTTTTCACAGGATCTCCCCTTTTCTTTGTGACCTCCGCCGATCTGTGCACCAGCGGGATGTTATATTAATAGCATACGCCAATTTTTTCGTAATTTCAATATATAAAGGGCATAGTATCCGTCTTTTTCTGCGAAAAAACGCGAAAACCCATGAAAAAAGGAAGCGGCCAAGCCGCTCTCTTTTCCGTCCTCCGGTGCCGGTACACACACCGGTGGGTCGTTACAACGTAACGATACACCTGTTTTTGTGTGATTTCAATAAGCTGGCTGCATAGTATCGTGCTTTTTCCCCTGTTTTTTGCAAAAAAGCGCAAAAAAAGAGGACTGTCCGATGGACAGTCCTCTTTTTTATCAGAAGTGGCCGCTGCGGCCGGAGCCGCCTCCGCCGGACTCGCTTTGGGAGTCGTTCTTCTCCTTTTTGCGGCGGGTCTCGGTGGTGTGGGTGTAAATGTCCGAGCGCTCCGTCAGATCCAGCCCCTCGGCGGTGACGTAGACATCCGCCTCCGCACCGCGGCGGACGGACTTCATCTTGCCCTTCAGCACCAGGCACACCACCAGCGCCACGCCGCAGCCCACCAGCAGCGCCGGGAAAATCACCTTGCCCAGAGGCTTGCGCACCGCGTGGCCCTCCGATGCCTGCTGCATCATGTCGGCGCAGGTGGTCAGATAGGCATGAAAGCCGCCGTACCAGTCGTCATCGCCCAGATAGTCCAGGAAGCTGTCCTCCAGCTGCTGCTGGGCATAGCTGCCGATCATGCTCTGGGCGTAGCCGTCGCGGACATACAGGCTGTAGCTGCGGTCGTACATGCTCAGGAGCAGCAGCACGCCGTCGCGGTCCTCGCCGATGCCGAAGTCGTAGTCGTTGTAGATGGTGCAGGCAGCCTCGTAGACGCCGTCGGCATACTGCTCGTAGTCGTAGATGGTGACCACGTACACCGCGCAGTCGTACTGCCAGGTGATCTGGTCGGCCAGAGATTCCAGCTGCTGGCGCTCGCCGTCGGTGAGCAGGCTCTCCGTGTCGTAGATCAGGGCGTCGCCGGGCTGGGTCTCCGCCCATGCGGGGACGGTCAGCGTCAGTGCTGCCAGCAGAGCCAGCAGGAACGTAGAAATTCTCTTTTTCATCGCGCCGCCTCCCTTATACCAGCATCATGATGGCGGCGGTAATGGCCGCCACCGGCGCCGCCACGGCGGCGAAGATCGTCCAGAACCGGCCCATATCCGTGGGCAGGTCACCCACCAGCCTGCCGGTCTGGCCGTTCATGGCGAACAGGAAATCCTTGCCGTTCCACTTGGTGTGGAGCATCCAGACAGGCAGCAGGGCGTAATGCACCTTGCCGCGCCGCAGCCGGATGTCCTGCCGCAGGGGGATGCAGCTGTCGTACTGCTCCGCCGTGCGGCGCAGGGCGCTCTCCAGCGAGGCGGCGCAGCGTCCGTCGGCCCGGTCATGGCTGTCCTCCACGCTGACATCGTACTTGTCGGCCAGGAAGCCGGGCAGGTACGCGGTGGAGAAGGGCTTCAGATCGGTGTAGTCATACGGCTCGATGGAGTCCATGTGGTCATCGGGCATCTTGCTGGACGCGTCCACGGGCACCTTTTCGAAGGAGATGGAGCCGCCTCGGTGAACGTCGTAGTGCTCCGTCTCCGTCACCTCATAGTCGGAGGTCTCGTACTCGTGGTGGATGAGGCCCTCGTAGTCCACAGTGCCCTCGGCCTGGCCGTCGAACATCCAGAAGGGGACATACACGCCCTGGATCTTCTCGATGTGGTTGCCATTGGTGAACGCCTTGGGCAGCAGGGGCTTGCCCTTATAGTGGTTCTTCAGGGCAGCCACGGCGTCCTCCTTGCTGAGCTTGAAGGGCAGGACGAAGTCCGGCTTCAGCGCGCCGCTGAACTGGCCCGGCACCACGGTGGGATTGCCGCAGTAGGGGCAGGACGTGGCGGCGGTAGAGGCGTCGCAGATCAGCTCCGCGCCGCAGGAGGGGCAGTTATAGGCCTTCATGCCGTCGGCCTCCGCGCCCCAGTCGCTGCTCAGGCCGGAGGTATCCCAGCCCTGAGACTCCATGTCCGCCATCTTCTGGCGGTTTGCCTCAGCTTTGGCCTCCGCCTTTTCGGACGCCGCTGCTGCGGCGGCTTCCTTATCGGCGTACAGCTTTTCAATGTCCGCCACCTCGTACTGCGCGCCGCAGTAGTCGCACTCCAGCTTGCCGGACGCGCCCACAAAGTGCAGCGGGCCGGTGCAGGCCGGGCATTTATAGTTGGTCACTTGGGATGCCATAATTTTCCTTCCTCTCACAGTCTGACCGGGGCGGCCTTACAGGGGCCGTCCGCAGTTCTGGCAGAACTTGCTGCCGTCATTTTCCAGCTTGGCGCCGCAGCTGGGGCAGAACGTGGGCCGGAAGCCGGTGTCCTGCCGGGGCGCATAGTCCTGACGAGGGGCGTAATCCTGATTGGGTGCAGATTGCTGATAGCCGCCCTTCCCGGGGACGCCCAGATAGACGGAGCTGTCGAAGCCCAGGATCATGGTGAACACGGAGGGCAGGAAGATCAGGCCCACCGCAAAGCCGCCGCTCTTGCCGAAGGCCTTGGCCAGCTTGATGCAGGTCTGGATGCCCAGGACGATGTTGTAGATGGGGATCAGCAGCATCAGAAAACGCCAGCCGCTGCCCCAGGTGATCTCGAAGATGGTATAGACATTGTAGAAGGGTACGATGGAGGCCCAGCCGGGCTTGCCCGCCTTCTTGAACAGCAGCCAGCAGGCCACGACGCCCGCCACGCCCAGCAGCAGGGAGAGGAAGCTGGCGAAGGGGCTGGGGGCCATCTGGTACTCATAATAATAGTAATCGATGAACTGCATGGTCTTCTCCTTTCACATGTCACACGGTGTCAGGGACGGGGATTGCCGCAGTTGGCGCAGAACTTGCCCTTGTTGACGCTGCCGCAGGAGCAGGTCCACTCGTCGGCAGGTCTGGGCTTGCCGCATTCGCCGCAGAATTTGCCGGTGTTCACCGCACCGCAGGAGCACTTCCATTCCCCCGCCGGTGCGGGCTTGGGTGCGCCGCACTCGCCGCAGAACTTGCCGGTGTTGCCGGTATGGCCGCAGGAGCAGGTCCAGCCTGCGGGCTGGGACGCCGCCGGCTGGGCGGTCTGCTGCTGACCCATGGCGTACAGGTCCTGTGCATTCATGCCGCCGGCCTGACCCGCCATGTTCATGCCCATGAACGCCATGGCCGCGCCGCCCTTGTTGGCCGCCGCCGTCTTCATGGCGTCGCCCTGACTGCCTGCAAGGTGCGCCGCCGCACGGGTGGGGTCCATGAAGGCCGCGTTGCGCTGCAGTTCCTTGAGCATCTTCTCGTCTTCTTCATCGGCGGTGACACTGGACACGCCGAAGGACACGATCTCGATGCCCCGCAGGTCGCGCCACTTCCTGCTCAGCACCTCGTTGAGGGCGTCGGCCAGCTCCATGGTGTGGCCGGGCAGCTGGGAGTAACGGATGCCGGTCTCGCCGATCTTGGCGAAGGCGGGCTGGAGGGCCGTCAGCAGCTCGGTCTTGAGCTGGCTGTCCAGCCGGTCGCGGGTGTAGTCCTCGCTGACGTTGCCGCAGACGTTGGTGTAGAACAGCATGGGGTTGGAGACGCGGTAGCTGTACTCGCCGAAGCAGCGGATGCCCACGTCGATGTCGATGCCGGCCCGCTGGTCCACCACGCGGAAGGGCACGGGGCTGGGCGTGCCGTACTTATTGCCGATAAGCTCCTTGGTGTTGAAGTAGTAGATGCGCTGATCCTTGGGGGCCTCGCCGCCGAAGGTAAAGCGGTTGGCCATGGTACCGAACATGTTCTTCAGGCCCTGGCCCAGACTGCCGCAGAACAGGGACGGCTCCGAGGACATGTCGTAGGTATACTCGCCGGTCTCGGCGCACATGTCCACGATCTTGCCCTGGTCCACGATGAGCATGCACTGGCCGTCCGCCACCGCGATGACGGAGCCGTCGGTGATGACGTTGTCATCGCCGTGACGGTTGCTGGAGCGTCGGCTGGTCTTTTTCTGTCCCTTTACCGCCAGCACGTTCTCGGGAATGGCGTCACAATAAAAATATTCCTTCCACTGGTCAGCCAGCGTACCGCCGGCCGCGCCCATCGCCGCTCTGATAAGTCCCATAGTCTTTCTCCTTTTTCTGCAATTTGGGGGCGCTCCCCTGTTTCGCCCCATCGGGTACTTTCAGCATACCATAAAGCGTGTGCTTATGCAATCACGGCACATAAAAAAACACGCCGGCCCCTGCGGGGACCGGCGGTGTGCCGCATCATGCGATGTCCGTCATGTCAAAGAGCCGCGTCTTGCCCTGCCGGAAGCGGTCGTAGGCCGTCAGGGCGTAGAAGCCCTGCTCCGTGGCCATGCCGTCAGGCTCCGTCTGCCGGACGCTGTGGCGGAAACCGCCGCCGGTGCAGGCAAAGGCACACAGGCCATCCAACGGGGACGCGCCGTCCTTCAGGAAGCGCTCATCCGATGCGGGGTCGATGCCCAACGCCGTCAGGGCCACGATCACCTGCGCACAGGACTCGCTGTTGCTCTCGCCCCAGCTCATGAAGCCGCCGTCCGCCTGCTGGACCCCGGACAGATAGGTCAGCGCCGCGTCAACTGCCGCCTTGACGTCTGTCTCCTCCTGATAAGATGCCAGAGCCGTCAAAGCCATGGCGGTCATGTCCACGTCGGAAACGTCGCCCATCAGAGTCCAGCCGCCATCGGCGCACTGGGCGGACAGGATCTCCGCCACCAGGCCTTCGCGGGTGGTCTGCTCCTCGCCGTCGGCGCACTGCGGGATATCGTAAGCCCCGCAGTCCAGAGCGATCAGCGCCCAGATGGGGCCGTTGAGACCCTGGGCACGGACGAAGGTCATATCGCTCAGGCCCGCCGTCAGGTCCACGCCCGCCACGTTGGCGGCATCGCAGCCTGCGGCCGTCAGGCCCAGGATGGTGCGGGAATTCTCGGTGGATTTTGCGTGGTGCAGCCGCGCGGAGCCCGCCTGCTGCACGTAATCCTCCACGCTCCGCTCGTAGCTCCGGGCCGCCGTGTCGCTGAGCAGCCCCGCGCGGCTCAGGCCGATCACCGCCCACTCACCGCCGATGGAGCCCGCCGTGGGGGCGCCCTGCGTCTGGAGATAGGCCCCCGTCTCGCGGCAGGCCGTCTGCCACGGGGCCTCCGGCACAGGCTGCGCGCCGCAGGCGGGCAGCAGCGCCAGCACTGCCAGCAGCAGGGCCGCTATACTCTGTTTCATCCGATCCCCTCCTTACAGGAATTCCACGTATTTCAGGCGCAGGCGCTGCCTTAGCCCCGCGTTGTGCCAGGTACGCCGCCAGATCTCGTCCTTCAGGCGCAGTACCCGACGGCGCTGCTCCTCCGTCATGGGCCGGCCCCGGAAGCGGGCCTCCTGCCACAGTCGGGCCGCCTGCAGGTAGTCCTCCCGCAGGTCCTGATCCATATAGGCCACATAGTTCTCCGGCGGGCAGTTCCGCGCCGCCATGCCCCGGGCACGGAGCACATCCATCGTATAGCGGAAGATGGCGTCGATGGCGGCCGCCGCGTCCGCGCCGAAAAACGACGCTTTCCGCTGCCGTGTCCGCCGCCGCTCCCGCAGGATACGGCCCAGCAGCACCGCCGCCAGTACCACGGTCAGTGATACCAGCAGCACCAGCAGTACGGTCATGCCATGCTTCAGCCAGAGCTCCCGCAGTGCCTCTGTCACGGGGTCCCGGGCGTCGGTGTCGTCCGGCTGCTCCGGTGTGTCCTCCAGCGGGGCCTGACCCACCAGACCGGAGATGCTCTGGTACCGCTCCGCCTTTTCCATGGCGGAGAAATAGGGAGGCGTGACCTCAAAGGGCAGCCAGCCAAGGCCATCCTGATAGTACTCCACCCATGCGTGGGCACGGCTGCCGTCCACCGGCAGCGTCTGGCCCGCGGTCATATGGGCTGCATCGTCCTTTGTTACCAGAAAGCCCTCCACATAGCGGGCGGGGATGCCGTAATAGCGGAACATCAGCGTCGCCGCCGTGGCGTAGTGGACATCGTAACCGGTCTGGGTGCCGTCCAAGAAAGTCAGGGCGAAGTCGCCGCCCGTAATGGGCAGGACATTCTCCTCATAGGTGATGTAGGTGGTTAGATAGAACAGGATGTTCTGCTTGGCCCGCCGGTAATCGAAGTGTACCTGCCCCGCGTCCTTCTCATAGCCGCCCAGCTTCTCCTCCAGAAAACCGCGGATATCATCAGGGATGTCCGTATAGTGGTCGTAGACGAAGCGGTTATAGGCCGCCTCTGTATTCAGAAAGGCATCGGTCTGCTCCGTCTCCTCCAGCAGTGCCGCAGCAAGCCGCTGGTACTGGGTGATGATATTGTCGCTGGCGTGGAAGCTGTACGTCCGCTGCCCCCGCAGGCCGCTTGCCAGCAGGGTGCGGTCGCCGATCTGCGCCGCATCCAGCACATCGCTGTCCGCCAGCAGCTCATAGGGCGCATAGAGATACTTCCCCGACGCGCCGACGTTCTGCACCGTCACGGTGTTGTCATAGCCCAGCGCGTCCGGCACACCGGCCTGCGCCGCTGTGGTCAGCTGGCTCTGGGCGTAAAATCCGTCCTGATGCAGCCAGTAGAAGGTATCCGCGTCCTCGCTGAGGGTCTTGCTGTCCAGCGTGCTCCAGCGGCTGTTGGCATACGTCTCGCCCACGAAGCCCCGGAGGTAGTAGGACGTGGGCTGGGTCATGGTGATCTCCAGCATGGCGTCCTCCGTGGTGCGGCGGGGGCCGATGCCGGTCATATCGCCCTCCGGCAGACCTGCGGCGGCGTTGCTGCCGTAGCGCAGGATATCCGCCCGTGCCGCTGTCCAGCGGGCGGCGGTATCCACGGCGGCAGGGTGGGCGGCGTCGCCGTTCCAGCAGCCCAGCGCCGTGACGCAGGCCAGCAGCAGCGCCGCAGGACGCAGCCACGCCCGCAGCGGGGCGAAGGACGCGTGCCGTCCGCCGAAGCGCACGGCGTAGAGCAAAAGCAGCGTCAAAGCCGCCAGCAGCAGCCACCATACGGCGGTCAGGGGCGCAAACAGCACCGCCGCCGCAGCCAGTACCAGCGCCATGGGCCAGAAGCGCAGGTCGCTGGGGCGGCGCACGCAGGCCATGCACCACAGGCCGCAGACCACGCCCAGCATGCACAGTACCGCCGTCAGGCCCGCGGCGCCGTCGTCCTGCGCCAGAAAGCTGGTGTAATTGCGGGCGTGGAGCTGCTGCCACGTCTGCACCGCCGCGTCCAGCAGCTGGGCAAGACCGTTGGTCACAGTACCCGGCAGTGCCAGCACCGTCAGCAGGCAGCCCGCCATCCATGCTGCGTCAGGCAGCCACGAGAGGCGCGTGCCTTCCGTCAGACACACGGTGGCCGCCGCTAAAACGCCCAGCAGCACCGGCCACAGGGGCGATACCGGCAGGGAAAGCAGCGTAATGAACAGGGTCATGAGCCCCGCCGTCAGAAGGGATGCGGTCAGAAGTCCGCCGAAGCGGGCGCCATTAAAGCGCAAGATAGATCCCCTCCTTACTTCGCAGCATGGCGGTCGAGACCGCCACGTGGGTCACGGGCGTACCGGAGGCGGTGGTCAGGTCCTCCGGCTCCGACCGCAGAGACAGCACCGCCGCGTGGGCGTAGTCCAGTCCCTGCGTCTCCGCCAGACGCCGTGTCACCGTCCGGGTGTCCGGCTCCGTCTCCGCCGACAGCAGGCCGGACAGGGCCTGCGTCAGCTCCTCCGTGTCGCCGATGGCACATAGCCGCGGCTCCATGGTCTCGCGGTCCAGCCACGCCGCCTGATGGGGCAGGCCCACCTCGCATAAGGCCGCAGACACGGAGACAGCCGCCTCGCCCAGCGCCTCCCGCTCCTCCGGAGAGGGAGCGGTATCAGCGGTGTTGTCCAGCACCAGCAGAATGGCGTTGTTTACCGGAAGACCCAGCTGGCGCACCAGCAGGTGATCCGTCTTTTCCGACAGCTTCCAGTGAATGTTTTTGATCCGGTCGCCGGGCAGGTATTCCCGCAGGGCGAATGTCTCGCTGGGATCATTGCCGGGATGATACATGGAGTATTCGCTGCTGTCCATGTCGGGGCTCCGGCGCTCCGACACCGTCAGCTCCACCGGCCAGACATCCGGCAGCACCAGAGACGGGGCTGTCAGCCCCACCGGCTTCTTCGCCCCCACAAGACCGAACATGTCGTAGACCCGCAGGGCCGTCAGCGTCAGCTCCAGCTTGCCGCAGTGCCGGGGCCGGAGGGTACATACCGTCTGGGCCTTGGCGTGCCCTGCCGCAGGGAGGCAGGCTGCGGCATGCGTCACCTCGCCGGTCAGCAGATTCCGGCATTGGACGTCTGCCTGCACCCGCAGGCAACTGAGAAGGCCGCTGTTTGCCACCGTTACCGTTATCGGCAGTTCCTCCCCCTTGCGGCAGGAGACAGCGGCGGACAGCTGGGCCGTCAGGCGCTTGCGCAGGGCGCAGGCCGCGGCGATCTCCGCCGCGGCGCAGAGCACCGAGGCCAGCAGGATGCCGCCGGCCATATTGCCCACGCCCCGTGCCCACGCTGCCAGCCACAGCAGCAGCCATACAATAAAAACGATCCGATTTTTCGCCATCGCTCAGATGTGGTCGGGCCGCGGAACCTGCTGCACCACCTCTGCCAGCACGTCTTTGGCGGTGGTCTCGGCGATCCTGGCCTTGGGCGACAGGATGAGACGGTGGGCGCACACGTCGGCAAAGACGGCGGCCACATCATCGGGCAGCACGTAGTCACGGCCCGCCATGTAGGCGCGGCTCCTGCTGATGCGGCACACCGCCAGAGCGCCGCGAGGGCTGACGCCCAGCACCGTCAGCGGGTGGCTGCGGCTGGCCTCCGCCAGGCTGGTGACATACTCCAGCAGGGCGTCCGCCATGTGGACTGACTGGGCTTCCTTCTGCATAGCCAGCACCTCCGCGCAGGAGGACACGGTGGCCACCGCCTCCAGCGGGTCGCCGGTCTGGCGGTCACGGAGGATGTTCACTTGACTTGCAAAATCGGGATATCCCATCTCCAGCCGCACCATGAAGCGGTCCAGCTGGGCTTGAGGCAGCAGCTGCGTACCGGCAGAGCCTACCGGGTTCTGGGTGGCGATGACCACGAAGGGGTCCGGCAGCTTGTGGGTCTGGCCGTCCACGGTGACCTGACGCTCCTCCATCACCTCCAGCAGCGCCGACTGGGTCTTGCTGGAGGTGCGGTTGATCTCATCGGCCAGCAGCAGGTTGGTCATCACCGCGCCGGGCTGATAGGCAAAGCTGCCGCTCTCCTTATGGTACATGGAGAAACCTACGATATCCGAGGGCAGCACGTCCGGCGTGAACTGGATACGCCCGTACTGCAAACCCAGCGCACGGCTGAAGGCCAGTGCGGTGGTGGTCTTTCCGGTGCCGGGCACGTCGTCCAGCAGCACATGGCCGCGGGAGAGGACCGTCATCATGATCTTTTCCAGCACATCGTCCTTACCGGCGATGACCTTTTTCACTTCATGCAGGATCTTTTCTACGCTGGTATTCATCTGCTTTTCTCCTCTTACCATTCTTTATAATAGTTGCCGCTGGAAACGCCGTAGCTGCCGCTGGCGCTGGTAAAGCCGCCGATGTCCTTGCCCAGAGCCAGCGTGTAGCGGACGCGGATCACGCTGCCGTCCTGCGGCTTGCAGACGTTCATGCCGTAGCCAGGATAGCTGCCGTTATAGGAATACATCCAGCCCGACCAGCGGTAGAAGTCAAATTCACCCAGACTGTCCATGGAGAAGGGTTGGGGATCCAGTCCCGCGCCGTTTTCGTCCATACCGTCGGCCACGATGAGATCCATCAGCTCCGGGTCGATGAAGAAGCCGCTGCAAATGCCGCTGCGCTGGATGGCGGACAGATAGCTGCCGCTGCCGCTGACGGTGTAGCCGTTCTCCGTCAGCACCTGCTGCACCACGGTCCATGCGTCCGTGCCGCCGGGGACCGTCACCTCCGTGGGCGCCACCAGATAGCCGAGGCCCACGGTGGTGGCCTCCACGCTGACGGTAACGGTGACGGTGCCTTCCTCGTAGTACACCGTCCAGCTGCGGGTGACGGCGTAGCCGTCGCCATCGGTGGCGGTGATGGTGATGGTATTGGCCCCCACGTTGGAGAGGTAGGCGGTGTAACCGAACTGGTAGCCGGACTGGCTGATGGGTGCGGGCACCACCGTGCCGTTCACCGACACGGTGTAGTTGTTGGCGTAGAGCTGCTGGCCGTTGCAGCTGCGGCCATCCACCAGCACGATGAGGTCGGGCGTTTTCATGGTCAGACCGTTGGTCAGACCGATAACGGTGCCGTCCGCCTCCACCTGGGCGATGATGGTGGGCTGGCGGTCCTCCGGCGTGTCCTCCGCGCCGCGCTGGAAGTGCAGCTGGTATTTATAGGTCTTGCTCCGGCCCGTGGAATCCTTGTAGTCGATATACAGCATCCGGTCCTCACGGCCCATCTGCACGGTATACCAGCCGTCACTCTCCTGTGTCAGGGAGAAGGTGCCGGTGCTGTCGCTGACGCGGACGTTCGTGATGGCCTCCTTGCCGGTGCTCCGGATCAGGTGGAGTCGGAATTTGTACTGCTGGCTGTCCACCGTCACCTTTTCGAACGACGCGCTGCTCTGGGCCGTGCTGTCGTCGATGACCGTGTCGGAGATGGTGGTGCTGATCCGGAACGCATTGGCGTTGTAGATGATGGTATAGGTCACATCGGCGGTGGAGGACTGATAGCTTGCCTTGACGCGGATGCGGTTCTCGCCGGAGTTCAGGTCGGCGGTGTAGCTGCCGCCGCTGCCGGCGAGGGTCCTGCCGTTGAGCTCCACGGACTGCACCGGATAGGTGCTGCCGTCCCGCTCGGCGCAGGCGGTAAAGGTCAGCGCGCCCTCCGACACGGTGCCAAGCTCGCCCAACTGCCGCCCGTCCGAGGTGCGCTTCGCCACGATGATAAGCTCCCCGGGCTGGGCGTAGCAGACGGTGTAGCTGCGGGTGGCGCGGACGGTGCCGCCGTCCTCCCGATAGTCCGCGCTGACAACGATGGTATTGGCTCCCGCCGCCAGATGCACCGTCACGGAGGTGGTCTGTGCGGCATAGCGCAGCTCCCTGCCGTTGACGGTGACGGCGAGGCCGATGGGCTCCCGCTGCGGCTGGTGGGTGATGGTAAAGGGATAGGTCTCCTCCGCCGTGGTCTCGCCGTCGATGATGCTGGTGGTAAAATACAGCGCGGCATCCGGTGCCTCCGGTACGGTAACGTCCCCCGGCGCGGCGTGGTCCGGTGTCTGTCCGCCGGAGCCGCCGCCGTTATCCGCGATATCCAGCAGGTCGCCGATGCCGTCCCGCCCGTCCGAGGACGCGGTGTCACTGTCCACGGGGGGCGCGTCCGGCGTGGGGGTATCGTCAGGCTGCGGGCTTTCCGGTGCGTCCGGCTGATCCGACGGCGTCTCGTCCTCAGGGACCTCCGCGTCGTTGGCGCTGTCCATGGCCGTCACGCGGTCGCCGTCGTACAGCACCTCCCCGGGTGAGTACAGCATGCGGGATGCCGCCCGGGCATCCTCCCGTGGGGCATGGCCGGTCTGAAGCCGCGTCACGCACAGCACCGCCGCCATACACAGCAGTATGGCCATGGCGGTCTGCATCACGCCTCCCAGTCTCTTTTTCACGCTTCACGCTCCTTCTGCAACCGCCGCAGGAGGGGAGCGGCACGAGACCTCCCCCTCCTGCGGGACTTACGCTTTGTTTTTCTTTTCGGTGCGCCGCACCGCCGCCAGCCAGCGGAGGATCAACGCAATCGCCGCCGCAGACGCCAGGATGCCGCCGCCCAGCCACACAAGGCTCCAGTCAAAGGGCTGCGCCTGCTCCGGCCGGGTCTGGTCTGTGGGCTGCATCCGGTCCGCAGGCTTCACGCCGTCGGACATTGTCTCGTCGGCGGAGGGTGTTTCCCCGCCGTTCTCCGCGCTCTGGGCCAGCAGCTGCCGGTACTGGGCGGCGGCAGTCTCCATCTGCTGCACCAGCCTGGCGTCCACCAGCTGCTTCTGCTCCGCCGTCAGGGCGTCGTAGGCCTCCTGAGCCTTGCGGATGGCATCGCCGCTGTCTGCCGTCACCGTGCCGATGGCAGAGATGAGGCTCTCCGCCGCCTTGGCCGCGGCGTAATTGCTCTCGTAGGTGCGGTAGGCCGTCTCGCCCTCCTGCAGCGATGCGTAGTTGGGCACCAGCGCCTTCTGCGATGCCGTCAGGGCGTTGTAGGCCGTGCGGGCACGCTGCAGGCGGGTCTTGGCTGCAGCCGCCTCGGTGGGGGGCATGACGGGTTTGACCGTGCCGATGGAGGAGATCAGCACCTCCACGCTGCCGCCGCAGTAGTGGTCCAGCGCCTTGGCCGCGCTGTCCCGATCCACGCTGCGCTCCAACTCCTGCCGGACACTGTCTGCCAGACGCTCCAGCCGCTGGGCCACGTCGGCGTAGGACGCTTTGTCGTTCTTCAGCCAGGTGTCCAGCTGCTCCGACGCCCTGGTGTAGACCGCCAGCAGCAGCTGGGCGCGGCTGACGCCCGCCACCTGCTCCGCAGGCAGCAGCGCCAGCTGCTCCCGGGTCAGGCCCTTTACGGCCTCCGATGTCTGGGTCAGCACCTCCGACGCTTTGTGCAGCTGGCCCAGTGTGGTCGTACCCTCGGTGAAGGCCAGCTTGTCCAGCAGCAGCCGGGCCACCCCTGCGGCGTAGCCGTTGAGGGCGGCGGTCATGCCCGATGCGTCGGCGCAATCGCCCAGCCGGCTGCGGATATCCGCCGCCAGACGGCCGATGCCGGACTTCACGGCGGTGTATTTCGCCTTGTCGGCGCTCTCCCACTGCCGCAGCAGGTCCAAATTCTGTTCGTAGGCCGTTACCAGCACCTGCGCATCGGTGATGGCCCTGCCGTTGACCACCAGCCGCTTCTGGGCGGCGGTGAGGGCGTTATAGACCTGACGCACCTCCGGCAGCGCGGCGGCCAGCTCCCACATAGCCGCGCCGGACTTCACCCGCGCCGCGATCAGCAGGTCCGCCACACCGGCAGGGAACCGCGCCAGCACCGCGTCCGTATCCACGGAGCTGGCGCACTCCTCGATGGCCGCTTTCTCTTTTTCATACAGCTCCGCCAGCGGCTGGGCGATGTCCCGATACCGTCTGGCGTCGTTATAGAGCCTCGTCAGCTGCTTCTGGGCGGCCTCTCTGGCCGCCGTCAGCAGGTCGTCCGCGTTCATGCGGTCCACCATGGCATCGTAGGCCGCGGCGATGTCCGCCGTGGTCTTGGCGGTGCGGATGGTCTCCGCCGTCTCTGTCAGCAGCTTTTCGATCTCCTGGCATTGGGCCGCGGTGGCGATAGGCTTGATCTCCCGCTCATAGCGGTCGTTCAGGCAGCTGATCACCTCCTCGCGGCTCTGCTGCTCCAGAAGCTGCCAGTCAAACAGGGGATAGCCGCTGTTGACGCCGCCGATGCTGTCCACCAGTCCCTCAAACAGCGTATCCGCCGTCAGCACCGCGCTTTCCTTCACGCTGTCGCCCTGACTGCACTTCCAGCCCATCACGAACCGGCAGGCGCCCTTGCGCACCGTCAGTCCCGTGTAGTACCGACCGTCCAGCGGGTAGCCCGCCAACGCGCCCACCCGAACGGTGGCCGTGCCCACCAGCAGGCCGCCTGCGTTGTAGCAGTTCTCCAGCGTCAGGCCCCGGCAGCCGTACTGAGCGTTGGCGGAGTATTCGCCGCGCTCGCCGCCCAGAATGCCGCCCACGATGGTGCTGCCCGCCACGCTGCCGGTGTTGTAGCAGCTGCGAACCGTTACGGTCCCCGCCGCGGCAAGTCCCAGGACGCCGCCGGTGCCGCCCTTGTTCAGCAGCACCGCCGCAGTATCGTTGGACACCGCGCCCTGATTGGCGCACTGGGACAGCGTCACCTCCGTGCCGCTGCTGCCCGCGCTTCCCACGATGCCGCCCACGCCTGCGGCGCGGCCTGCGTAGACCTCGCCGGCGTTGACGCAGCGCTCCAGTCGTGCGCCGGCGCTGATAAAGCCCACGATGCCGGCCTGCCCGCCGTCGCCGCCGGAGCCGCCCAGATAGCAGGCGCCGGGCGCGAAGGCAGTGTAGACCCGCCCCTCGCTGCGGCAGTCGGTGAGCGTGTGGCTGCCGCTGCCGCTGAGGCGGCCCACCAGACCGCCCACGGCGGCGCGCTGCGCCTTCTGGTCGTTGGCAAAGGACACGGAGACATCCACCTGCGACACGCAGTTACTGATGGTGACGCCGATGCCCTCGCCGCTGCCCAGCAGGCCGCCGATGAGGTAGCCCGCCGTGTCGCCGTCGTAGGAACGGACGCCGGTGAGCTCGATGCTGCCCCGCACCGTCAGGTTCCGGATCACCGCGTCCTGCGCCACGCCGAACAGGCCCAGCTTCTGCCGCCCGCCCAACGAAGTGATGTACAGGCCGGACACGGTGTGTCCCCGGCCGTCAAAGGTGCCGGTATAGGGCCGCTGGCTGCCGCTGCTGCGCGTGCCGATCACCGGCCACTGGCAATAGCCCAGATCCACGTCCGCCGTCAGCACGGCGCTGAATCCGCCGCTCTCCGTCTGGTTGTTCACCGCATAGGCCAGCCACGCCAGCTCCTGCGCCGTGCCGATCTGGTAGGGATCGGCCTCCGTTCCGCTGCCGTGGGGCCGGCTGGCGGTGATGCCGTCCCAGCCGTTTTCCGCCCGGGAGGACTCCAGCAGCTTCTTCAGCTTGCCGGCGGCGGCGGTGTACGCCTGCTCGATGGCGGCAAGGCCCTCCTGCCGGGCCTGCTGGATGGCGGTATAGTCGGTAAGGCTGTCCAGCTCCACCGCAGCGGCCTCCCGGATGGATGTCACGCCCCGCTCCAGCGCCTGGGTCAGCAGCTGCCGCCGTGTCTCGTCGAAACCGCTGATGTCGTCCAGCTGCGCCGTCAGCGCCGCGATGCGCTGCTGCGCCAGATCATCCAGAGCCTGCCGCGCCTCATCGCGTGTCTTTTGCAGGGCTGCGGCTGCCGCCGCGTCCATGTCCGGCGCAGTATCACCCTCCGTGAAGCCTGCGGTCAGGTCCGCCAGCGCCTTGCGGGCGTCGGCGTAGATGGCGTCCACCTCCTCCACGGAGGAGGCGCTGTCCAACTTGGCCCGCCAGCTCTCATAGGCGGCCAGCGCCGCGGCCATATCGTCCTGCGTATAGTTCCTGTTGTAGACGTAGGTATTGTAGAGGTCCTGCTGCCGCTTGGCCTGATAGGTGGTGATTCTGGTCAGCAGGCCGTTGTCGCCCAGATATTTCAGTCGGATATTGCTGATGTCCGCGATGGTAGCGGCGCCGGCGATCTCCGTCTCCGCCGCCGCCAGCAGGGCATCCGCCTCCGCCTGCTCCGCCGCCGCGTACACGCGGCTTCCGGCGTAAGCGCGCAGGTCCTCCAGCAGCTGTTGGCCGCTGGCATCCGTGCCGGTGAGGACGGCGTCCAGCTGCTCCTGACACTCCCGCAGCAGCGTCTCCGTCTCGCCGCTGTCTGCGGCGGACTCGATGCGCTCCAGATAGGACAGGATCACGCCGTTATAGAGGATGCTCTGGTCCCTGCCGTAGGCGGCGTAGCCCTCATCGTCGGCCTCGGGCCGGATGAGCTTCGCCAGCAGCGTCACCGCAGCGCTGACCTTGTCCCAGCGGTCACCGCCGGTGATGTCATAGGCCGGTGTCACCGTGGACACCCGCGCCGCGTCGTGGCTGGCGGTGACCGCCATGTCCACCACGCCCCACAGCGTGTTGCCGGAGGCGCTCTGCACATGGCTGAGAACGCCGCCGTGCCACTCACCCACGATGCCGCCCACGCCCTGAGACGTGGTGCCGCCGTTGTCCGTCACCGTGCCGGTGTTGTAGGCGCAGGACAGGGTGCAGGGGCCGGTGAGGCCCGTATCATCGGCGGTGTCGATGTATCCCACGATCCCGCCTGCGCCGTAGCCCAGAGCGGGGGAGCCATCGGCGGTGACATCGGCGTAGCTTCCCACGTTCCGGATGGTCACGTCCAGCACGTTTCCGGAGATGTAGTCCGCCCCGCAGACCCAGCCCACGACGCCGCCCACGCGGCTCTCGCCGTCCACAGCGCCCTGATTCTCGCACAGGCGCACCTGGGCGTAGTCCGTCAGCAGGCCCACGATGCCGCCCACGCCGCGGCTGCCGGTGACGGCGCCGTAGTTGGTGCAGTAGCGGATGACGGCTCCCTTCTGGGCCACGCCCGCGATACCGCCGATGTAGTTGATGTTCCTGCGGCCGCCCACGGCGCCGTAGCTGCCGCAGCTGTCCACCACGGCCTGCGCCGACGCCTTGCCCACGATGCCCCCGGCCACCGCGCTGTAACTGGTGCGGTCGTTGGTGACGTACACCGTGGAGAAGCACTGAAAGATAATGCCCATACTGTATCCGGCAATGCCGCCCGCACCCACGCTGGAGATCTTGTTGCCCTGAGCGGCGGTGATGGTGATGGTGCCCGCCGTACACAGGCGCTGCACCGTGCCGGACATGCCGATGACGCCGAACAGTCCGGCGTAGGCGGCGCTCTCCGCCCGCAGGCCGTGGACGACGCTGTTGCCGCCGTCAAACGTCCCCTGATAGCTCTTGCCGCCGGTGCTGCCGATGGGCGTCCAGACATAGCCGTTCAGGTCGATGTCCGAGGCCAGACGGGCACACAGCGTCCGCTGGCCGCCGTTGACCTGATCTGCGAACCACGCCAGCTCCGCGGCAGTGGTAATGCGATAGGGGTCCTCCGCCGTGCCGCTGCCCTCCGCAGGCCGGGTACGGGACGTGCCGTCCCACTTGTCCCCCTGCGGCACGCGATTATCCGCCACAGTGGGATCCACGCCCTCCGCCGTCTGTTGGGCGGAGGCCGCGAAGGCATCCTCCAGCGTCTGAGCGTCCGCCGTGGTATGGCAGTCTTTCAGCGCTGTCAGCGCCGTGGTCAGCTGCCGGACCAGCGTCTGGCGGGCTGTGTCCAGCTGTTCCCGCCCCTCTGCCGTGCGCTTCAGCCACACGCCGCGGCTGGCCTCGGCAAAGGCGGATGCCTTGTCCTCGATCTGCTGTAAATATGTCTCATACGTTGTCTGGAGCCGCTGGATCACCGCCTGCCGTTCCTGTTCCGACAGGGTGGTGTAGGTCTGGGCCTTGACGGGCACCTCCGCCATGGCTGCGGCCAGCACCGTCAGCAGCGGCAGCTCCTCTGCCGACACAGCTGCGTCCACAGCGGCCAGCGCGCCCTGATAGAGCTTGGTCAACGCCGCCCAGCTCTCCGGCTCATAGGCCGTCTCGCTGTATTGGCTCCATAGCTGGGCCAACTGGGTGCGCAGCGTCTCCTTCTCCTGCTCTATTGCGGCAGACGGCGTCTGGGGCTGGGTCAGTTCCCAGCGCAGCATGGGCCAGCCGCCATTCTCCGCCGTCAGCAGAAAGCCGTTGGCATCGTCCTCCGCCGCGCCCTCATTCAAAGCCGCCAGCACCGCGGCGGCATCCGTCTCCTCGAACCGCCCACCGGCAGGGACAGCGTCCGTTCCGAACGCCTTGCCCGACCAGAACAGCGCCTTGCTCTCCGCGCTGAACGTACCTTCACCGCACAGTGCGCCGGCCTTCTCCGCGCTGACAGTCCGCAGCTCGCCCCAGTTTTCCGGTGCTGCCGCGTCCTCTGCGGCAGGCCGCAGGGCGGCATAGCCGTACGACGCGGTGCAGTCCGCCTGCTCCGCCAGTTGGCCCACTAAGCCGCCAGCGCACACGCCGCCCAGCACGTCGCCGTACTGATAGCACCGCGTCAGCGTCATGCTGCCGCCGTCGAGGCTGCCCACAAGGCCGCCGGCCGCGGCGCTGTCCAGCGCCTTTACCACGCCGGCGCCGGCGCAGCCCGTCATGGTCAGCGTACCGCCGGTGACGCGGCCCACAAAGCCGCCCACGCTGCCGCCGGACACCTCCGACTGCACCGCCGCCTCACTGCGGCAGCCGCCGATAGCCGTGTCGCCGGAAACCGTACCGGCCAGTGCGCCCAGGCTTCGGACACCGCTGTCCTCCGCCGCGGTCAGTTCGCCCCGCAGACGGAGGTCTTTTACCGCCGCGCCGTCCAGCTCTCCGAATAGGCCCCATGCCCCGACCGGTCCACCGGCCGAGGCATGAAGATCTATGGTGATGATATGGTGGGCGCCGTCGAAGCTGCCGGTGAATGTCCTGCCGTAGGGCTCGTCCACCGTGATGTCCGCTTCCAGACGGTAATTCCCGTCCGGCGCCATGGCGGCAAACTCCGCCGCCGTGGTGATAACTGCCGCCTGCGCCTCCGCCTCCGGTGAGACCGCCTGCGCCGTCACCGGCAGCAGGCTCGCCGTCATGACAAAGGCCAGCAGCAGGGCTGTGATCCGTTTTCTCATCTGCACCCTCATTCTATTTCCGTGGTTACTGCCACTTGGCGTACAGCGTCATGCTCTTTTCCACCGTGTCGCTGTCGAAGCTCCAGAGCTTGGTGCAGGCCTGATCCGCGAACCAGCCGCCGAAGGCCGCACCCTCCTTCACAGGCAGCATGGGAGGCGTCAGCTTTTCGCCGCGGCGCACCTTGCGGCTGTCGATGGCGGTGCCGCCGAAGGTCTCAAACCTCACGGTCCGGCGGCGCAGCAGCAGGAACAGCACCAGCAGGAGCAGCAGCGCGCCCAGCGCGATCCACACCCACACCGGCACCTGACCGCCGCCGTTTTCGTCCACCGGCGCGATGGCCGTGCCGTCCGTCCATCTGGCGTACAGCGTCATGCTGGCCGTCACCGTGTCGCGGTCAAAGTCCCAGGGCCGAGTCATGTCGAAATCGGTATACCAGCCCTCCAGCACGAAGCCCTCCTTGGTGGGATCCTCGGGACGGGTCACATATTGGCCCCGCTTGACCACCTGCTCCGGCACGAAGGAGCCGCCGTTGCTCTCGAATTTCACGGTGCAGTCGTCCGTCACCACCACGGTGACGTCCCGGGCCTCGGCGGCATAGCTGTCCATACCGTCGGCGGTGGACACCAGATTCTCCGTGTTCCGGATGACGGAGGAGCCGGAGGTCCCGATGACCTTCAGCTGGAACGTGCCGATCATGGTGCTGGCGTTCCAGTCCTCGCCGCCGCCGAAGGACACGAAGTTCATGTAGAACGCCCGCAGGCCGCCGCGCAGGGAGATGTCCGTGGTCTCGATGGCCGCCGCCGACATAGCGCTGCCCTGCACCAGCTCGAAGAACGCGGGATCATAGCAAATTTCGTCCTGCATGGCGTACATGGTGTAGCCCTCGTCCTTGTCGGTACGCTTCAGCGTCAGCAGCACCGTCACGATGTCGCCGGCGGCGGCATGCTTGGTGTCGCTGCCGTCGATGGACAGCTCGAAGAGGTAGGACTTGCTGCTGTCCACCGCGTAGGCGGGGACAACGGCTGCCGACAGCAGCGTCAGCGCCGCCAGCAGGGCGCAGAATACTTTCTTCATTTCTTTCTCCTCCTGTTTTTGTTCAGAAACCCGTTTCCATTTCCCATACTATGCGGGATATGAGCCACAGAAACATGCCCCTGAAAACGGGCTGTCTCCCCTGCCCCCTTGGGGCAGGGGAGATCCTGTGCAGCGCACGGCCCGTGATGCGGTTTACTTATCAGAAGAGAACAGTGCCTCTTGCGATGGCGCTGGCATCCAAAGAGTTCACCTGCTTATCGCCGTTGATATCCGCGCTGAGGAACATCTTCATCTCCACCACGTCGAAGCTGTCATACTTGGCGTTGTAGATGTTGTATACCAGCTGGGCGTCGTTGATGTCGGCGGTACCGGTGTAGTTCACATCGTTGTTGGACTTGTAGCTCTTGGCCTCGCCGGTCACCAGGGTGATGTGGTTCTTCACATCGGCCTGCAGGGCGGCGGCAGTGCTGTCGGAGAACACCAGCCAGGAGTAGGCGTGGTCATAGCGGCCGGACATGTCGGTATACATGTTGGAGCCGTCATAGGCGGGGACCTTGCCCTCGCTGAGGGTCTCGCCGCTCTTCACGTTGGCCAGGATCAGGAACACGGACTTGCCGCCGTCCACCTTCACGTACTCATGGACGCTGAAGTCGAACTTATCCAGCGGGGAGATCTTGCTGATGGTGATGGAGATGTCGTCGCCGGTGACATACCTGCCCTCAATGGTGTAGGTGCCGTCGCCGTTGTCGGTCACAGGCACGGTCTCACCGGACTCGGTGTACTTGGCGGAGACGGTGTACTCATAGTCGGCGTCCTTCGTGATGGTGAAGGTGAAGTCCTGACCGACGGGAGCGCTGCGGGAGACCTCGCCCACCAGATCGTCGGTGTTGCCGGTGAAGGTGATCTGAGAGGCCTCCTTGGTGCGGGTCACGGTGACCACCGTGTCGCCCAGGATCTTGTCGCCGGGGATGGTGTACTCCGTGCCGGCCTCGTTGACGGTGCAGGTGATCTCCTGGCCGCCGACGGCGACCTTCACGGTGTAGGCATAGCCGGCCTTCTTATCCAGGGTGAAGGTGTAATCGTTCTTGTAGTAATACACCCGATTCGGCAGGGTCACGTCATCGGCGCCGCCGCCGGTCTTGGTGATGTTGTAGCTGTGGTAGGAGACATACAGCTCGATGTCGCCGGTGATGTGCTGGGCGGGAATGATGAAGGTGTTCGCATCCGCGTCCCACGAAGCGTCGTAGTCTTTGCCGCCGACCTTATAGTGGACGTCCAGGCCCTTGACCACATAGCCTTCCTGCATGTTGATGATGAAGTCCTTGCCGGCCTCGGCGGTGGGCTCATACCGCAGCTCCTGCTCCGCGCCGGTGACCTTGTAGGAAGGCGTGCCGATGGTGACGTTCAGGTTGCCCTTGGCGGTGGCCAGAGGGGCGTCCTGCACGTTGGCGTTGTCCTGCAGGTCCACGCGGGCCTCGGTCAGCTGGAAGTTGGCGACACCCACGGCGTTGCAGTCAAAGACCGCCATGAAGAACGTACCGTTGGCGTTGCCGCACTCCATGCTGTCGCCGTAGCGGCTGATGGTCACGACGCCGTTGGCCTTGTCGTCATAGACCTCGCTGGCCTGCAGGCCGTGCTCCTGCATATTAAAGAAGGACACGTACTTGGGGTCATACTTGATCTTGATGGTGGCGGCGTTCCAGGTGGTGACGGACGCCTCGCTGCTGGTGATGTAGACGGGCAGGGTCAGGGTCTGGCCCACCTCGCGCTGGGTGTACCACGTGGACAGCTCGGCGGTGTAGCCGGTGGCAGTGGTCTTTTCCTTGACGGTCAGGGTCAGGGTGCTGTCGTGCTGGCCCTTGGTCAGCACTGCGTCCTGAGCGTAGTTCTTCCACGCATTCACGCCGGTGACTTTCAGCTCATACGTGCCGGCGGCGGTGTTGGCGGGGATCTCCACCGTGTAGGTAACGAACTTACTCACGCTTTTATCCTCGGCATCCGCGCTGGTCCAAGCCATCTGGCCGTTGGCGAGGTTGTAGTCCGCGGCGGTCAGGGTTGCGTTGGGGTCGTCGTTCTCGATGTTGGTGATGGTCCAGCCCTTGGGCACCTCCAGCTTCACCTCATAGTTGGAGACGGTCACGGCGGACGCGGGGGCCACCGTCACCTGGACGGTCTGGGCGGAGGCGCTCTTCTCCAGCTCCGTGGCGCTCAGCGCGGAGTTGACCTTGACCTCGTCTGCGGCCAGTGCGTTGACGCACAGGGAGCAGAGCATGACCAGCGCCAGGAGCATGGACAGGGATCTCTTTGCGATGTGCTTCATGTTCTCTTTCCTTTCTGATTTTTGTTACCATTTAAGAGCCAGCTTTCCCAGGGAAGCTGCTCGAATTTGGACAATGTCACGGCTGCCGATGGCATCGCCGCCGGAAACGGCGCCGCACAGCTGGCGGTGATCCTGCAGCGTCAGCTTACCAAGGAAGCCAGCCTGTGCCTGCACGATGTCGCTGCTGGTGATCTCACCATCGCCGTTGACGTCTCCCTTCAGGCCCACCACCAGACTGTCGCCCTCGGCGAGGACGGCGGTAAAGCTGTGCGTGCCGTCCGCAGTGGACGCCGTCAGGCGCACCAGCGTGCCGTCGGCCTTCTTCACCATCACCGTGCAGGCGGCGTCGCCGTCAGATGCCACGGTGAAGATATTCTCACCCGCGGCCCAGCCGTTGGCCGGCGCGGTGACGCGGATCTCCGGCGCACCGGCGGACGTACCGGCCTTGAAGCTGGTAACGCCGTTCTCGGTGACGCCCTCCTCGGCGCCGTTGCCGATGCCGGGCTGCGCCGCCGAAGCCCCGTTGAGGGACACGGTACGCACCGACTTGGTGTAGGGCTGGACGCTGGTGCCGTAGGTATACACGGCCTCCACGCCGCCGCTTCCGTCGTCGCGGTACTCCACCAGAGCGGTGATGTCGCGCTCCAGCCCGTTGGCCAGCACCGCCACGATCTTACCGCCGGTGACCTCCCACTGACCGTCCTCGGTCCTGGCGATCTCCGGCTTCTCCGCCACCTTCAGCTCCCGCACGGCACTGGTCAGGGCGATGAGGTTGCCGCTGTCGTTCTTGAAGTAAAGCGTACCGTACTCATCGGTGACGGGGCTGCCGATGCAGTACTGCGCCAGACTGCCCCGGGGCGTGAACACCACCGGCGCGCAGTCCGTATAGGTACCGGACACGCCCTTGTCGGAGGTGAACTCCTCGGTGACGCCGCCCTCCAGCGCCGTCTGGCCCGGGGCGTCGTGGATGACGCGCATGACGCCGGGGGTGTAGTTGTCCATGAAGTACACGTACACGCCATCGTCATAGCCGGTGGTCATAAGGCCGCTGGTCTGGGGATAGCCCTGTGTCTGGGCGGTATAGGCCACCTTCCAGTCGGTCAGGTCGATGACGGCGATGTGGTGGCCGCCGTAGGGTGTGAACTGTCCCCCCGTACCGGCCACGCCCACGTAGGCGCGCCCGTTGCAGACCACGGGGGTGGAGGTGCTCATACCGCCCAGCGCCACCGTCTTGCTGGCGCTGCGGTCGATCTTGCCGTCCGCGCCCACGATCTCGCTGTACATCGCGCCGCCCTTGCTGGTGAAGAAGATGCGGCCGCTCGCCTTATCATAGGCCACGTTGGACCGCAGGTCGCCGGTGTAGGTCGTCTTGGAATCCGTCAGCTCGCCGGTGCGCTTGTCGAAGATCAGCAGCTTGCCGGTGTTGTGAGAATAGCCGCTGTACCCGTCATCGGTGGTGACCATCACGTATTTGTCGTTGGCGTAGGCCCCCGCCCAGTAGAAGCCGCCGTCGTTGGTGCAGCTCCACAGGGGGATCTTGGGCTCCGTCTTGCGGTTGGGTTTCTCATCGTCCGCCGTCAGGCACACGAAGTTGGCCGCGCCGCTCTCGCCCCGCCAGAATCCCACGTACACGCAGCCGTCGGAGTAGGTGATGGGGGAGTTGGACTGGCCGCCCAGCGGGTCGGTGTAGACCCACAGGGACTCCAGCGTATCGGCGCGGAACGCCTGCACCCGCCCGTTCTTCAGGCCCACGAAGATCATGCCGTCGCCGTAGGTGGGCGGGATGATGGCGAAGTCGGAGGCGTCCTCCATGGGCTTGGAGATCAGCGTCTCGCCGGTGGCGGGGTCCAGCTTCAGGATGTTGGTGCCCGCGTAGGCGTACATATAGCCGTCCACGAAGATGGGGCAGCCCACGGCGCCGCTGTCAAAGCCGCTGCCGCTGGTGCTGTTCCACAGCAGCTCCACATCGTCCTCCTCCGCGTAGGGCCCGATGGGGGTCCTGACGGTGGTGATGGCCATATTCTCGTCGTTGCCGCGGAAGCTGGGCCACGAGGAGTCATATCTGGGAAGATCGCCGGCCGGCACCTCCTCCAGATACAGCTCCAGCACGCCGTCGGACAGGATGTCCTGCGTCAGCGCGTCGCTGACAGACACGTAGCCCTTGGCCGCCACCTCGAAGCGGTAGTCTCTGTCGCCCCGCAGGTCGTAGGCCCCGCTGGCGTTGGGAGTCATCAGGTCTGTACCCTGATACACGCGGATGTGGGCATCCGCCACATTGGTGACGATTCTGGCGGTGAATGTGGCTACCTGCTCCACCGTGAAGGTATAGGTGGTGCTGAGGGTGCTGTCCTCCGCGTCGGACACGGTGATGGTGAACTTGCCGTCCGTCAGCTTGTCCAGCGGGATCCTCCCGTCCTCCAGCGCGGGGCTGTACGTCACCGTTTCGCCCTCGTTCAGGGTGGTGGTGACGGTGGGCGTCAGGCCCGTCAGATAGTCCGGCGCCTTGATGCTGTATGCAAAGGTCAGGGGGTGGAATGTCCCCGCCAGCTCCGTGCCGCTGTCGCTGAAGCTGACGCTGCCCAGAGAGGGCAGGACCTTCACATGAAAGGTATACACCGTCTCCTTGCCGCTGCCGCCGGAGGGCGGTGTCACGGTGAGGGTCATGGTGTTGTCGCCCAGGTGCATGCTGTCGCCGTAGTAGACGTACTGGCCGGACTTATCCATCATGTCCGCACAGGCCGTGATGGTGCTGGTCCGCGTGGGGGTGGCAGCCACCATCGCTGCGCCGGTCTCGGCGGGCACCGCCCAGAAATAGTAGCCGTTCCAGCTGTTCGTGTCGAAGGCGCCGCGCTGTGCGGCGTGATAGTCGTATACGGTGTAGTCGCGGGTGGTGACATCCTGCTGGAAGTCCTCCGGCCCCACCAGCGTCAGGCCGTGCAGATAATCGTCCCGAGTCACGTCGCCCGTAGACTTCATCTTCACCCGCAGGGCGCTGAGGCCGTTGGGGCTGGCTGCCGCCGTCACCGTCACGGGATAGCTCTGCCGGTGGACGCCGTCCTGGGCCGTCACCGTGAACGTCACGGGGCCCTTGGAGAAGTCCAGCGTGCCGTCCGCCGGTTCCGCCGTGGCCCGGGGACTGATGCTGGTGACCACCTTGATCTGTGTCAGATCGGTGCCGTAGGGCAGCACCCAGGTGTAGCCGCCGTCGGCGGCGATGGCGGGCATGCCGTTGACCGTCACGCCCTTGAGCTTGCAGGAGTAGTCCAGCAGCTCCTGATACTCCTTATAGACAGGCATCCGCCCCTGGCCGGTGATATACCTGAACTGCCACGCGGCGCCGTACAGCGCCACATGGGTGTAGCTGTTCAGCTTGTCCAGGAACTCCTGCTTCTGCATATCGGCCAGCTCCATGGCCACGGCGCTGCCGCCGATGTCCATGCTGCCCACTGCCGGCAGCAGGCCGATCTTCTGATAGTAGTTGCCGCTGAGAAGCTCCTTGGCGGTGGCTTCATCCGCACTGCCCTGCACAAGGCCCACCAGATGGCCCGCCACGGGCTCCGCCTCCTCCGCGCCGTACTGCACGGAGCCGGCGTGATAGCAGTTGTGGATGCCTATCTGCAGGGCGGTGTAGTTGCTGGTGCTGTACCGGCCCACCAGACCGCCCACCTGCGTCCTCTCCACCTTCACGGTGCCCAGGTTGTAGCAGTCCTCCATGATGCCCTCGGCAAAACCGGCCAGACCGCCGGCCCACTCCCGGGCCTCCACGGTGCCGTAGTTGCCGCAGCCCACCATGACGCCCACCGGCTTTTCCTCGGTGCTGCCCCAGGAGCTGATCTCGCCCACCACGCCGCCGGCCTGACCGCCGGCCACCACGCTTCCGTAGTTGGCGCAGCCGATCATCACCCGCGCGATGCACGCGATGCCGCCGGCGCCATAACCGCCGGGGCTGCTGAAGCCGCTGGAGTCGGGGTTGGCCTTGACGCTGCCGTAGTTGGTGCAGTTGATGAAGGTGTGGCCCTCCGCCGCCAGACCGCCCACGCGGGGATACGGGATCTCACCGGCGGAACCGGCGGCGTACACCGTGGCGTAGCTGGTGCAGTTGATGAGGGTGGACCCTGCGGCGCGGCTGACGAGGCCGCCCACATAGGTGCGGGCGGTGACGGAGCAGCTCTTGTCCAGCGTCAGGTTCTTAATGACTGCGCTTTCGGACAGCAGGCCGAACAGACCGTAATACTTGCGGGTAGTATCCTCGAACACGAAGTTCTTGATGCGGAAGCCGTTGCCGTCGTAGATACCGTCAAAGGTCCGGCCCGTGCCGCCGGAGCCGGTGGCGTTGCCGATGGGCACCCACGAGTTGTTCTTGAAGCCGGACAGGTCGATGTCGGCGGTCTGCCGGAAGTAGACGCCCTCCGTTTTCAGTGCGCCGTCGTTGACCTGCTCCGCCAGAAATTCCAGCGCCTGAGCGCTGGAGATCAGGTAGGGACTGGCCTCGGTGCCGGAGCCCTGCAGGACGTAGTAGCCCCACGCCTTCGTGGGCAGCAGGCTCAGCGCCATGACCAGCGCGATGGCCAGCGGCAGCAGCCGGTGCGTTCTCTTGGTGTTCAAGTTCTGTTTCCTCCTTGTGTGTTCTCTCTCAAACGCCGCGGCGCGGAGCCGCGCGTGCTGTACAGGTGTGCTGCGGGCCGTCTCGGCCCTGCCGGAAAGAGGTACGGGATGGAGAGGGCCGGCACCCTCTCCATCCTTATGGGAAGCAGGCGGCCTTTGCGGGCCGTCTCGGCTTGACAGGGGATGTGCGGTCTTTTCGCATAAAAAACGCCGACCGCTCCCTTTCGGAAGCCATCGGCGTATAGTCCACCCTCTGATATGTCACAACGAAGAAGCGCCGCCGCAAGTAAGCTCTCAGCCGTGCAATTCTACTGTCCTCGCGCCACGGAAGCCCTTGTGTCCCAACGGTTTCCACGTACATGACCTACCTTCTCAGGAGCGATGCTCCCAATGGCGGTGTTACCCCGGCAGCGTATGCTGCTTCGGTCATCTCCTTGCGCTCACAGTGCCGTCCGCGGTGGGTTTCTGACCCAAAATTTCTTCTAAGCTGCTGTCTGACGATGTCTCGTCGTTACAACAAACAGCCGCGCGGCGTCCCCGAGCTTGATCTATCCAGTTTTTCATGAAGTCCGGACGCTGTTTTTTTCAGACCATCAAGGCTTGTGAAAACGTCCAAAACCTGACGGATGTCAGTATATCCCAGTTTATTCGCATTGTCAATATCCGCCTGTCGGAGATCCGCGGAAAACCACGGAATTTCGGGCTTTGCGGGCGCGTCACCGTTCCCCGTTCTCCGCCACCCACGTCCGCACATAGTCCACGAACAGCCGCGTGGAGTTGGACAGCGCCTTCTTGTCCTTGATGCCGATGCCGATGGTGCGATAGAAGTGCAGCGGCGCGCGGCAGATGCGGATAGGCGTGGGGCTGTGGCGCACCATCAGCTCCGGCAGCAGGCTGATACCCAGCCCCTCCGACACCATGGCAAGGATCGTTCTGTCCTCCCGGGCGATGTACTTCACGTTGGGGCGAATGCCCATCTCATCAAAAGCCGCCATGATCTCGTAGTCGTCGCCCTCCTCCAGCTGGATGAAGGGTTCCTCTGCCAGCGCGGACATGGGGAACGGGTCGCGGTCGGCATAGGGGTGGTCGCAGGGTACGATGACCTGCAATTCGTCGCGGTGCAGGGCGTAGGTCTGCAAGCGCTTCACCGGCGGCAGCCGCAGGAAACCGCAGTCCACCGCGCCGCTGACGATCCAGCCCTCGATCTGGTCGTAGAAGTCGCCGGTGACCACTTCAAACTCGATGTTGGGATAAAGCTCGCCGAAGCTCTTGAGGATGCGGGGCAGCCATTGGGCGGACACGCTGGAGAACGTGGCGATCTTCACAAGGCCGCTGTCCATGTCCTTCAGCCCCTCCACCGTCTGCATCAGGGCGTGGTGCGCAGCGCACAGCTTTTCGATCTTGGGCAGCACCGCCCGTCCGTCCGCCGTCAGCACCACGCCGCCGCGGTTGCGGCTGAGCAGCATGACGCCCAGCTCGTTTTCCAGCGAGTTGATGGCGTGGCTGATGCCGGACTGGGTAAAGCTCAGCGCCTCCGCCGCCTTGGAAAAGCTGCCGCAGGAAACGACCTTCAGAAATATCTGGTATTTGGAAATATTCATCGCGCACCTCATTTCTGCGGTCTGCTATTCGCCGGTACCGACTGCCCGCCGCAGGCGGGCACGCGGTATCTGACGGACAATAGAGCAGCCGCCCTGCGGTCATTGTACTATACATCTTCTCATGTTTTCAAGAACAAACATGCGCTTCCCAAATCTTTTTCTCTATGATATCATAGCGCCGTGGTTCAGCCAGACCATACTTTTTACTTTTCTTTTCCATGAGGGAGAACTAAAAAGCAGCGCCGGCCGCGTGTGGGTAACGCGGCCGGCGCTGTTCGTATTCACTTGCTTACCGGTGCGTCCAGCCAGCAGAAGGCGCAGCGCTCCTGCGTCTCGCCCATATAGAAGAAGGTGTGCTCGTCCATCTCGATATGCTCACCGAAGGTCAGATCGGGCACGAACAGCCGCCCGCAGGCGACCGGCTCTGCGCAGAAAAATAAGAGACACACCTTCGTGTGTCTCTTATTCTCTGGTGCGAGCGATGGGACTTGAACCCACACGACCTTACGGACACAAGCACCTCAAGCTTGCCTGTCTGCCGATTCCAGCACGCTCGCATGCGGAACACCTTGCTATTATAACAAAATGCCCCTGTTTGTCAAGGGGCAGACGGAAAAATCCCCGCCTTGCGCCCCGCAGCTTCCTATGTTACAATTGCTCCAGCACCTGTCCGATGGGTCCATCCACCGTAACGGCGGCCTGCGCGGGGCCTGCCCCACCCTTATTCACCACCGCCAGCTTATGCCCGCGGTAGTAGGTGATGAGTCCCGCCGCCGGATACACCACCAGCGACGTACCGCCGATGAGCAGCACGTCCGCCTGCCGGATGTAATGGAGGGCACGGGCCATCACGTCCTCGTCCAGCGGCTCCTCGTACAGTACCACATCGGGCTTGATGACGCCGCCGCAGCTGCACCGCGGCACGCCGGTGCTGCTGACGATACGCTCCACGCCGTAGGCTTTCCCGCAGCGGGTGCAGTGGTTGCGCAGCACACTGCCGTGGAGCTCCAGCACCTCGCGGCTCCCCGCCTTCTGGTGCAGGCCGTCGATGTTCTGGGTGATGACCGCCTTCAGCTTCCCCTCCCGCTCCCACTGGGCCAGCTTCCGGTGGGCCGCGTTGGGCTGGGCGTCCAGCGCCAGCATCTTGGCGCGGTAGAAGTCGAAGAACTCCCCGGTGTGCCGCTCAAAGAACGTATGGCTCAGCATGGTCTCCGGCGGGTATCTGAACTTCTGGTGATACAGCCCGTCCACGCTGCGGAAGTCGGGGATACCCGATTCCGTGGACACACCGGCCCCGCCGAAAAACACAATGTTGTCGGAGCCATCCACCAATTCCTTCAATTTACGGATGTTCTCATCCATGGCATATCCTCCATTTCACTCACAAGGAGCCGTCTATGAATATTCAGATCTTCGGAAAGTCCAAATCCTTCGACACCAAAAAAGCGGAGCGCTGGTTCAAGGAGCGCCGCATCAAGTACCAGTACATCGACCTTGCCAGCAAGGGTGTGTCCGCCGGAGAGTACCGCTCCATCAAGACCGCCGTGGGCAGCTTCGATGCGCTGGTGGACAAGACCTGCCGCGCCTATGAGGACCAGTACATGGCCTATATCACGCCCGATGCGGCGGAGGAAAAGCTGCTGGCTTACCCTGAGTTGTTCGCCGCCCCCATCGTCCGCAACGGCCGCCAGGCCACGGTGGGCTATCACCCCGAGATCTGGCAGACCTGGGAATAACGTCCCGTCCCGCGCCCGCCGGCGCGGGATTTTTCAATCCGTATAGCTGTGCTCCACCGTCACCACGGCGAAATACGTGCTGTCCAGCTCCCGCACCAGCTTCCGGATCTCCTCCGCCGCCTGCTCCGGCGTCCTGCCGGAGGAGAACGGCAATACCGCGTCAAAGATCAGGTTGGTATGGGTAGTACCCCGCACCACCCGAAAATCGTGGATGGTCATACGGGGGTCCACCTGCTTCACCACTTCGGCGATCTGCCGGCGCAGCGCACCCACGGATGCGTCGTCGGTGACGATGGGGTCCATGTGGATCACTGCCTGACAGTGCAGCCGCTCCGCCAGTTCCTTCTCGATGTTGTCGATGACGTCGTGCATCTCCATAATGTCCCCGTGAGCCGGCACCTCCGCGTGGAGGGAGATCATACACCGCCCCGGGCCGTAGTCGTGGACCACCAGATCGTGGATACCCTGTACGGTGCTGTGGGCCATGACGATATCCCGTATCTCCTGCACCAGCTCCGGGTCGGGTGCCTGCCCCAGCAGGGGCGACAGCGTCTCCTTCGCCGCCTTGCAGGCGGAGCACAGGATGAACAGCGCCACCACAAGGCCCACATAGCCGTCCACCGCCAGTCCCGTCCACCTGCCGATGAGCATGGCCAGCAGTACCGCCGCCGTAGCCGCGGTATCGGACAGGCTGTCCATGGCCGTGGCCTCCATGGCCGCGGACTTGATCTTCTTCCCGATGCGCCGGTTGTAGAACCACATGTACAGCTTCACGCACACCGACGCCGCCAGGATACCCAGCGCCAGCAGCGAGAACGTCACCTCCTCCGGATGGAGGACCTTATCGACGGAGGACTTGGCCAGCTCCACGCCCATCAGCAGGATCAGGCCCGCCACCGCAAGACCCGAGATGTACTCGATGCGCCCGTGGCCGAAGGGGTGGTCCGTATCCGGCTTCCGTCCCGCCAGCCGGAAACCCAGCAGCGTCACTGCCGAGGAGCCCGCGTCCGACAGGTTATTGAAGGCGTCCGCCGTCACGGCGATGGAGCCGGACAGCTGTCCCGCGAAGAACTTCCCCGCAAACAGCAGGATATTCAGGGCGATGCCCACGATGCCGCACAGCGTGCCGTAGGCCCGCCGCACCGACGGCGATGTCACATTGTCCCGATCCGGTATGCACCAGCGGGCCAGCAGTTCGATCATATTCTCTCTCCTTTCGCGGCAAACACCCGCCGCTTCGTCAGCAGATAGCACAGGGGAATGGCGTACAGCAGCACCTCATAGGGGATGGCGGAGGCATCCGCCCCCAGCATCACCAGCGGAATGGATACCGAGATGTTCCACGGGATCAGCGGCGCCATCACGATGCCGGAGTTCTCGATGTCCAGCGCCAGCTCCTCGCCGCCCTGCCCACGGGCGCGGTACGTCTCCTCCAGCAGCTGGTCGGCCACCACAGGGCCAGCAGACTGGTTGCAGAAGATCATGCCCGCCAGGGCGCACACCGCCGCGCAGGCGGGAAACCGTCCCGCCCTGCGAGCCAACGCCGCCGCGTGGCGCCGCACGCCGCCCAGTACGCCTGCGCTGTCCAGCAGCCCCGCGTACATGCCGGCGCTGATGGCCATCAGCGTGGCCGTCAGCATGGACACCACGCCTCCGCCTGCCAGTACCTGCTGCAAAGCCCCGCCCGCCGGACGGTAACCCAGCACCGTGTCCCGCAGCACGTCCCACAGCCGCCCTCCCTGACCCCACAGGGTCACGGCCAGCGCCGCCAGCACACTGACGGCCATAGACCTCCGGATGGACACCCTGCAAAGCGGCAGCACGATGATGGCCGCCGCCGGCAGCGCCGTCCACCAGCCCAGCCGGTATGTCTCCGCCAGTGTCGTCAGCACCTGCCCGTCCACCGCCGCCAGCGGGTGGGTCACGGACAGCGCCGCGTACACCGCCAGACTCACCGCATACGGCAGCCAGCCGGTGCGGTGCATCCGCCGCAGGTTCCGCTCCAGCGCCGTGCCCGTAGCCGCCGCCACCAGCGCCGCGCTGGAGGACGCCGGAGAGCACCGGTCGCCGAAATAGGCCCCTGCGATGATGGTGCCCGCCGTCACGGCGGCGTCCACGCCGCCGGAGCGTGCCAGCGCCATCAGAATGACCCCCACGGTGCCCACCACACCGAAGGACGTGCCCAGAGCGTAGGAGATGAAGCTGGTCAGCAGAAACGCCACCAGCAGGAACATCTGGGGCGTGATGATCTGCAGGCCGTGATAGATGAAAAATCCGATGGTGCCCGCACTGCGCCACAGGGCCGTGATGGCCCCGATCAGCAGGTAGATGTCGATGACGGAGCACATTTTCCGTCCCTGCCGCCATGCGCCCGCGGCCATGACCCGCACCGGCACATGCCGCGCAAGGCCCAGCACGGCGAACACCGCGATGCCCGCCCAGATGGCCCACATCAGCTGCCAACCCTCCGCCAGACAGACGCCCACCGCCCCTAAAAACAGGGCGAAGCATACGATGCTGCCCACCGTGTTACTGCTCCGTGCTGCGGATGGTCAGCTTCATCTGGCAGCACAGGTCGTCCAGATCGCGGTCCGTGGCGGCATTGAGCCGCAGCCTCCCGCCGCACCGGGCGCAGATGAGGTCCACCGCGCCCCGCCGCACGGCAATGTTGTATTTGTGGCTGCCGCAGGTGCAGGAGATGCCGTCCCGGGCGGCGATGTCCTTCAGCTCCGACAGCACCTCGTACATGATGACGTTGTCGGTGAAGGCCTCCTCACCGCCGGCCTTCTCCTTCTCCACCCGCAGGGCCAGCTCCTCCATGGCGCGGCGCACCTGCTGCTCCCCGCCGATGTAGCAGCATATCTCCTGCTTTTCGGGGCAGGCCAGGCCGATGCCCCGCCCGTGCAGCACCGCGTCGGCGCTGCACTCCGCCTGATGGTGTCCGCCGCACACACCGCAGGGCACCCAGAACCGGAACCTGCTGCCGTCGGTCTCCGCCTCCAGTGCCTCCTGCCCGCATTCGCACTCCATGCGGGCCGCAGCGGCGGACAGGGCGAACACACTGCGCTGGTGCAGCACCGCCTTGCCGCAGTGGGGGCAGATATAGCCAAAGCTGCGCATCTCCTCCATTGAAACACACGCTCCTTTTCTTCCGTGAAACTCAGTGGGCCTATTATACACACATTTTCTGCGCTTTTCCAGTATTGCGCCAAAAAGAGTTTTCGGGTATAATACCGACACATTTTCCCGGAGGTGGTCTGTTTGCCCCGCAAATCCTTCCCCGCCGCGCTGAAAGCGGCCTTCCCCCACACCGTACCCATCCTCACCGGCTATCTGGCGGTGGGTCTGGCCTACGGCCTGCTGATGGCCTCCAAGGGCTACAATTTCCTGTGGTCCGGCTTTGTCAGCGCCTTCGCCTTCTGCGGCAGCATGCAGTACGTGGCCATCACGCTGCTGACCACCGCCTTCGACCCCCTCAGCGCCTTTTTCCTGAGTCTGATGGTGAACGCCCGTCACCTGTTCTTCGCGCTGGCCCTGCTGCCCAAATACCGGGGGCTGGGCAAACTGCGGTACTTCCTGATCTATACCCTCAGCGACGAGAACTTCTCCCTCAGCTCCACCGTGGAGCCGCCGGAGGACATGGAGCCCACCCTGTTCTACTTCGCCATGAGCCTGCTGACGTGGCTCTATTGGATCGTATTCTCCATGCTGGGCGGACTCATCGGCGAGCTCATCACCTTTGACCTCACCGGCATTGACTTCGCCCTGACGGCACTGTTCGTGGTGCTGTTCATCGAGCAGACGGTCCATCGGGAGAACCGCCCCGCCGGCTTTATGGGTCTTGCCTGCTCCGTGGCCGGTCTGGCCGCCTTCGGCGCGGACAGCATGGTCATTCCCGCCATGGTCCTGACGCTGATCGCACTTCTGCTGGGGAGGAAAAAACTATGCGCCTGAATTTCATCCAGTCTCTCATCATCGTAGCCATGGTGGCGCTGGCCACCCAGATCACCCGCTGGACACCGTTTCTGGTGTTCTCCGGCAGCCGGAAGCTCCCCAGAGTGGTGGAGGATCTGGGCCGCCTGCTGCCGCCGGCCATGATGGGCCTGCTGGTGGTATACAGTCTGCGGAATACCGACATCCTCTCCGGCAGTCACGGTCTGCCGGAGGCCATCGCCGTGACCGTCACCGCCGGTCTCCACCTGTGGAGGCGCAGCACCCTGCTGTCCATTTTAGCGGGCACCGCCGTATACATGCTGCTGGTGCAGCTGGTGTTCGTGTAAGCCGTACCGTACAGCGAAAAGGACGTCCCTCGGGGCGTCCTTTTTCATATTTTCCCGCATCCCCGCGCAGACTAAGGGCAAATCATGTGCGAGGTGGAACACTATGGACATCAAACGACTGAGCCGCCAGACCTGCCGGCTCACGGACCCTCCGGGCGTGGTGAGCTGGGCCAGTGTGGCCGGACGGCTGGAGCGTCAGGGTCCTCTGGGCGGCTCCATTGACATCACGGATGACGACTCCTTCTTCGGCAAAAAGACATGGGAGCAGGGGGAGGCGGAGATGCAGGCCCTGGCCCTGCGCCGCGCCCTGCGAAAGGGCGGTCTGACGCCGCAGGACGTGGACTGCATCTTTGCCGGCGATCTCCTGAACCAGAACATCGGCGCCACCTTCTCCCTGCGGGACTTCGACATCCCCTTCTACGGGGTGTACGGCGCCTGCTCCACCATGGGCGAGAGCCTGTCGCTGGCAGCCATGGCGGTGGCCGGCGGCTTTGCCCGCATCGCCGCGGCCCAGACCTCCTCCCACTTCTGCACCGCCGAGCGGCAGTACCGCGCCCCCGTGCCCTACGGCAGCCAGCGCGCCCCCACCGCCCAGTGGACGGCCACCGCTGCGGGCTGCTGCGTGGTGGGCGCCCAATCCGCGGGGCCCTATATCACCCACACCACCCGCGGCCGCATCGTGGATCTGGGCGTCACGGATGCGGCCAACATGGGCGCGGCCATGGCCCCCGCCGCCCACAATACTTTGACCGCCCTGTTCCGCGACACCGCCACAACGCCTCGGGACTACGATCTCATCGTCACCGGCGACCTGGGCTATCTGGGCCACGCCCTGCTGACGGAGCTGTTCCGCCGCGACGGCGTAGAGCTGGGGGACAACTGCACCGACTGCGGCCTCCTGCTGTACGACCGCGTGAAGCAGGACATGCACGCCGGCGGCTCCGGCTGCGGCTGCTCCGCCGCCGTCCTCAACGGCTATCTGCTCCACGGCCTGCGCACCGGCCGGTGGCAGCGTCTTGTCTTTGCGCCCACCGGCGCGCTGCTGAGCCCCACCAGCTCCTTTCAGGGCGAGAGCGTGCCCGGCATCTGCCACGCGGTGGTACTTTCCCACACAAAGGAGGCGGTATAAATGGAATACCTGAACGCATTCCTCTGCGGCGGCCTGCTGTGCGCCGTGGGGCAGATCATCCTCGACCGCACGAACCTCACCCCCGCCCGTATCCTGACGGGCTATGTGGTGGCCGGCGTGTTTTTACAGGCCGTGGGCGTGTACCAGTACGTGGTGGACTGGGGCGGCGCGGGGGCCACCGTGCCCCTCACCGGCTTCGGCTATTCGCTGGCCAAAGGCGTCGCCAGGGCCGTGGCGGAAAAGGGCTTGCTGGGCGTCATCACCGGCGGGCTCACCGCCACCTCCGGCGGCATCGCCGCAGCCGTGGTGTTCGGCCTCCTGATGGCAATTTTGTGCCGGCCCAAAGAAAAGCGTTGACAAATACCCCCGAGGGGTATATAATGCAGCCGTTAAAAAATACCCCCGGGAGGTATCCGATATGGACGAATGCTGCTGCCATAAAACGAAACACCGCTCTCCTCAGGAGCAGAAGCAGCTGACCAACCGTCTCAGCCGCATTGAAGGACAGGTCCGCGGTCTGCGGGACATGCTGCAAGCCGATGCCTACTGTCCCGACATTCTGGTGCAGGTGTCCGCCGTCAGCGCCGCGCTGAACAGCTTCAGCAAGGAGCTGCTGGCCACCCACATCCGCACCTGCGTGGCCGACGGGATACGGCAGGGCGATGACGAAGTCATCGACGAGCTGGTGACCACGCTGCAGAAGATGATGAAATAAAGGAGGAGAGCGTAATGACCGAAAAATTTGTGGTGACCGGCATGACCTGCGCCGCCTGCGCCGCCCACGTGGAAAAGGCGGCGAACTCGCTGGACGGCGTGGACAGCGCCGCCGTGAACCTGATGCTGGGCACACTGGTATGCTCCTACGATGCGGACAAGGTCACGCCGCAGGCCATCATTTCCGCAGTGGAGGCGTCGGGCTACGGCGCGGCTCCGGCGGACGAGGCCAAACGCGACATCCGCAGAGAGCAGGAGGCGTCCGCCAGAGCCATGGGCCGCCGGCTTCTGTGGTCCGTGGTGTGTCTGGTGCCCCTGTTCTATCTCAGCATGGGTCACATGATGGGCCTGCCGGTGCCCGCCTTCATGCACCGCCAGCCCCTGGCGGCGGCGCTGGTGCAGCTGGTCCTGTGCGTGCCCATCCTCATCCTCAACCGCGCCTACTTCACCGTGGGCTTCTCCCGCCTGTTCAAGGGCGCGCCCAACATGGACTCGCTGGTGGCGCTGGGTGCGGCCGCGGGCCTTGTGTACAGTCTCATTGAAATGGGTCTGCTGGCTGCGGGACAGGTCACCGGCATGCCGGATCTGTACTTCGAGTCCGCCGGCATGATCCTGACGCTCGTCACCGTGGGCAAGTATCTGGAGGAGCGCTCCAAGGGCAAGACCACCGGAGCCATCACGGCACTGCTGGCGCTGGCGCCGGACGTGGCGGTGGTGCGCCGCAGCGGCACGGAGGTCACCGTGGCCACCGACCAGATCAAGGCCGGTGAGACGGTGATCGTCCGGCAGGGCGGCCGCATCCCCGTGGACGGCACCGTGGTCAAGGGCAGCGGCTCCGTGGACGAGTCCGCCCTCACCGGTGAGAGCATGCCGGTAGAAAAGACCGCCGGCAGCAAGGCCGTGTCCGCCACCGTCCTCACCAGCGGCTATCTGGAGATGACCGCCGACCGCGTGGGTGCGGACACCACCCTGTCCCAGATCATTCAGCTCATGGAGCAGGCCGCCTCCACCAAGGCGCCCATCAGCCGTCTGGCCGACAAGATCAGCGCCGTGTTTGTACCGGCGGTGATCTCCATCGCCGTCGCCGCCGCCCTGCTGTGGGCCGCTGCGGGCGGCATGGGCGTCCGCTTCTGCCTGTCCATCGGCATCGCCGTGCTGGTGATCTCCTGCCCCTGTGCTCTGGGTCTGGCCACCCCCGTGGCCATCACCGTGGCCACCGGCAAGGCCGCCGAAAAGGGCATCCTCATCAAATCCGCCGCCAGTCTGGAGCTGATGGGCCGCGTCAACACCGTGGTGCTGGACAAAACCGGCACCGTCACCGAGGGCAAGCCCCGGGTCACCGACGTGCTGTGCGCCGCCAATGTCACCGAGGAGGAGCTGCTGTGCGCCGCCGCCAGTCTGGAAAAGCCCTCCGGCCACCCGCTGGCTGACGCCATCGTCAAGGAGGCGGAGCGCCGGAGCATCCCTCTGTGCGCCGTGTCCGATTTCGCCGCCGTGGCCGGCGGCGGCGTACAGGCCGTGCAGGACGGCAAGACCCTTTACGCCGGCAACGACCGCTACATGGAATCTATCGGCGCCGGCACCGCCGCCCTCCGTGATGCGGCGGAGATGCTGGCCGCCCAGGGCAAGACGCCTCTGTACTTTGCCGAGGACTGGCAGCTGCTGGGCGTCGTCGCCGTGGCCGACGTGGTGAAGCCCGACAGCGCCGCCGCCATCGCCGCCCTGCGCCGCAGCGGCTGTGAGGTAGTGCTCCTCACCGGCGACAACCAGCGCACCGCCGAGGCCATTGCCCGCCAGGTGGGCGTGGACCGCGTCATCGCCCAGGTCCTGCCCCAGGACAAGGCCCGCTGTATCGAGGATCTCCAGAAGGCGGGCCGGCTGGTGGCCATGGTGGGCGACGGCGTCAACGACGCTCCCGCGCTGGTAACGGCAGACGTGGGCCTTGCCATCGGTGCCGGCACTGACGTGGCCATCGAGTCGGCGGACGTGGTGCTGATGCGCAGCAGCCTTATGGACATCGTGGACGCGGCGGCCCTGTCCCGCGCCACCCTGCGGAACATCCGGCAGAACCTGTTCTGGGCGTTCTTCTACAACTCCATCGGCATTCCCGTGGCCGCCGGTGTGCTGTACCCCGCCCTTGGCATCACCCTGAACCCCATGATCGCCGCCGCGGCCATGAGCCTCAGCTCCGTGTGCGTGGTGTCCAACGCCCTGCGTCTCCGGGGCTGGAAAGGCTCCGCCCCCGTCAGGCGCGGCGAGACCCCTGCCAATACCCAAAGTGAACCCGCCGCTCCTGCGGCACAACATAACGAGGAGGAACCAACGATGAAAAAGACTCTCAGCATTGAAGGCATGATGTGCGCCCACTGCGCGGCCCACGTGGAAAAGGCCCTGAACGCCCTGCCCGGCGTCACCGCCGCCGTGGACCTGGCCGGCAGCAGCGCCGTTGTCACCGGTGATGTCAGCGACGAGGCCCTGAAGAAGGCCGTGGCCGACGCCGGCTACACGGTGACGGACATCCATTGACCCTATGCGGAAACAGGGACGGCACACCCCCTCCGGTGCGCCGTCCCTGTTTTGTTGTCTGCCGTTCTCATGCCTGCCGCTTCTTCAGCTTCAGCTGAAGGCGGTCGGCGATCATGGCGATGAACTCGCTGTTGGTGGGCTTTCCCTTGGCGGAGTTCACCGTGTACCCGAAGTACTTCTGCAGCGTCTCCAGATCGCCCCGGTCCCAGGCCACCTCGATGGCGTGGCGGATGGCCCGCTCCACGCGGCTGGGCGTGGTACTGAACCGCTTGGCCACCTCGGGGTACAGCACCTTGGTAACGGCGTTGATGACCTCCATGTCCCCCACGGTGATGATGATCGCCTCCCGCAGGTACTGGTAGCCCTTGATATGGGCGGGCACGCCGATCTCGTGGATAATGGCCGTGACCATGGCCTCCAGCTGGGGTGACGGCTCCCGCTCCTGCGGCGGCTTCACGGCCCGCCGCATGTGTTCCATCAGTGAGCTCTCGCTCACCGGCTTGGGCAGGAAGATGTAGGCGCCCAGGCTCACCGCCTCCGCCACCATCCGGTCGTTGTAGAAGGCGGATGTCACAATGGTCCGCGGCTGCTCCTCCCTCTCTCGGAGCTGCCGCAGGACACCCATGCCGTCCAGCACCGGCAGCATGGCGTCCAGCAGAAGGAGCTGCGGATGCGTCTCCTCCACCAGAGCCAGTACCTGGCCGCCGTCGCCGGTCTCCCCTACGACCTGAAATTCTCCCGTGCTCTCAAGGGTCTCCCGCAGCAATAGCCGCAGGTCCCCGCTGGCATCCGCCAGCAATACGCTTATTTTTGCCTCCATTTTCTTCCCCCTGCTCCTTTCCTCGCTTTCGCGTACAGGCCCCCGTTTCACGTTAATACAACATTTATCGGTGACCCGCTATAAAAATTAGCACAAAAAGACATCGTATGCAAGGTTTTTCTGTCGATAAGCCCAATCTTTTACGCGACCTCCTCCGACAAATTTGTAAAATTTATACAATTTTAACGACATCCGTCGCTTTTCGGCGCCGTTCTGCCGGCGCCGCCATTTTCCCTGCGCGAAAATTTGCGCATCTTTGCGCCCCGCGCTTGTCAGCGGCCATACTTTGTGATATTCTATAAGGTGCGCATGAACCGTCATACGAAGGGAGGTGCCGCGCATGGCGCTGGCGGACAAGCGGCTTTTCCTGCTGGATATGGACGGCACGCTGTATCTGGACGACCGCCTTTTCGACAAGGTTCCGGAGTTCCTGTCCCACGTCCGGCGCATCGGCGGCCGTTATCTGTTCCTGACCAACAACTCCTCCCGCGGCGTAGAGGGCTACATGGAAAAGCTCTCCCGCATGGGCATCCCCACCGCGCCGGAGGACTACCTCACCTCCGTGGACGCCGCCATCGACCATCTCCGCCGCTTCCACGCGGGAAAAAAGTGCTACGTGTTCGGCACCCGCGCGTTTTACGGGCAGCTTCAAACCGCCGGCATCCCCGTTACCGACCGGCCGGAGGACGATGTGGACATCCTGCTGTGCGGCTTCGATCGGGAACTGACGTTCCGGAAGCTGGAGGACGCCTGCATCCTGCTGAACCGCGGCGTCACGTGGCTGGCCACCAACCCCGACTGGGTCTGCCCCACGTGGTACGGCTCCGTCCCCGACTGCGGCAGCGTCTGCCGCATGCTGACCACCGCCACCGGCCGCAAGCCCCTGTTTCTGGGCAAGCCCCAGCCCGCCATGGCAGAGCTGGCCCTGCGCCGCACCGGCTTTTCGCCGGAGCAGGCCGTCATGATCGGCGACCGGCTCTACACCGATGTGGCCTGCGGCATCAACGCCGGCATCGACAGCATCTTCGTCCTGTCCGGCGAGGGCACGGAGGCGGACATCGCCCAATACGGCATCCATCCCACGTGGATCTTTTCTGACATCGCGGCACTGTACCGCCAACTGGAGGAAACGCTATGAAACTCAACTACAAGCGCACCGTCATGGTAGGCTTCGCCTTCTTCCTCATCTGCTCCTTCTGGCAGGCCTATGACAACACCATTCCCCTGATCCTGACCAACAAATTCGGCATGAGCCAGACCTGGTCCGGCGTCATCATGGCGCTGGACAACGTGCTGGCGCTGTTTCTGCTGCCCCTGTTCGGCCACATCTCCGACAAGTGTACCAGCCGCCACGGCCGCCGGACGCCCTTCATCGTCATCGGCACCCTCATCGCCGCGGTGGCGCTGGTCTGCCTGTCCTTCGTGGACAACGCCCAGCTGAAGAACCTGCAGGACGTGTCCGCCATCGACGACCCCGCCGCCCTCTCCGTCATCTACGAGGAGGAGAAGGCCGCCACGCTGCTGACCCCCTCCGGTGAGAAGTTCATCCTGGGCCAGAAGTTCACGGAGGAGGAGTTCACCGCCATCCGCAGCCAGATCACCGACGGGGACAGCGCGGTCACCAACCCCGACTACACCAACTACGTGGTGCCCGCCCGGCAGGCCTGCGCTTGGCAGATGACGGCGGAGCACCCCGCCACCCTGATCTTCTTCGTGGTGCTGCTGCTCATTATTCTGGTGGCCATGGCCACGTTCCGCTCCCCCGCCGTGGCCCTGATGCCCGACGTAACGCTGAAGCCCCTGCGCTCCAAGGCCAATGCCGTCATCAACCTGATGGGCTCCGCCGGCGGCATCCTGGTGCTGGCGCTGGGCATGGTGTTCGCCACCTCCGCCGTCCGCAACAGTCTGATGAGCTACATCGGCTACTTCGGCGTCATCGCAGCGCTGATGCTGGCGGCGCTGGTGATCTTCCTGCTCACCGTCCGTGAGCAGGAGTGGTCTGCGGAGATGCAGCAGCAGGCCGTGGCCGCAGGGCTGGAGGAGCAGTCCGAGGCCGATGACCCCACCGCCAGCCGCAAGCTGTCTGCCGACGAGGTCAAGAGCCTGATCTTCATCCTGCTGAGCATCGTGCTGTGGTTCTTCGGCTACAACGCCGTCACCAGCAAATACTCCGTCTATGCCAGCAACATCCTGCACAAGGACTATAACCTGACCCTCATCATCGCCCAGGCCGCCGCCATCGTGGCCTATCTGCCCGTGGGCTTCATCGCCAGCAAGGTGGGCCGCAAAAAGACCATCCTGGCCGGCGTGGTGATGCTCACCGGCGCCTTCACCGTGGCCGCCTTCCTGAATGCCGACAGCCCCACCATGCTGATGAACGCCATGTTCGCGCTGGCCGGCATCGGCTGGGCCACCATCAATGTCAACTCCTTCCCCATGGTGGTGGAGCTGGCCTCCGGCGGCGATGTGGGCAAATACACCGGCTTCTACTACACCGCCTCCATGGCGGCGCAGGTGGCCACCCCCATGTTGTCCGGTCTGCTGATGGATCAGTTCGGCATGCACGTCCTGTTCCCCTACGCCGCGGTGTTCACGACTCTGGCCTTCTTCACCATGCTCATGGTGAAGCACGGCGACAGCAAGCCGGAGCCCAAGTCCGGCATCGAAGTTCTGGAAGATCTGGAGGCGGATTGATATGACGGTCGTATATATCCTGCTGGGCCTGCTGGTCCTTGTCTGTCTGCTGTATGCGCTGTGCCTGCGCTGCCGCCGCCGTAAGGACTGGGAGCGGTTCCGCAAGTGGCGCTTCGCCCACCGCGGCTTCCACGATAAGCCCCGCATCCCCGAAAATTCCATTCCCGCCTTCCGCCGCGCCGTCCAGTGCGGCTTCGGCGCGGAGCTGGATGTCCACCTGATGAAGGACGGCCATCTGGCCGTGATCCACGACGCCTCCCTGCTGCGCACCGCCGGTGTGGACGTGCAGATCGAGGACCTGACGGCGGAGGACCTGAAAAACTACAGGCTGGAGGGCACGGAGCACCACATCCCCCTGCTGGAGGAGGTGCTGCCCATCTTCGCCGGCAAGGCCCCGCTGGTGGTGGAGCTGAAGGCTGAGCGGGGCAACGCCGATGCGCTGGCCGCCGCCGCGTGCAGGCTGCTGGACAAGTACCGCGTCACCTACTGCATCGAGTCCTTCGACCCCCGCTGCCTCATGTGGCTGTGGGCCAATCGCCCCGACGTCGTGCGGGGCCAGCTGTCCGAGAATTTCCGGCGTCACGGCGATGCGGAAAATCTCCCCGGCGTGGTGCGCTGGGTACTGAGCAACCTGCTGCTGAACGCCCGCACCCGGCCCGACTTCATCGCCTACCGCTTTGAGGACCGGAAGTCCCTGTCCCTGCGGCTGTGCCGCGGACTGTACGGTGCGCAGGAGTTCAGCTGGACCATCCGCTCCAAGGAGACCATGGACGCCGCCGAGCGTGACGGCGCGCTGGTCATCTTCGAATGCTTCGATCCCAGGGGGTAACGTCATGAGAGTCATCACCGGCTCTGCCCGAGGCAGAGTTTTGAAGGAATTACAGGGTATGGAGACCCGCCCCACCACCGGCAAGGTGAAGGAGAGCCTGTTCTCCATCATTCAGTTCGACATTGAGGGCCGCCGCGTGCTGGACCTCTTCGCCGGCACCGGTCAGCTGGGCATCGAGGCTCTGAGCCGCGGCGCGGCGGAGTGCGTGTTTATCGACCGCCGCCCCGACGCCGTCAGGCTCATTCAGGAGAATCTGGCCCTGTGCAGGCTGGCGGACCGCGCCCGGGTCCGGCAGGGGGACGCTCTGCCCTATCTCCGCAGCGGCGAGAAGTTCGACCTGATCTTTCTGGACCCGCCCTACGCCTCCGGCCTGCTGGAGCAGGCGCTGACGGACATCGCAGCGTTTGACATTTGCCGTCAGCATGGTATAATCGTAGCGGAAAGTGCCGCAGATACGGTCCTGCCTGCACTTCCGCTCCCCTATCGCCTGTATCGGGAATACCGGTACGGCAAGATCAAGCTGACGGTGTTCCATCGCGGCGGAAACGAGGACTGACCCATGAAGATCGCCATCTATCCCGGCAGCTTTGACCCCATCACCCTGGGCCATCTGGACATCATCCAGCGCGGCGCCGCCTGCTTCGACAAGCTGTATGTCTGCGTCATGGTGAACTGCGAGAAGAAACTGCCCATGTTCACGCCGGAGCGCCGGCTGGAGCTGATCCGCCGCAGCGTAGCCCACATCCCCAATGTGGAGGTGGAGAACTGGCGCGGCCTGCTGGCGGACTACGCCCGGGAAAAGGGCGCCCACATCCTGCTCAAGGGCGTGCGTAACCCCACCGACTGGGACATGGAGCTGCAAATGGCCCGCATCAATCAGGGCATCCTGCCCCAGCTGGAGACGCTGCTGATGCCCGCCAGTGCCGAGTATGAGCATTTCAGCTCCACCATGGCCCGTGAGATGATCCACTACGGCCAGCCTCTGGAGAAGTATCTGCCGGCGCCCATCGCCGAGGAATTGGAAAGAACGCGGGGCTGACGTCCTGCAATACAGAGAAAGGAACGAAGGACCTATGGAAGAAAAGGACGTGCAGCGACTGCTGGATATGCTCTACGGCATGATCGACGAGGCCAAGAGTGCCGCCTTCAGCTCCGACAAATGCGTCATCAGCCGCGACGAGGCGCTGGATCTGCTGGACGAGATCCGCGCCAAGCTCCCGCTGGAGCTGAAAAAGGCACGGGAACTCATCGCCGCCCGCAGCGAGTATGTGGCCGGCGCCAAGAAAGAAGTGGAAAAGATGCTGCGTCAGGCGGAGCTGGATGCCAAGGTCATCGTCTCCGAGAGTGAGACCATCCAGCTGGCTCGTCAGAAGAGCAGCGAGATCGTCCGCCGCGCCGAGGAGCGCACCCGTGAGCTGTACCACGTGGCCAACACCTATACCGAGGACGCCCTGCGCCGCACCGAGGAGGCCATTCAGATGGCCCTCAGCGAGGTTCAGGAGTCCCGCGTGCGCTTCCGCGCCGCCAGTCAGGAGCAAATGCAGGCCCAGCGTGCGGAGCTGAACCGCAGCGCTGAGGAAAAGGAAGCTCCCAAGACGGAGGAGAGCGCCCAGTAACGCCCCCTTCCCCATTTGTGGAAATCTGACAAATTATTTCACTGCATTTCTACGTTTCTGACAAAAGAATAATATCTTGTAGAGCGCGAAACCGGCAGGCACTATATTTTGTGCCCGCCGGTTTTTTGCGCTCCATGTCCTCGAACGTTCGTTTCAAAAATCTCCCGTTTTAGCGGGTTTTCTGGAAGAAATTACCGCTCCCACGTGCCCTTTCTGTGGAAACTTCTGCTTGCATTTCCATAACGGATTATGTATACTGGCATCATGAGTGGTGAACTGTGGGGGAAGTGCCCCCATTTGTGGGGAACAATCCCACGCTTTTCCCCATTCACCCCATTCTGCATGAGAGGAGGCGGCTCTATGACCGGTCAGTTCAGCCATAACATCGATGCCAAGGGCCGCCTGTTCATTCCCGCCTCTCTCCGCAAGGAGCTGGGCCAGACCTTCCACGTCACCGTGGGCCAGGACCACTGCCTGTCCGTCTACTCCGACGAGAGCTGGGCCGCCTTCATGGCCAGGCTGAAGGAGCTGTCCTACAACGAGGTGAAGAAGCTCCGCGCCCTGTTCGCCTACGCGGCGGACTGCGAGCCGGACTCTCAGGGCCGCATCCTGATCCCCGCCAAGCTGCGGGAATACGCGGGCCTGACCAAGGAGGTCGTGGTGGTGGGCAGCTTCGACCGCGCCGAGATCTGGAGCGCCGAGCGCTGGGCCGCCATCGAGAACGAGGCTTTCTCCTCCGGCGCGCTGGAGCAGGCCATGGCGGAAATGGGGCTGTAAGCTATGGCTGACCACGCTATCGAAAAGGACTACGGCCACAAGCCCGTCCTGCTTCAGGAATGTCTGGACGCACTGGCCATCCGGCCTGACGGCGTCTATGTGGACGGCACGCTGGGCCGCGCCGGTCACTCGCTGGAGATCGTCCGCCGCCTGACGGAGGGTGGACGCCTCATCGGCATTGACCGCGACCAGACGGCCATCGACGCCGCGCAGGAGCGTTTGGCCCCTTATCTGGACCGCGTCACGCTGGTCCACAGCAACTTCGACCGCGTCGGCGATATCCTCGCCGATCTCCATATCTCCGGTGTCGATGGGATGCTCTTTGATCTGGGCGTCTCCTCCCCCCAGCTGGACGACGCCGCCCGGGGCTTTTCCTATATGCACGACGCCCCGCTGGACATGCGCATGGACCGCACGGCGACCCTCACCGCCCGCGATGTGGTAAACGACTGGCCCTATGAGGAGCTGCGCCGCATCCTCTACGACTTCGGCGAGGAGCGCTGCGCCCCCGCCATCGCCCGCCGCATCGTGCAGGCCCGCCAGCAGGCTCCTATTGAGACCACGCTGCAGCTGGTGGACATCATCAAATCCGCCATGCCCCCCGCCGCCCTGCGGGAGAAGCAGCACCCCGCCAAGCGCAGCTTTCAGGCCATCCGCATCGCCGTCAACGGCGAGCTGGACGCCCTGCCTCCCATGCTGGAGGCCGCCGTATCCCACCTGAACGCGGGCGGACGGCTGGCTGTCATTTCCTTCCACTCGCTGGAGGATCGCATCATCAAGAAGACCATGCAGGAGCTGGCCACAGGCTGCACCTGCCCGCCTAATTTCCCCGTCTGTGTCTGCGGCAAAACGCCGAGGATACGGCTGGTCAGCCGCAAGCCCATCGTATCCGGCGACGCGGAGCTGGCCGGGAACCCCCGCGCCCGCAGTGCCAAGCTGCGTGTGGCGGAAAAGCTCTGACGCAGAGCCGCTGCATCTTTCGGAAAGGAGTGACCGCACCTTGGCCCAGCCTTATCGCAAAAACGCCGTATACGGCAGTCTGGCCTACGACCTGGACGCCCTGGTGCGGGAGCGCCAGTTGGAGGAGGCCGGCAAGCTGCCCTCGAAGCAGCAGCCCGCCGTACAGGAAAAGCCCCTGCCCCGCCGCAGGCCCCAGGCCCGCGCCGCCGCACGTCCCTCCCCGCTGGTGGCGGGCGGCGTGGTAGTGCTGCTGGCCATGGTGGTGGTGCTGATGCTGGGCTACGTCACCCTCACCGATGTGTCCGGCAGCGTGTCCTCCATCAAACGCCAGATCTCCGATCTGGACGAGCAGCACATCGCGCTGCTGACGGAGTATGAAAAAACCTTCGATCTGGCCACCATCAAGGCGGCCGCCGAAGCCGCCGGCATGTCCAAGCCCACCAGCGGCCAGATCCAGTACATCGACCTGTCCGGCAGCGACAGCGTCACCCTCTACAAGGCGGAGGGCAGCGCCGGCGGCCTGCTGGATAAGGCAAAGGATGGCTGGGCCTATGTGCTGGAATATTTCCGCTGACAGCGGCCATATCATGAGGCAGTAAGGAGTAAGAAGGCGACTTCTTGCTCCTTGCTTGGCATTCGAGGATCCGTCCGGCACAGAGCCGCCGGGCCCCACATTCGGAGGCAGAGAACGTGACAGAACGCAGACCAAACCCCAACCGCAAGGATGAAAATATCCGCCGCGCCAATCGGGTCATCCAGACCCGCTCCTTCGTGCTGATGCTCGTCATGGGCATCGGCATGTTCGTGCTGCTGTTTTTCCAGCTGTTCGACCTTCAGATCGTCCGCCATGAGGAGCTGCAGAGCAAGGCCGTGAACCAGCAGACCCGCCGCACGGTGGTCACCGCCTCCCGCGGCACCATCTACGACCGCAGCGGCAACATCATGGCCATCTCCGCCAGCGCCGAGACCGTCATCCTCTCCCCGCTGGAGATCGACCGCGCCGTCAATGACAAGGACGATCCCGTGACCTGGACCAAGGACTCTCTGGCTGCGGGTCTGGCCGAGATACTGGACGGCGACGCCTCCGCCATCCGCCGCCGCATGGACAACACCGAGTCCCAGTACGAGCTGATCAAGCTCCGCGCCGACGAGGAGGTCGCCGACGCCGTCCGCGCCTATATCAACGAGAACAAGATCGTGGGCGTCCACCTGGTGGCCGACGCCAAGCGCTACTATCCCTACGGCTCTCTGGCCTCCCATGTCATTGGCTTCGTGGGCGACGACAACACCGGCCTGTACGGGCTGGAGGCCCGCTACGAGCAGGAGCTGGAGGGTCAGAGCGGTCTGGTGGTGTCCGCCAAGGACAACGCCGGCAACGACATGATGTACGCCTATGAACAGTACTTCGCCGCCCAGAACGGCAGCGACCTGACGCTGACGCTGGACGCCACCATCCAGTACTATCTGGAAAAGGGTCTGGAGAATATGGCCGATAAGTTCGCTGCCGCCAACGGCGCCGCAGGCATCATCATGGACGTCAACACCGGCGGCATCCTGGCCATGGCCTCCTACCCCAACTATGACCTGAATGACTTCTCCGCCGTGCAGGACCAAACCCTGCAGGAGCGCATCGCCCGCGGCGAGAACACGCTGGCGGAGATGCAGCTGCTCCAGTGGCGCAACAAGGCGCTGAACGACACCTACGAGCCCGGCTCCACCTTCAAGATCCTGACGCTGGCCGCCGCGCTGGAGGAGGGTGTCATCAACAAGAACACCACCGTCAACTGCAGCGGCTTCGTCACCATCTCCGGACAGACCATCCACTGCTCCAACAAGGCCGGTCACGGCCTGCAGACCCTGGTCCAGACCGTGGGGAACTCCTGCAACCCTGCCTTTATCTCCTACGGCCTGAAGCTGGGCAACACCGCGTTCTACGAGTACATGAGATCCTTCGGCCTCATGGAAGGCACCGGCATCGACCTGGGCGGCGAGGCGGACAGCATCTTCGCCGATCCCGCCAGCTTCACTCAGCTGGATCTGGCCTGCTACGCTTTCGGCCAGAACTTCAACGTCACTCCCATCGCCCTCATCACGGCTCAGGCCGCCTGCGTCAACGGCGGCTATCTGCGCACCCCTTATCTGGTGGAGCGCATCACCGACTCCAACGGCAGCGTCACCTATCAGCACGACAGCACCCCCATCCGTCAGGTGGTCAGCGAGGAGACCTCCGCCACCGTGCGGGAGTGTCTGGAATACGTGGTGGCCAGCGGCACCGGCAAAAACGGTCAGGTGGCGGGCTACCGCGTGGGCGGCAAGACCGGTACGGCCGATAAGGGCCAGACCGGCGACGTGGTGGTGTCCTTCCTGTGCTTCGCCCCTGCCGACGATCCCCAGGTCATCATGCTCCTGACGCTGGATACCCCCAGCCGCTCCACCGGCACCTATGTGTCCGGCGGCAACATGGTGGCCCCCACCGCCAGCTCCATCATGTCCGAGGTCCTGCCCTATCTGGGCGTGGAGCCCAGCTACTCCGCCGAGGAGCTGCTGGGCATGGACACCACCGTGCCCAACGTCATCGGCATGTCCGTGGAGGAGGCCAAGACCAGGCTGGGCGAACGGGGCCTCAGCTATAAGATCAACGGCGACGGCGACACCGTCACCGACCAGACCCCCGCCGGCGGCGCCATCATCCCCGGCAAGTCCGCCGTCATTCTGTACGCCGGCACGGATAAGTCCACCGCCAAGTGTACGGTGCCCCACCTCATCGGCAAGACGCCCTCCGAGGCCAACACCGCCGCCACCGGCGCGGGGCTGTTCATCCGCTTCTCCGGTACCACCGGCAGCGAGTCCTCCGCCGTCCGTGTGCTGTCCCAGTCCATTGAGGCGGGTGCCGAGGTGGAGGCCGGTACGGTCATCACTGTCCAGCTGGGCGACACCTCCGTCACGGATTAAACTCCGCACGAACTTCCCAGCAGACCGCACAGATTTCCCTTTTCTGCGCAATTCCTGCCTGTTATAATGGAAGGTACTGTACTTTGCCGTAAAGGAGAGCTTTCCCATGAAACTGAACGAACTGCTAAAGGGCCTCACCGTTCTGGCCGCCACCGCCGATATGGACACCGACATCACCGACGTCTGCTACGACTCCCGCCAGACGGCGGAGGGCGGGCTGTTCGTGGCTATTGCCGGCGCCGAGACCGATGGCCACCGCTTCATCCCCATGGCCCGCGAAAAAGGCGCGGCCTGTGTTGTCTGCCAGCATGCACCCGACGGCGACATTCCCTACGTAGTTGTGGAGGACTCCCGCCGCGCTCTGGCGGTGATCGCCTGCAACTGGTTCGACCACCCCTCCCGCGAGATGACCATGATTGGCGTCACCGGCACCAGCGGCAAGACCACCTCCACCTACCTCATCAAGAGTATTCTGGAGCAGAAGGCCGGTGCCAAAGTGGGCCTGATCGGCACCATTCAGAACATGATCGGCAGCGAAGTCCTCCACACGGAGCGCACCACGCCGGAGTCCTTTGAGCTGCAAAAGCTGTTCCGCCGGATGTCCGATGCCGGCTGCACCCATGTGGTGATGGAGGTCTCCTCCCACGCCCTGACGCTGGATCGCGTCTATGGCGTGCGCTTCGCCGTGGGTATCTTCACCAACCTCAGTCAGGACCATCTGGACTTCCACCACACCATGGAGGCGTACTGCGACGCCAAGGCCATCCTGTTCGACCGCTGCGACGTGGGCGTCTACAACGCCGACGACCCATGGCATCAGCGCCTTCTGGCCCACGCCCAGTGCCCCCGCCTGTTCTCCTACGCCATTCACGCCGATGCGGATCTGAAGGCCAAGTCCGTCCGGCTCCACGCCGGCAGCGTGGAGTTCGACGCTGAGGCCGACACCGACTGGGCCCACGTGCAGGTGGGCATCCCCGCCCAGTTCACGGTATATAATACGCTGGATGCCATGGCCTGCTGCTGGAATCTGGGCGTCCCGCTGGCGGAGTGCGCCGACGCGCTGGCCCGTAACCACGGCGTCAAGGGCCGCATGGAGATCATCCCCACCCCCGGCCGTGACTACACCATTCTCAACGACTACTCCCACAAGCCCGATGCGCTGGAGAATGTGCTGGAGTCGGTGAACGGCTTTGCCAAGGGCCGCACCGTGGTGCTGTTTGGCTGCGGCGGCGACCGGGATAAGACGAAGCGCCCCGTCATGGGCGGCATCGCCGCGCGGCTGGCAGACTTCGTCATTGTCACCAGCGACAACCCCCGCACCGAGGAGCCGCAGGCCATCATCGACGACATTCTGGCGGGCATGCGGGACACCGACACGCCCTACGTGGCCATCCCCGACCGTGTGGAGGCCATCCACTACGCCATGGATCACGCCCAGAGCGGCGACGTCATCATCCTGGCCGGCAAGGGTCACGAGGACTATCAGGAGATCAACCACGTCCACTACCCCATGGATGAGCGGGTCATCGTGGCGGACTACCTGAAAAAGCAGGGCTAAATCACAAGAGCCGCCGCGCCCTTTCGCGGCGGGAAGGAGCGAATCATTATGGGAATTCTGGAGATCGTGCTGCCGGTGGCGGTCAGCTTTGTCATCACCGTCATCGCCGGCAAGCTGCTGATACCGGCGCTGGTGCGGCTGAAGGCCGGCCAGTCCATCAAGGAGATCGGCCCCACTTGGCACATGAGCAAGCAGGGCACCCCCACCATGGGCGGCCTGATGTTCATTATCGGTATCGGCATCACCATCGTGGCTCTGGGCTGGAAGCATATGGCGGGCGGCGACTTCGCCCACCTGTACGTCTATCTCTTTGCGCTGGTGTTCGGCCTCATCGGCTACATTGACGACTATCAGAAGGTGAAGCACCACCACAACACCGGTCTGACGGCGCTGCAGAAGTTTGTGCTGCAGCTGGCGGCGGCGGTGGCGTTCCTGTGCCTCATGCGGTACGAGGGGATGCTGAGTCCCAATCTGTATATCCCCTTCTGGAACACCCATGTGGTGCTGCCGTGGTCGGTGTACCTTGTCTTCGCCGCCTTCGTCATCGTGGGCACCGTCAACGCCGTCAACATCACCGACGGGCTGGACGGTCTCAGCACCAGCGTCACCATTCCCGTGGCCGTTTTCTTCTCGGTCATGGCCATCGTCTGGTCCGGCTTCGCCCAGTTGGGCACGTTTTCCGCCGCCATGCTGGGCGGCCTGTGCGGTTTTCTGGTGTATAACCGCTACCCCGCCAAGGTGTTCATGGGCGACACCGGCTCCCTGTTTCTGGGCGGCGCGGTGGCGGCACTGGCCTTCGCCTACGACATGCCGCTGGTGCTGCTGCTGGTGGGTATCGTCTACATCTGTGAGACGCTGTCCGACATCATTCAGGTGACGTATTTCAAGCTCACCCACGGCAAGCGCATTTTCAAAATGGCGCCGCTGCACCATCACTTTGAGATGTGCGGCTGGAAGGAGACTAAGATCGTGGCAGTGTTCTCCACCGTCAGCGCACTGTTCTGCCTGCTGGCCTACTTCGCCGTGTACCAGCGCTTCAGCTTCTGAAAATACTTCCATCAGGAAGTTCATCATGAAGCGGGTTTTCGTTCCTCATGAAGTTCATGAGGAAGTACCAACATGAAATTTCGGAAGGAGGGACAGCCGTGACCCGTGCAGAATATCAGGCCCAGAAGGCCATGAAGGCCCGCATGCGCCAAACAGAGCAAAAGCACACGCAGGCCGCCAAGGGGTCCATGGATCTGCCCTTCCTGATCCTGACGCTGCTGCTGACGGTGATCGGACTCATTATGCTGTTCTCCGCCAGCTTTCCCCGCGCCTATTACGACACCGGCGACGGCACCTACTACTTCAAGCGGCAGGCCCTGTTCGCCGTCATCGGTCTGGCAGGCATGTTCGTTGTGGGCAAGATCAACTATCAGCGCTGGCGCGGCGCGTCCCGCATGCTGGTGGGTCTGGCGCTGTTCCTGCTGATCCTGGTCATCATCCCCCACAACCCACTGGCCATCACCGCCAACAACGCCACCCGCTGGCTGGGCATCAAGGGCGTGTTCCAGTTCCAGCCGTCGGAGATCGCAAAGCTGGCGGTCATCGTCTACTTTTCCGATACCATCTCCAAGAAAAAGGAGAAGATGCTGACGTGGCGGCAGGGCATCGTGCCCTATGTGGCGCTGCTGGGCATCATCTCCGTTCTGATGATGCTGGAGCCCCATCTGTCCGGCACGGTGCTGATCCTGTGTACCGGCGCGGTGCTGATGATCGTGGGCGGTATTCAGGGCTGGCTGGTGGCCGCCGGTATCGGCGGCGTGGGCGCCATAGGCCTTCTGTTTGTCAAGCTGGCGGAAAGCGGCGTCATCAAGTACGGCTCTGCCCGCATCGCCATGTGGCACGACCCGTGGCTGGACTACTCCGGCGACGGCTATCAGCTGGCGCAGAGCCTGATCACCATCGGCTCCGGCGGTCTGCTGGGCGTGGGGCTGGGGCGAAGCCGCCAGAAGTTTCTGTACCTGCCCGAGCAGTACAACGACTTTATTTTCTCCGTGGTATGCGAGGAGCTGGGGCTTATCGGCGCCTGCGTCATTATGCTGATCTTCGCCCTGCTGATCCTGCGGGGCTTCTGGATCGCCCTCCACGCCCGCGACCGGTTCGGCGCGCTGCTGGTGGTGGGCATCATGACCCATCTGGCCCTTCAGACCTTCCTGAACATCGCGGTGGTGTCGGGCTTCGTGCCCACCACCGGTATCTCCCTGCCGTTCTTCAGCTATGGCGGCACGGCGCTGTGCTTGCAGCTGGTGGAGATGGGCATGGTGCTCAGTGTGTCGCGGCAGATCCCCGCGCCCAAGGCGGGGTAAACGGGCGATTTTTGACAACATAGCGTATTTTTCTGTCAGGTAATTGCAGTGGGTATAGGGATCGAGAATTTTCATCCCTGCCTCCGGCGGCCCCATTTCTTCCAACAGCGGCAGGAGAGGGTTCCGCGCCCCCGAGCGCGGGTCACTTTTGGCCACAGCCCCAAAAGTGACCAAAAGGTCTGCTTGAAGCCGCAGGTTTCAAGACTTCCTGCGCGGCTGGAGTACGCCGGAAACCTGCCGCCGCGTACCACGCGAAATCCAAAACGGCGCTGATCGTCGTACAACGAATCGCTTGCGATCCTCTTATCGCTGCCGCTCCTGCAAAGCAAAATGGGGGCGCGTGGTCCTACCGATCTTGGCGATTACCAAATCGCGCACATGCCGCCAGCGGCGGCATGTGCAGGTGCGGCCCGTTGGGCCGCGAAATATAAAGAATACGCGCTGCTGCGAAGCGTGTTTTGTAGAACGGCATGCCAACACGCCGCCGATAAGCCAGCGCACCGCCGCGCGGAAGATGGAAGCGGCAGCGGCTCTTATCGCCGAGTCCCGGAGCCTGTCATAGCACGCCACCCGCGCGGTGCGTGGGAGCGGCAGCGGGGATAGGAGCGGAAGCGATTCCTTATGGGCCATTTTGCGTCGTATTACGTTCGGCGTAAAGGAATTCCAAAGACCATGGGTCTTTGGCGGCGTTTTTGCATCCTTTTGCCGCCGCGGGCAAAAGGATGTCGCGCCGGAGCGCGAAATATCCCTGCCAGAGGCATGAAAGGAACGAGCAACGGGCCGTCGGGAACGCCGGCTCCTACGGATAGAAAACCGCTATAAAATGCGCAAAATAAAGCAAAACATCGAAGCAGAAACGGAGTTTTCAGGATGAGAGTCATTTTCACCTGCGGGGGCACCGCAGGACATGTGAACCCGGCGCTGGCGCTGGCGGGGCTCATGCGGCAGCGTGACCCCCAGACCGCCGTGCTGTTCGTGGGCACCCCCGACGGCATGGAGCGGGAGCTGGTGGCCAAGGCGGGCTACGACTACGCCGCCGTGGAGGTGGACAGCTTCCGCCGGTCCATGCGGCCGGAGGCCATGCGCCACAATCTTCACGCCGCAGGGGCGCTGGCCCGTTCGGGGCCTGCGGCCAAGGCCATCCTGCGGGAGTTCAGGCCCGATCTGGTGGTGGGCACCGGCGGCTACGCCAGCTTTCCCATGGTGAAAGCGGCGGCCCGGGCCCACATCCCCACGGCGGTACACGAGAGCAACTCGGTGCCCGGGCTCACCACCCGCATGCTGGAGGAGTATGCCGATGTGATCATGGTGGGATTTGAGGACTGCCGCCAGCATTACCGGCACCCTGAGCGCATCATGGTGACGGGTACGCCGGTGCGGGGCGACTTCTTCGAGAAAACGCCTCTGGAGGCGCGGCAGAATCTGGCCTTTGACGACGGGCGGCCGGTTGTGGTATCCTTTTGGGGAAGTCTGGGCGCCAGCCACATGAACGAAGCCATGCTGGATATGTTCGAAAAGGAACGGGAGAACGGCTTCCCCTTCCACCACGTCCACGCGGTGGGCAAGAGCGGCTGGGAGACCATGGAAACGGCCCTGCGGCAGCGGGAGCTGGCGCTGTGCCCCGATCTGGATGTGCGGCAGTACATCTACAACATGGCCACGGTGATGCGGGCGGCGGATCTGGTCATCTGCCGCGCGGGCGCGTCCACCATCAGTGAGCTGACGGCGCTGGGGATGCCGGCCATCATGGTACCCTCCCCCTACGTCACCAACAACCATCAGGAGAAGAACGCACGGCTGCTGGAGGCCCACGGCGGGGCCAGGGTCCTGCTGGAGAGCGAGGCCAATGGCGCGGCGCTGTACGACGCGGCGGCGGACATCCTCCGCAGCCCCGAGACGCAGGCGCGGATGAAGCAGGGCATGGCCCAGCTGGGCATCCCTGACGCCGCGGAGCGTATTTATGACACGGTGATGGCTCTGGTCCGGTAGGGCATCATGCACACCCGCAGCCCGTCCTTTCATACAATGGCGTATCAAAGGGCGGGAGGGGTTTTATGGGGTCGATCACCATTGAGGGCGGCCACCGGCTCAGCGGCGAGACGGTGGTGCAGGGAGCCAAGAACAGCGTACTGCCTGTTCTGGCGGCCACGCTGCTGTGCGGCGGGGCATGCCGCATCCGGCGGTGTCCGCGTCTGAGCGACGTGGACGCGGCGGCGGATATCCTGCGGTACTTAGGATGCAGAGCGGACTGGGAGGACGGGGATCTGCTGGTGGACAGCAGTGTGCTGACCCGATGCGACATCCCCCAGACGCTGATGCGGCGGATGCGGTCATCCGTCATTTTTCTGGGGGCCATCCTGGCCCGATGCGGCTGGGCGGAGCTCAGCTATCCCGGAGGCTGCGAGCTGGGGCCGCGGCCCATCGACCTGCACCTGGCGGCGCTCAGGACGCTGGGCGCTTCCATCGAGGAAAGCGGCGGTAAGCTGTACTGTCAGGGCAGGCATCTCAGGGGCGGACAGATCGTGCTGGCCATCCCCAGCGTGGGCGCCACGGAGAACGCCATACTGGCGGCCTGCGGCGCCGAGGGCGTCACGGTCATCACCAACGCAGCGCGGGAGCCGGAGATCGTGGATCTGCAGGACTTCCTGTGCGCCTGCGGCGCAGAGGTGCGGGGCGCGGGTGGGTCCGTCATCACGGTGGAGGGGCGCAAGCCTCTGCACGGGTGCGTCCATCGGGTCATACCCGACCGGATCGTGACGGCCACCTATCTATGCGCGGCGGCGGCCTGCGGCGGGGACATCCTGCTGCGGGGGACGGACTACCGGCATCTGGCCACGGTGACCACCGCCTTACAGCAGGCGGGGTGCCGGATCGACTGCGGCGAGACGGACATCCGGCTGCGCAGCGAGGGGCGGTTACAGGCGGTGACGCCGGTGCGGACCGCGCCCTATCCGGGGTTCCCCACCGACTGCCAGGCCGTCCTGATGGCGGCGCTGCTGCGGAGCCGGGGCACCACGGTATTTGTGGAGAACATTTTCGAGAGCCGCTACCGCCACGCGGCGGAGATGCAGCGCATGGGCGCTGACATCCGCGTGGAGGGGCGGGTGGCCGTGGTATGCGGGGTGGAGCGGCTCCACGCCGCCGATGTGTTTGCCGCCGACCTGCGGGGCGGGGCGGCGCTGGTCATCGCGGCCTTACAGGCGGAGGGGCGCTCCGCCGTCCATCAGTACAGGCATATACAGCGGGGCTACGCGGACCTGGCCGGCGATCTGGCAGGGCTGGGCGCACGGGTCCGGCAAAATACGGAGTAAGGAGCTTCAGGCATGGCGCGACGCAGACGGTACAATCGCAAACGGCGGAAAGGGAACTTCGCTTTCCTCTATAAGCTGCTGGCCTTCGTGCTGATCTGCGGCGCCATCGGCCTTGCGCTGGCCATGTTCTTCAGGATCGATGACATTGAGATCAGCGGCAACAGCCGCTATTCCAACGAGCAGATCGCCGCGGCGGCCCAGATCAAGGCGGGCGACAACCTGTTTTTCCTGAACAAATACGATGCGGCGGCGCGCATCCGCCAGCAGCTGCCCTACGTGGAAACGGTGCAGTTCCGGCGGGTGCTGCCCAGCAAGCTGGTGGTGCAGATCACGGAGTGCCGCGACCCTGTGGCCATCAAGCAGGACGGCACGGTGTACCTCCTGTGCGACAAGGGCAACATCGTGGATACCGTCAGCGCTGCCAAATGGAGCCAGTACATCCAGATCGAGGGGCTGACGCTGCTGAATCCCCAGGTAGGCAGCGAAGCACGGGCCTCCGCCACGCAGCAGGCCGTGCTGGACCAGCTGCTGAGCATGCTGGTGCTGCTGGACGATAAGGGGATGCTGCACGAAGTGCAGGTCATCGATCTGTCCGATGCGGCGCGCATCACCATGCAGTACATGGGGCGGTTCCAGGTGGAATTCCTGTGGGATGCCGACTTCAACTACAAGCTGGACTATCTGGCGGCAGTGGTGGAGAAGCTGGAGGCCAATGAAAAGGGCACCATCGATATGACGCAGGACGGGAAGGCCAGCTTTATCCCCTCCTGACGGGAAAAAGATGGACAAATTCCGCCGGAACACTTGACGGGTCTATCATTCCGTAATAGAAT
>ENA-UOJQ01000327-UOJQ01000327.1-human-gut-metagenome-genome-assembly--contig:-P63-NODE-327-length-59365-cov-12.720620_pt1 | contig 59365 bp, 46 predicted proteins | sample MGYA00242352_ERZ723899 | MGnify/ENA metagenome assembly ERZ723899
TCGAAGTAACGTCTGTTCTAAAAGATTCTCAGCATAACTTTTTTCTGCGCATAAAAGGCGTTATGTTGAGCTCAACATAAGGCTTGGAACCTGCATTCTGTGTTCTACCATGGCACAGTCGAATGGCGGTTGTTCAACTCCACGCTCCATGCGGGTGAAGCCAAAGCAAACATCATTCTGGCTATGGCAATTTCGGCGCAGGGCATCAACCAGAAGTACACGCAGTTCCGGAAAACGCCCATCGGGGATAATCCGGCGTTCACTTTCCGCACCTTTCTGCTGCGGCTGGGACTCATCGGTCCGGAGTACAAAAATGTGCGGATGCACCTGCTGAAGAATCTGCCCGGTGACAAGGCGTGGCGGCACGACAAGTCGCTGTATCCCAGCAATCAACCACGACCCCGCACAGACGAGGCCAGATAAGGAGAAACCCAATGTCTCGAAAAGAATACTTTGCCTATGGTTCCAATCTGAATTTTGAACAGATGGCCTACCGCTGCCCCGAAGCGACAGTGGTAGGCACTGCCAAGCTGGACGGCTATGAATTGGCTTTCCGGCACGGCTACCTGACGATTTTGCCCAAAGAGGGCGCAAGCGTTGAAGGGCTGATCTGGTCTGTCACCGACCATGACGAATCCCAGCTTGACTGCTACGAGGGCTACCCGACATTCTATGACAAGGAAACCGTGACGGTCACGGATGCAGACGGCACGCCGCACAAAATCATGGTTTACACGATGAACGCACCGTACCGCGACCAGTTGCTCCCGGTCAGCAGCCGTTACAATGCGGTTGTTTTGCAGGGGTGTCTGGATGCCGGTATTTCTCCGCAGCAGTTCTATGATGCTGACGAAAAATACCGCAAAGCCTACAAGGCTAGAGCCGCGCCGGTCCCTAAGAAACACGCTCCCGAACGCTAACCAAGCCCGCTGCACCGCGCAGCGGGCTTTTTCTTTTGCAACAAAAGGAGAACCAGTATGAAAAACAAACACAGAATAAAGCAGGGCTTGTCGCTGCTGCTGGCGAGTGGAATTGCGCTCACAAATCTGGGCGCAGCGCTGCCCGCCTTTGCAGAGGATGCCGCAGCCACGCCGGAGACAGCCGAAGCCGCCACACCGGAAACCGCTGAAGCCAATGTCCCGACACCGAATCTTTCGCAGATCACTGAAAACCTGTACGACGATCTGCCGGACGCGCCTACCGGCAGTTACCTTGGCAGCATGGGTCTGCCCGTGGCAACCGGCGAGACAAAAATCGGTATCTCCGCGTGGGTTTCTGACCTGTATGACGGCGTAGATGCCCATATGGATGCCGATGCGCTGAACGCAGATGAGAACACGGTCACAATCGGCAAAACTCCCGGTACAGACTATGCCATTGTTCCACTGCTGGCGCAGGTCGAATACCCGGCAGACGGTGCGGTATCTGAAATCATACTGCCGGACGGTGCAGAGCTTTTAAGTTACCGCTCCACCGATTATGAGCCGATCCCGGCAGACGAGCAGGAGCAGGCTGAAATCCTGCACCAGACATACTCGGAGCAGTCGGCGGCAGCCACCGGCCTGTATGTAAAAGCCTCTGCCGATTTTACGGCGCAGCTTGTCTATACGGATTCGGACGGCAGTTCGCAGTCAAAATCTATCCATGTACAGATCAGCGAGGATGCCGCACCCACACAGATGTATGCCGGCACCGGCGATGACGGCATTGCCGCCTATGCTGCAGGACCGACTCCGCCGTATGCCACCGGAAAAATCACCAGTATTGCCAAAGAGGGCGGCACATGGCTGATTTGGTTCAACGGCCAGGAAGCCTACTGCTGCAGCCACGGCCTGAACGGCCAGCCCAAGGGCTGTCCCACCTATAGCTTCTCTCATGTGTCCCGCCTTGAACCCGGCCAGTATACCCCCGGCAACCACTATGCAAACCAGGTCAACATCTGGGGCGGTCTTGGTCAGCTGAGTCTGGATATGCTGGATGACCGTCCTGTTGTGGCAAGCCTTGAAGATGATCCTGAAGTCTGTGAAGAACAGCCGGACATCCTTGGCAGCCTTTACGATGAAACCCAGCAGTGGATCATGGAAAACTACCCCGACAGCTACGCGGCGCAGACCTATATTGCTGCTGCAGAAGAACTGGTAAACGGTACAGATGCACAGTCCGGGGAAAACGGCTACTACACCTACATCTATAACCCGCCCGCAGGGTATGCGTGGCAGGTTGTGGCGCTGGTCGGTGAAGAAATTGCGGGCGGCACTGAGATCCCGGATGTGCCGAGTGTTCCGGAACCGAAGTATTATTCCGCTGCATGGACAGCTCCTGCGCAAAGCGCCAGCGGAAGCTTTGATCTGACATTCACTGTCAACACCGACAAGTACCAGCTGAACACGCTGGAAAAGGTGGACGGTGCGGTCATTACCGTCACGCCCAGCCGGACCGGCGGCAGCGTGGACGGCGGCAGTTGGCAGATGACTCCTGCCGGGGCGCAGACCATTACCACAAGCGGTCACACGCAGGATGACAGTTTTCATGTCAACGGCGGTGACGGTTCTGCCACATGGACGGTGCATTATGAGGTGTCCAAGACCAGCACCAGTACGCTCAGCGGGCAGGAAGGACCGTTCACCAGCCAAGCCGAAGCAGACGCCGCTGCAGAAACCGCCAAGAATGCGGCCATCGGGCAGCTGCAGAACGAAGCGCAGGGCATGGTGGATGCCGCTATTGCCTCGGCGCGGGCGCAGCTTGCCAATATTACATTCAGCTACGATGAAATCACCATCCCGCACGGCTTTGATTCCACGCCCGGCGCGCTGGGCAGCCACCAGACCATTACCGTTCCTGCCAACAGCTCGAACGATTACCAGATGAAAAACGATGAATGGTCGGTCAAGGTCAGCATCGACAAAATCGACAGCGAAACCAAGCAGCGCATCAAGAGCGATACCGAGTTTAAGATTTTCGAGTGGGATGCGGTTCGGCAGTGCTATATCCCGTTTGGCGGATACAACCGGTACAAAGTCGAGCGCCAGAGTGGCGGCACTTATAAAGTCATAAACCACAGCAATTATGCCAATGGTTCTGACAATATCTATTACACCCAGCGCAACGAGGGCAAGTTCGTCATCGTGGAGAGCCGCGCACCCAGCGGGTACTACGGTGATTGGACGGATGTGAACACTCCCGGCGCGGCAGGCTCTGTTCTCGGCAAGCGGGCGTATGCCTTTGAAATCACCAAAGCATTGGACGCCCAGACCATTTGGCTGGGAAACGCGGATTATAACGCTGACATTACCACGGCCAACAGCGGCGGTCCCCTCATCGACACCGGCGAGGGCATCGTAACTATCACCTTTGGCATCCGCAATGCAGACAAGACCTACGTCACAGACCCCACCGGCATTGCCAACAACGAAGATTCCTACACCATGCACGCCAATGCCGACAAGATGCAGAACGACCGCGTTCTCGGCAATATCATGCTGACAAAAGTGGATCTGGATGCCGCGCGGTATCTGGCTGCGGGCAGAAACGGAGATACTACGCTGGAAGGTGCTGTGTACGATCTGTACGCCGCCGAGAATATCACGCACCCGGACGGCGTGACCGGCATTGTGGACTACAGCAAAATCACGGATGTCAACGGTCAACCCATCTGGCATACCACTGTCCTCACCAACGGCAGCTGGGATACCGGTTACCTGCCCATTTTGCAGAAAGACCGACTTGTGGCTTCCGCCCAAATCAAGGACGGCAAGCTGGCTTTTGCCAACTTGTACATGGGCCGCTACTATCTGGTCGAGCGTGCCACCGGGCTGGTGCTGCCCATTGACGGAAACGGCAAGCTGTATGTTACCGGAAAGTATCCGCAACTAAACAAGAAGCTGGAACGCACCGGCAAGTACAGCAGCCTTGCCACCAAGGGCGGCGAGTACACCGACTACATCTACAAAAACCAGTATTCTGCTGTGGCTGAGAGCCGTAAGCTGAACGGCAGCAAGGCGTGGGATGGCTACTATCTGTCCTATGCCAAGGGCTACCTCTGCGATGAGGTCAACCACTACAAAACCCTGTCCTATGCCGATGAATCCGCCTACCACATCCACGCCGAGCAGGAAAGCCAAGACGAAGTCCTCAAATCCGGCTTTAGTTTGCAGAAGTTGGTTTCGACCACAGGCCAGCCCTCCCCGGCACTGAAGCTGGAGGGTGCGGGCTTCACCGTTTACCGCATCTCTAAACTGAGCAAGGCGGCGCAGTTCAAGCAGAACCCGGATGGCAGCTACAATGCACAAAGCATTTTGGACGCCTACCGCAAGGACAACTACGATAACGCAACACTAAAATACGATTTCACCGCCGAAGGGCAAGCCATCGCCAATATGTACGAGAGCAGTACCGAAACAGTCAACGCCTATAACGCGACCTTGACCGCAGACGGCGACTACGCCAACGGTAAGGGTAACGGCTGGATGCCCACGGATCAGCCCGCCGAATATAGGCTGGGAGAAATGTTCACCAACGATGAGGGCGTTTTCCGCGTTGAGGGCCTGCCGTATGGGCAATATCTGGTAGTAGAAACCACCATCCCCAAGGATGTGTTCCAGTGCGACCCGTTCATCGTGACAGTGGACGCCAACAGCCCGCAAAGCCGATTCACGGTTCCCGCGGGCAGCGTCACCACCCCCAGCAACAATTATATGACCTACAACATTCTGGACGAAGAATTAGAGGGTTACTTGCAACTCATCAAGACCGACACCGAAACCGGCAAGGCGGTCAAAATTGCAAACACAGCCTTTGCGCTGTATCGGCTGGACGAAAAAGACCGCAAGACCCGCATTTCAATGATCGACCCAGCCAGCGGCAGCGCCACCAAGAAAACGGATGTGTTCTACACCGATGCAGACGGTCTTATGAAAACATCCGAAAAACTTCCGCTGGGCAGATATTTGATTGAAGAATTACAAGGCCCGGAAGGCTATTTCAACGATACTGCCTACTCGGTGGAGTTTGAAATCAAGTCTGACCGCGTCTGGCAGGTCGTGGGCAATGCCACCAACGACATGGATGAGTACATCATCACGGAGAAATACTGCAACCACGAAACGCTCGGTCAGCTTACGATCCGTAAGCTGGGCAATGTGCTGACCGACTACCAAGATGGACAGTTCATCTACACGCAGGACAACCTCGCAGGCGCGGTGTACGAAATTCACGCTGCAGCCGACATTGCCACACCAGACCGCCAAGGCACCTACTGGTACAAATCCGGCGATTTGGTGGCAACTGTTACCACCGGCGCAGAGGGGCAGGTGGATGAAGTAACATTCAGCCCCACCCGCACACAGGCAACCTACGATTTCCTCACGGTCAGCCATGATGGCACCAAAGGCGAAGTCACCGTGACCCTGCCGCTGGGTAAGTACACCATTACCGAGGTTCAAGCGCCGTATGGTTTTGTGCTGACCCAGCAGAGCTACACTGTGGAATTTGGCTGGGACAACCAGAAAAATGACATTGTGCTGGCAAAAACTATTGTCAGCCACGAGCAGGACGGCGACAAGGAATGTTCGTACAGCATCGTGAACGTCAAGGATGCCTCGGATGCCCACAAGACCGGGCAGACGCTCGTGTTTGAAAACGCCCGTGTACTCCCCACGCCCGAAAAGCCCGGCGATAAGGTCAGCAAAATCGGTGTAGGCATTTACAAGCAAGATCGAGAGGCTCTGACCTATCTGCCCGGCGCGGTGTATGAACTCTACACCGTGGATGACATTTATTCCGCGGACGCTACAAAGCTGCTGGACGCCGGTGCAAAGCTGGCAGAAAGCAGCCCCACCAACGAAAGCGGCTTTACTTGGTTTGATGTGGACGTGCCGATCCGCGGAGAATATTACATTGACCCTGCAGGCCCGCGAAGCACCAGCCGCGAGAACAGCGGCAGATACCGCATTGTGGAAATCACCGCCCCTGCGGGTTACCTGCTGGACAGCACCCCTATGGAAGTTACCTTCACCTACGAAGGTCAGCAAATCGCGTGGCAGATCGTGGACGCTACGAACACCAACCTGCGCACCAGTGTGGACATTTCCAAGCAGGATATCACCAACGGCAAGGAACTGCCCGGTGCAAAGCTGGAAATCCGCGATGCAGACGGCAATCTGGTTGAGGGCTGGACCTCTACAAAAACGCCGCACACCGTGCGAGGTCTGGAGCTGGAAAAAGCGTACACTCTGACCGAAACTCGTGCCCCGGACAGCTATGCCGAAGCCGAAAACATCGTGTTCAAGCTGGTACAGGAAGGCAACGAACAAAGCAATATCGTCTATGTGAAATCCAACGATGCTTGGGTAAAACTCGACGATGCCACCGTCATTATGCAGGACGCACCTGTACTTGACATAGACAAAACGGACATTGCGGGCAATCTGCTGCCAGGTGCTACGCTGACGATCCGTGATGCAGACGGTGAAGCTATTGACACTTGGGTGACAGATTACAAAACGCATCGTGTTCCCATTTCGGATGATTCCCTCAAACTGTCGGACGACAGCAAGGAGTACATCTACGCCCTGACCGAAGATGCAGCCCCGGCTGGCTTTAAAATTGCAAACTCGGTGCAGTTCAAGTTGGAAACCGTTGATGACGGGATTTCTCTTTTCGTCCGCGAAAATGCGGATGCCGAATGGACACGCGCCGACAAGCGGTTAATTCAGATGATAGACGAAGCCACGCCCCGCGAAGAAACTCCCGCGCCCACGCCTGTTCCCACACCGCAGCCGACGCCCGCTGCAACCCCTGCGCACACTCCTGTTCTCACGCCGGTTATTACGCCGCGCAAGGCGCAGACCCTCCCGCAGACAGGAGATGGTTTCCCGCTGCTGGCTATTGTGGTCGTTTCCCTTGCGTCTGCGACAGGTATCGTGCTGCTGACCGTTAAGCGGAAAAATGCGCTGAAAGAAACTTCTGATGAGGAGGATGCCGATGAAAGTGCTGATCGTTGAACCCGGAAAGTACCCCCGCGAAGCCGACATTGAGCACACCCTTGAAGCCGAGCAGGCAGTTGTCGGCGGCACCATCGAGGCAGTGTACCCTTGGCGGGATAGCGCCTGTATCGTCTGTAATGACAACGGCATTGCAGAAAACCTGCCGCTGAACCGTATGCTGGGCGACTATGACATTATCCATGGCACATTTTTCGTCTGCGGCCTGACCAGCAATGATTTTACTGACCTTACCCCACAGCAGATGAAGCGCTACGAGGAACTGTACCATGATCCGCAGTTGTTTTTCCTGCTGGGCAAGACCCTGTGTGTGGAACACACTACGCCGGAAGGCTACGCTCAATTCATGCAGGCAACAAGGCAGCCCCCGCACCAAGAACAGGAGCGCTGATATGAATACTACTATCCTAGCCCGCAGCCCGCCTGCGGGCTTTTTTCTTTGTCCGAAACCATCCAACAAGCAAGGAGAAGAACTTATGAACGACATTTTTGAAAATACCGAAACCATGCAGGAAAACGAGCATCCCCGTTTTTACACCGCAGAATCCGTTATGCGCGGGCATCCCGACAAGCTGTGCGACCTCATTGCCGACAGTGTGCTGGACGAGTGCTTAAAACATGATCCCGCCAGCCGTGTGGCCTGTGAGGTAATGGCAACCCGCGGTCACATTATTGTGGCGGGCGAAATCACGACCAGCGCTAAGCCCGACGTGTTCAACATCGTCCGCGACACCCTGCGGGATGTCGGCTATGACCCGAAGGCGTACCAAATCGACTGCTACATCCACGACCAAAGCCCCGACATTGCGGGCGCTGTCGAGCCGGAATTGGCTGAGGGAGAGGACGAGGACACCCTCGGCGCGGGCGATCAGGGGGTTATGGTCGGCTACGCCTGCAACGAAACGCCCGAATATCTGCCCATGCCTGTGGTGGCGGCGCAGCGCCTTGTAACGCTGCTGGAAATTAGCCGAATCACCGGCGTTATCCCCGACATCGGTCCGGACGGCAAGGTGCAGGTCACGATGGAATACAACGGCGACACGCCTGTGCGCATCACCACAGTGGTCGTTTCTGTCCAGCACAAGGAGGACACCGACATCAATAAGCTGGCGGATCTGCTGGACGAGTATGTATTCCCGCTGGCTTTTGACGGTATGCCCGCCGACGACGCGGAAATCATCCTGAACCCCAGCGGTAAGTTTGTGCAGGGCGGTCCGGATGCCGATACCGGCTTGACCGGACGCAAGCTCATGGTGGACAGCTACGGCACCTTTGCACCCCACGGCGGCGGTGCGTTCAGCGGCAAGGATGCCACCAAGGTGGACCGCAGCGGCGCATATATGGCACGGTACATTGCCAAAAACATGGTCGCCGCCCATCTTGCCAATCGTTGTCAGGTCACGCTGGCGTATGCCATCGGGCAGAAAGACCCTGTCATGGTGGATGTGAATACCTTCGGCACCGGCATCTGCGAGGATGACTGCCTGTCGGCTGCTGTGCGCAAGGCGTATGACCTGACCCCTGCGGGCATCATCAAGCAGTTGAACCTGCTGAACCCCATCTACTCCCGCACGGCGGCGGGCGGTCACTTCGGGCGCGAGGATTTTCCGTGGGAAAATGTTGAACATATGAGCGACCTCGCCGCTTACATTGTGTAATTGCCGCGCGTCAGTAAAGAACAAATCAATGCCGCCAACCGGATGACGGCGATAGAATTTCTGCGGCGGTATAGACCCAATTCGCTGGTGAAAAGCAGCGCGCGGGGTGAGTACCAGCTTGCGGAGCATGACAGCTTCAAGATAAACGGCGAATCCAGTGTCTGGCACTGGAAAAGCCGCGACATTGGCGGCAAGTCGGCGCTGAAATATTTGATTTATGTGGAAGGTGTACCGTTTGTGGAGGCGGTGCAGCTGTTATGTGAGGAAAGTCCGACGTACATCCCCGTGCAGCATGAAGCGGTGGAGCGCGAGCGCCCGCCGTTCCGTCTGCCGAACCCCGCGCCGAATAATGACCGCGTAACGCGATATCTTCTGGGACGCGGCATCTCGCTGACCACGATTCGCTACTGTATTGAGAGAAAAATTCTGTACGAAAGTGCAGAATATCACAACTGTGTTTTCTTGGGCAAAGACCCGCAGGGTGTGCCGAAATATGCGGCGCTGCGCGGTATTTATGACTATGGGAAACCGTTCAAGAGGGAGGCTCCCGGCAGTCAGAAACAGTACAGTTTCTGCATCCAGCCGATGCAGCCCGGCACTACCGTGGCCGTGTTTGAAGCCGCCATAGATGCTATGGCCGAGATGACGCTCTGCGGGGATGCTGCGGACAAGTACCGTCTGTCACTGGGCGGGGTTTCGTCCTCCGGCAAAGAGCCGCTGGCGTTACAGGAATTTCTGCGGCAGCACCCGGAGATCACCACGATAGAACTGCGGCTGGACAACGATGCCAAGGGGCGCATGGCGAGTGTCGGCATCCGGAAAATCTACGCGGACCGCTACACCGTGCATGACCTGCCGCCCGACATTGAGAATGGAGATTACGCTGATATGGCAAAAAACAACCTGATGGCAAGAACTGCCGCCCACCGCGCGGCACCTTGCCGATAGAGAGAGAAATCAACATGAAAGTCAGAAATCGTTCGCCCACTTATAGGGCATAAACAGGAGGTAAATCGTTATGGCTGTGTTCCGTGTACAAAAGACGCAAAATTATACCATTATGTCCAACCATCATCTGCGCAACAAGGCTCTTTCGCTCAAGGCGAAGGGGCTTTTATCTTTGATGCTGTCTCTGCCCGAAGATTGGGATTATACCACGCGAGGGCTGGCGTCCATCTGCAAAGAGGGTGTGGACAGTGTATGTGCCACCGTGCGCGAGTTAGAAGCGGCGGGGTATATTATCCGCCGCCGCATCCGCGACAAGAACGGTCAGATGCGCGGTATGGAGTACACGGTTTTAGAGCAGCCGCAATCCCCGGAACAGGGTCCCGCAGAAGCTGTGCCTAAGTGTGCCCAACCAAAACAGGCAGAGCCTAAACGGGAAAAACCTGTACAGGAAAATCCTGCACAATTAAATACTAAAGAAATAAAGAAAGAAGAAACAAATAACGTATCGAATCCTATCCGCGCGGCGGACCAGCGGGCAGAGTACCGCGCCCTGCTGCTGAAAAATATCGAGTATCCGATTTTGGCGCAGAATAACCCGATGGATACGATGCGATTGGATGAACTGGTGGAGTTGATGCTGGATGTGGTTTGCTCCAAACGGGCTGCTATCCGTATCGCTGGCGAAAATATGCCTGCAGAGGTAGTAAAATCCAGATTTCTCAAGCTGAACGCGGAACACATTCAGTATGTTCTGGATTGCCTCAAGGACAACCCGCCCCGCATCCGAAACATCAAGCAATACTTACTGGCGGCGCTCTACAATGCGCCGATGACGATAGAAAACTACTATGCCGCACAGATCGACCACGACCTGTGCGGCGGAAAGAGGTGACATGATTTGCAGATGAAATTTTATTCTCCGCTGACTGCGGACTTTTTCCCGAATGAACCGGACTATGAGGACGAGTTCTACGACGAGTACGAGGGCTATCCGCAGGACGGGCATGAACTGCTGGAATACGAGACAGCCATCCGCGATGCCGTCGAAAACGATATCCGCGACTTTGGCAGCGACCTCATGCAGTATTACCACGAGGACGATTCTGTTCGTAATAAAGTCGTCACGGCTGTCCCGTCCGTCGAGGTGCATGGCAACAAGCTCTGCGGCTGTCTGACCGTGGAACTGAAAGAACCTCTGCTCGATGATGAGCAGACCGTCCTCTGCAACTACATTTCCGGTCAGTACAGCGACGGCTGGGGCGAGGGCTTCGAGCAGCGGGAAATCGATGTTGGGGATGGCAAGCTGTATGTCCATTTCTGGCAGGATCACGATTTTGAACTGAAACGCGATGTGCCGGATATGACCGAATTCAACAAACTGCTGAACCGCCCGAAGAAGCCCAAGATGCAGCTGATTGGGCAGGACGGCAACATTTTTGCCATCATGGGTCGCGCATCCCGGCTGCTGAAAAGTAGCGGGCAAGGTGACAAAGCCAAAGAAATGCGTGACCGCGTTATGTCCTGCGACAGCTACCAGAAAGCACTCAACATCGTTTCCGAGTATGTGGAAACCGAACTGTCGCCCAGCCCTACGCCCAAGCATGACCGGGGTGATGCCAGATGAAGAAATATGAGATCACCGACATTGCCCATCCTGACAATCCCAACCTGCACCGTATCCGCGCGCTGACGGACTTGACCGAGGATGTCCTTGCTGGGATGCTCGGCGGCTATGTGGAAAGCTATGACAACCTCGACCAAGAGGGACGCGCATGGATTTCGGAAGATGCCATCGCCTGTGAAAATGCAGTTGTCTGCGGCGATGCAGTCCTTACAGATCATGCCGTTGCAAAGGGCTGCGCCTATGTCGGCAAGAACGCCACCGTAATGGGGGATGCCACTGTGCAGGATGATGCCATCGTATGCGGCGGGGTCATTATGGGAAAAAGCTGTGTCTGCGGGTATGCCGTGATTCGGCAGGATGAGCAGACCTTGTGCGCACCGACTATTGACGGCAGCGCCCGCGTATATGGCGAAATCTCCGGCAATGTAGTCTGCCGCGGCAATGCCGTTGTTCTGCCCGGCACTAAGCTCGACAACAGGACGCAGGACTGCTTTGTACTCGAAGATGACCGTGTTTCTGTGCGGACAGCCAGCCGCACACCGCTCCCGAAAGAAGCCTGTACCCATGATTTTGAACGATAAAACGAAAGGAAGATGCCTTTGACGAACACTCCCGAAACACTCAACATTCTCGACCCTGATTTCCAGATGCCCGAACACTGCGGCGGTGACCGCTGGTCGATTTTGCACGGAGATTCCCTGCAGATCCTCCGCCAGTTTGAGCCGAACAGCTTCGATGCCATCATCACCGACCCGCCTTACGCCAGCGGCGGCAGTAGCCAGACCACCAAGAACCGCAGCACCAACGAAAAGTACAGCAGTATGAGCAAGGACAAAGCGCTACCCGACTTTGACAGCGACCAGATGGATCAGCTGAGCTGGATGTTCTGGACGGCGGCATGGCTGCAGGATGCCCGCCGTATTGCCAAGCCCGGTGCGCCCGTCTGCCTGTTCATCGATTGGCGGCAGTTGCCCGCCATGACGCTGGCCCTGCAGTGGGCGGGCTGGACCTGGCGCGGTGTAGCCGTGTGGGATAAAGTCGCCAGCCGCCCGCAGAAAGGACGCTTTCGCCAGCAGTCCGAGTACATTGTGTGGGGGTCCAACGGCAAAATGCCGCTTGAGAGAAATGTTGGGTGTCTGCCGGGCGTGTTCCGTTACCCCAACCCGCAGAACCGCATCCATGTCACCGAAAAGCCCTTGCAGCTTATGCGGGATGTGGTGCAGATCTGCGAGCCGGGCGGGCGCATCCTTGACCCCTTTGCCGGGGCAGGCACCACCGTGCTGGCCGCTGTGCAGGAAGACTATGAGGCTGTCGGCATTGAAATGTCGGACGCCTATTTCCAACGCAGCACCGAACGGCTGAAAACTGCCCTTGAATCCGAAGTGAATCAGAACTGATTCACTTTTGACCGCCAACTTAAAAATAGTGAATCAAATCTGATTCACTCCCAAAATTCAGAAAGGAAACACGAAAATGAAACGACCTTGGGCTTTTATCTGCGCCAGTGAGGGCGCAACCTCTAAACATCTCCGCAATTATTGCCGCGAGGTATACCTGCTGGGCTACCTGCCGGTATGCCCCAAATTGCAGGACAGCCAGTATTTGGTGCTGGAAGATGCTGTGGAACGCAGCGAATACACCGCCATTGTGCGGGATAAGCTACTGCGCTGCCCGATGCTGGTGGTCTGCAGCCGCAATCAGGATGCGACCACCAACGCGCAGATCGGTTTGGCGCAGAAATACAACCGCATCGTAACGACCTTGGACGGTTTGAAGAAAGCCGTTTCGGAGGGCGACGACCTTGTGTCGTGAACCGTTTTGCGGGGTGTCGTGTTTTGCTAGCATAGCGTCTGGTCGACCAGACGCACATTTTGGGGATGCCCCAAACCCCTGCCGTGCGTAAACGCAGATTTGTTGTCTCATTCCATGTCGATGAGAATGAATTATCATTCTTGAATCGGCAGGTTGCGGCCAGCAGTCTGAACCGAGAGGAATACCTGCGCACGCTCATTGCAGGCAAAGCAATCCATCCGCGCCCCTGCACGCACCACGCCGATCTGCTCCGCAAGGTGGCAGGGCTGTGCAACAATGCAAATCAGCTTGCCCACCGTGCCAACAGTACCGGAACAGCAGGGCAGGGGAGTGTGGATGAAATGACCCGGCTAACCCAAGAAGTTTGGCGGGAAGTAAAAGAAAACTGGTAAAGGAGTCACTATGAAAAATGGCTTACACATCCGTGATCCCTGTGCGCCGCCTTGACCGCACAGTGGACTATGTACAAAACAAAGCAAAAACGACACCGAAATCACTGGAAGAAGCTGTGGACTATGCGGCAAACCGGGATAAAACCGAATCAGCCTGTTTTGAAACAGGACTGGGCTGCACAACCACCAGCGCCTTTGAAGATATGCGATTGAATACGCTTCGCTGGCACAAAGAAACCGGTGTGCAGGGATACCATCTTGTCCAGAGTTTTGCGGAAGGGGAGGTAACTCCGGAACTTGCGCACCAGATCGGTGTCGAATTTGCGGAACAGCTATTGCTTGGGAAATACCAAGCAATTGTGACAACGCATTTGAACACTAAGCATTACCACAACCACATTGTATGGAGCGCCGTCAGCTTGGAGGATGGAAAGAAGTACCACAGCAACAGCAAAAGTTATTACACTGAGGTACGCGCCCTTTCAGACGCGCTCTGCCAAAGGTATGGTCTTTCCATCATTGAAACACCGGAATCGCTGCGAGGAAAGCGGCAATATGAAAAGTGGAGGGCTGAGGAAAACAACCAACCCACATGGCGCACTGCCATCCGGCAGGATGTGGACGAAGCAATTCAACAAAGCCTTACATGGCGGCAATTTCTTGCTGTGTTGGAGCGTAAAGGGTATGAAGTCCGATTGGGACGCAAGTATCCTGTCCTGCGCCCACCCGGAAAAGAACGCTTTGTTCGATTCAAAACGCTGGGTAAGCGTTACACGCCAGAAGCCATCCAGACGCGCATCCTGTATCCACGAAGCTACCGCCCTTATGTTGAAAATCCACCAACAATCCAACATGGCCGTCTGCACAGCGGGAAGAAGCCCCATCGCAAGTTGACCGGCCTGCGGGCGCTGTATTATCGTTACCTGTACGAACTGGGCGCGCTGCCCCGCAAGCCGAGCCGCTCCAGCTATGCCGTGCGGCAGGATGCTTACAAGTTAGACCAGCGCATCCGACAGATGGAGTTCCTGTCCAGAAACAATATTGATACGCTGACACAGCTGGAAACTCACCGACAAGCCCTGCAAACAGAAATTGGGCAGTTGCTGACAAAGCGTAAGCAACTGCCCAAAACCGATGAAGTACAATCGCAGCATGAATCGGTCAACACCGCCCTAAAACAGCTTCGTCAAGAGGAACGGCTCTGCCGCAAAATCGCAGAACACTCCCTAGAAGTGCAGCAACACCTCACCGAAGCCCGCCGTGACCGCGCCGAACAACAACAGCGCGAACAGGAACACGAGCGTGACCGCCGCCCTAACATTGATTTGACACTATAATCTTGAAAGGAAGGATGCCTATGAAATACCCCAACAAAGACTACATCGAACACCTGCGCCGCAAGTACCCGCCCGGCACGCGGCTGCAACTCAGCTGTATGGAAGATGAGATGGCCGTGCCTCCCGGCTCTATGGGAACCGTTGATTTCATCGATGATGCCGGACAAATCCACATGAATTGGGACTGCGGGCGCAGTCTTGCCCTCATCCCCGGCGTGGACTCGTTCAGCCGCTTGCCCTCGCCCAAAGAAAAGGCCGGTGATGCCAGATGAATTACGGCTCTGAACCCGCAGACCAGGTCGTCCGCTACTCGCTGGAGGGTGCAGAGTTTGCCCTGCGCATCTCCGGCACCGCTGCGAAAAACTTCTTTATTTTCGCACAGGCGGTGCTGCACGACAGCAAAAAGACCCACGGCAAAACGCACCTAATCCGTTTGCTGAAAGAGCAGAAGCCGCTGAAATTTTTCACGGTAGACAAAAACCGTATGCACGATTTTGCCCGCGCCGCCAAGGCACATGGTCTGCTGTTTTGCCCCATCCGTGACAAGATGGACCCCAATCACATTGAGATCGCCATTTTACAGGATGATGCCTCCAAGGCCAACCGCATTATCGATAAGCTGCAACTGGCTATTGTGGACACCGGCACGGCAGAACTTATCGACACTGTGCAGCAGGAGCGTGGTGAAACCGCTCCGGAAACCGAGCGCGTCCAGACCGAGGATGGTGCGGTAGATTTTGAGGTCGGCGCAGACGAGGAACAGTTCAACATGGGTTTTCCGCAGGGCTCGGAGAACGCCAGTCCGTCCGAGCCTTTCTCCGACAGCAGCAAATCTTTTGCAAACTCGCCGTCGCCGCGCGCCGATCAGCTTCGGGCCAAGGGTGAGCGCCCCAGCGTGCGCATGGAATTAAGCGACATCACCGCCTACCTGCGCCGAAAGGTCGAGCCGCCGAAAGACCGTATGCCGAAGATGCCCGTAAAAATCAAGCGAAAGGAGAAAACACTGTAAATGGACTTGAACAAATATCTCAACAACGCCGCACCGTCAGAACCGCAGTATTCTAAGGAAGAATACGCTGCCATGAAGAAAACCGAGCGTGAAGCGGTTTGGGCGCAGGTGGATGCCCGCATGGGTGAGGTACTGGCAGATGCCCCGGCCTTGCAGGAATTTCTCAACTTCATGTCGCAATGCCGCAACTCGCTGCCGAACCAGCTTTTGCTCTCCGGCCAGAACGCCGACATCACGGACGCCCGCACATTCCAGCAATGGAAGGATGCCGGAAGGCATATCCGTACCGGCGAGGAAGGTTACACGGCCATTGTGGGGCAGGTGTACGAGAATAACGGCCGAAAGGCTTCTGGGTATAATATCGGCAAGGTGTTCGACATTACACAGACGCGCGGCAGGCCTGTGCCACCGTCCGCCGAATACCAAGTGGATGAACTGGTCGCCGCGGCCATCGAGAGCAGCCCGGTGCCGATCCAAATCTCGGACAGTCTGCCGGACGGCATCCAAGCGCAGTATGTTCCCAAGAACCGCACGATTTATGTCCGCAACGGCATGGATGCAGGCACGACGCTGTGCGCCATCGTTCGGGAGCGCGCACAGACGGATTTCCATAAGGACTATACCTACAACCGGCAAGCCTACGCCGCGCCCAGCTATTGCACCGCCTACATGGTCGCGCATCGGTATGGGCTTGACACCGCCGCTTTCAACTTTGACCGCGTGGTTGCCTTGTACGGCAATCTGGGCAAAGAACAGCAGCGGGGCTTTCTGTCGGATGTGAACACCGTTGGTGGTGGGCTGCTGCGCAGTCTGAGTCGCACGCTGGCTGTACAGACCCGCGAACTGCCCGCCGCAGAATACGCTGTTGCCGTGCCGCCTGCAAAGAAGCCTTCCCGCCAGCAGGAGCGCGGCTGATTGTTTTCCGTTTGTTTTCAAATGACGGATAGCTATTGCGGCGGTTCTATGATATGCTGTGAGCAAAGGATGGTGAAAAACAATGACAGAACGTAAAGTTAAACTTGACCGCGCCAACAAAAGCATCCTGCTCCGAGCGCTGGGTGATGTCTACTACGGACAGCGCGCCCACGGCGGCAGCACCGAGGTGACCGGACGGCTCATCCTTCGGGTGAACGATCTGCCCGCAGGCGGCAAGCTGACGATGTCGGCGGCAGAGTATCGGCTGGCAAAAGCAGCCCTCAACCAACTGCGCACCCAGCGCTTGGCAGAGGGCGGTTATACTGATGCGGTGGATGATGCACTGACCCGGTTGCTGCACGCGCACACGCCGCTGTTTATCTGGTGAATCCGACTATGACATGGGAAAAATTCTGGTCGATCATTGACCGAGTCCGCGCCCAAGCAGATATGCAGGATGAAGCGTCCGTGAAACAGTTCCTTTACACGGAACTCATCAAATTGCCGCAGGATGAACTGCTCGGTTTTGATTGCGCATGGCAAAGCTACCGCAATAAAGCCAACTTTCCCAAAATGGTTGCGGCGGCTTGCATCATTAATGACGGCAGTTCGGATGACAGATTTACCGATTTCCGTAACTGGCTGATTATGCAGGGGTACGATGCTTATCGGCAGGCGCTGATTGACCCCGATAACCTTGCGGCGCTCAACATTCCGTTCCGAGATACTGAGTGGATGGGATGCGGGAATGTGGCGTGGTATGCCTACGCGGGGCAGAAGCTGCGCACCTATTTTGAGAAAGCAGGTATCGCCGCTGAACTGCACAGAAGGTATCCAACCCTGCTGAAATTGCCTGACGATTTACATCGGGCAATCATGCAGGAGCAGCTTGCGCCCCACCGTGCGCAGGAAACCGAATGGGAACGGCAAATGCTGCGGACGGAAGTTAAACATTACATTGAAGTCAGTGACTTGGCATACAGCTACAACAAATTCTATGCCCAAAACATGCCCGACAAAGTGGCATGGGAAACACTGCAAAGCGATTTGTTTGCAAATCTGCCGCAAATCAAGGCGGAACGTATGCCGCAGGACTTTTCCGTAGTTTTGCCGAAGTTGTGGAGAAAACGTCAGGCATGGGATACCGAGCGTACAAAGCGCCCGCCCTATCGCGGCGAAGAAAGGTAGTCCACCACGCCGGGAAGAAAGAACCCTTGGTGGGTTTGGCTGCTGCCGCTGCCTATTGTCTGGTGGGCGGCGTTGGCGGTGGCTTGCCGCTGGAAGCCGGGCATGAAAATAACGGCTCTGCTGGATGCGCTGAACAGCGCACTGGCAGAGCCGTTTGCGTTGGCGTGGAGTCAAGACAGCCCACGCTTTATGCTTGTGTTCACGGTGGTTTATGCGGTAGCGGTTATCGTGGCCGTGACGGATCAGAAGAACACCCGCCCCGGTGCGGAGCATGGCTCGGCGGCGTGGGGCGATGTGTTCCGATTGAACAAGTTCTACATGGATAAGCGTGGACCGAACCTGCTGCTGACTCAACACTTTCACATCGGAATCGACGGCTACAAACACAAGCATAACACCAACATCCTGATTGTCGGCGGCTCCGGTGCAGGCAAGACGCGCACCTACGGTGTGCCGAATGTGCTGGAATGTGCCTGCTCTATGGTCATTACTGACCCTAAGTCCGAAATTTTGCGTAAGACCGGGAATTTGTTGAAGCAAAAAGGGTATGAGGTTATCGTTTTTGACCTCATAAATCCCGCTGCATCGTTCTGTTATAACCCATTTGTCTATGTGCATGATGACCGTGAAGTCTTGACCTTAATAGAAAATCTGATTCAAAATACCACGCCATCACATTCAAAAAGCAGCGACCCCTTCTGGGAGAAGTCCGAAACCGCCCTGCTCCAAGCCCTTATGCTGTACCTGCTGCACGAGGCCCCGCCCGAAGAACAAAACTTCTCTATGGTGATGGAGATGATAGCCGCCGCCGAAGTCCACGAGGACGATGACAACTACCAATCCCCGCTGGACATCTTGTTCGAGCGCTTGGAAATGCGCGAACCCGACAGCATTGCTTGTAAGCAGTACCGCATTTTCAAACAAGCGGCTGGCAAGACCGCCAAGTCCATTTTGGTCAGCGTGGGTGTGCGCCTTGCCGCGTTCAATCTGCCGTCCATCGCCAAGCTGACGATGACAGACGAACTGCACTTGCAGGAATTGGGCGAGCGCAAAATTGCGCTGTTCTGCTGCATACCGGACTCGGATAAGTCGCTCAATTATCTGGTCGGCATGATTTACACACAACTCATCCAAACGCTGTACCATCAAGCCGACCGCGTACATAAAGGTCGTCTGCCTGTGCCTGTGCATTGCCTTATGGACGAGTACGCCAATATTTCCTTGCCAAAAGATACCTTTTTGTCGGCGTTGGCCACGATGCGCTCCCGCGCCATTTTTTGCTCCATCATCGTGCAAAACATGGCGCAGTTAAAGGCTATGTACAAGGACGATTGGGAATCGCTCGTCGGTCTGTGCGACGAGTTTCTCTACCTCGGCGGCACCGAGAAAGAAACCCACAAGTATGTCTCGGAACTGCTGGGCAAAGAGACAATCTCCACCACCAGCTATAACCAAAGCAAAGGGCGCAGCGGCAGTTACAGCATCAACCACCAGCAATCCGGGCGCGACCTTATGACCCCGGACGAGGTGCGGCTGCTGGACAACGGCAAGTGCATCTTGTTCATCCGAGGGGAGTGCCCGGTGGTGGACTACAAATACAATCTGCTCAAGCATCCGAACATCCGCTGCACCGAGGACGGCGGCGCAGCTCCATATGACTATACCGCCGCCGACAACGCGCTGGACGATCTGCCCGGTGCACCCGAAAATTACGAACTGCTGGATATGGACGATTTTCTGCCCGCCGAAGCCGCAGAAATGAAGCCAACCATACAAAGAATTAGGAGGCCCAAATGAAGCTGAATAACAACAAAAAATCCGTAAAAATTTCTCGCAGCCTGTTTATGCTGTACGCCGTGCTGGTGTGCGGCATTATTTTTGCTTTACCCGCGTTCGCTGCAGATGACCCGCTGGTGGTCGTGGAGAATCTCTCCACGTTCATCTTTTCGCTAATTCGTGCCGTGGGCCTTATCCTGCTGGGGTGGGGCATTGTGCAGGTCGGGCTGTCGTTGCAGAGTCACGACCCCAGCCAGCGCAGCCAAGGTTTCCTGACGCTGGCGGGTGGTCTGGTGATTACCTTCGCCAAGGAAATTCTCGACCTCATCACCGCGTGAGGGCCGCACCAAGAGGAAAGGCGGTGATGCCCTGTGGGTGAGTCATGGATCGTCAGCAACTTAAACGCCGCGCTCTCCACATGGAATGATAAGCTGGCGGAGATTTGGTCGCTGCTGACCGAAAGCCCGCAAACCTTCAAGGGCGGGCAGGTCTGGGGAGTGATGACCGGAATCCACGGTGCATTGCAGGCAATCGGCTATGGGCTGCTGGTGCTGTTTCTTGCCGTAGGCGTTATGAAAACCTGCGGCAGCTTTGTCGAGGTCAAAAAGCCGGAACACGCGCTCAAGTTGTTCATTCGCTTTGCGCTTGCCAAAGGCGCGGTGACCTACGGGCTGGAATTGATGCTGGCGGTGTTCTCCATCGTGCAGGGCATGGTATCCACCATTATTACGCAATCGGGCAGCTCCGGCATGAGCAGCGTGACACTGCCGCAGGAGTTGATCGACGCCATCAACAACGTGGGGTTCTGGGATAGCATCCCGCTGTGGGCGGTTACGCTGATCGGCGGGCTGCTGATTACGGTTTTATCCTTCACCATGATCCTCACGGTTTACGGCAGAATGTTCAGCTTGTGGATGTACGCCGCGATTGCGCCGATTCCGCTGTCCACGTTTGCTGGTGAACCCACCAGCAGCGTGGGTAAAAACTTCATCCGCAGTTATGCGGGTGTCTGCTTGCAAGGCGTGGTGATTGCACTGTCCTGCATCATTTTCTCCGCCATCTCGTCCAGCCCGCCCGCCGTGGATACCGGCGCATCCGTTGTCACGGCGGTATGGACTTACGTTGGGGAGTTGGCATTTAACCTGCTAGTGCTGGTCGGGGCGATAAAGGGCTGTGACCGCATCGTCAAAGAAATTATGGGATTGTAAAGAGGTGTTGCCTTATCGAAATCAAAATACCGAAAGAAGTCCGCGACTACCATGAAAACATCTTTTTCGGCTTGAACACCCGGCAGTTTATTTGCTCGGTGCTGGCGGTCGGCGTGGCGGTGGGTATCTACTTTGCCTTGCAGCCGTATGTCGGCACCGAAGAAATCGGCTGGATGTGCATTCTGGGTGCCGCGCCCTTTGCCGCCTGCGGTTTTTTCACCTACCACGGCATGACCGCCGAACAGGTGCTGTGGGCGTGGTTCAAGTCTGAAATCCTCTGCCCGAAACGCCTTGTGTTCAAGTCCGACAGTTGCTACTACGAAGCCATGCAGCCCGCCATCCGCGCGGGCATGAAGCGAAAGAGAGGCAAGCCTATGAAGAAAAACACCCATGACAGCGAGGAAACCGCTTGATTAAAACCCTGTCGAAAGCGCAGAAGATGGAACGCGAAAAGTTCCGGATTCCGCGCAGTGTGCAGGACGCCATTCCCATCCGCCGCATTTTCGCGGATGGGATTTTCCAAGTCGGCAACCAGTATTCCAAAACATGGTCGTTTACCGACATCAACTACGCCATCGCCAGCAAAGAGGACAAAACGTCCATGTTTCTCGACTATTCGGAACTGTTGAATGCTCTCGACTCCGGCGCATCTGCGAAAATCACGATTTATAACCGCCGTATCAACAAGGCTGAGTTCGAGCGCAGCGTCCTGTTGCCTGACAAGGCAGACGGTCTTGACGAATACCGCCATGAATTTAATAAAATGCTGACCGCACAGGTCACCGGCACCAGCAACAGCATTGTGCGGGAGCGTTATCTGACCGTAAGCGTGGTAAAGCGCAACGCGGACGAAGCCCGCAGCTACTTTGCCCGTGTCGGCACGGATCTGGTGACGCACCTTGCGCAGCTTTCCTCGGTGGCGCAGGAGTTGACGCTGACCGAGCGCCTGCACATTTTCCGCGACTTTTTCAAGGCCGGAGAGCAGGCTGCGGCAGAGTTCAACATTCACGAACACGCCAAACGCGGTCAACATTTCAAGGATTGGTTCTGCCCCGACAGCATGGAGTTTGCCGCCGACCATTTTAAGGTCGATGCGCGGTATGGCAGGGTGCTGTATTTGCAGGACTATGCCAGCTACATCAAGGACAGCTTTGTGTCGGAACTCTGCGACCTTGACCGCGATTTGATGCTGTCCATTGACATCCTGCCGGTGCCTACGGATGAGGCCGCCCGCCAGCTGCAAAGTACACTGCTGGGCGTGGAAACGAATGTCGCCAACTGGCAGCGCCGCCAGAACGCCAACAACAATTTTACCGCGACCATTCCTTACGATATGGAATTGCAGCGCAAGGAAACCAAGGAAATGCTGGACGACCTGACCACCCGCGACCAACGAATGATGTTCGGGCTGGTGACGCTGGTGCATCTGGCTGACAGCAAAGAGCAGCTCGACAGCGACACCGAAACGCTCTACTCCACGGCGCGTAAGCACCTGTGCCAGCTTTCCACGCTGCGCTGGCAGCAGAAGGATGGGCTGGACACGGTGCTGCCCTATGGACTGCGGAAAATCCAAGCCCTGCGCACGCTTACCACCGAAAGCACCGCCGTGCTGATTCCGTTCCGTGCACAGGAAATCATGCAGCCGAACGGTCTGTACTATGGGCAGAACGCCGTCAGCAAGAACATGATCGTGGCAGATCGCCGCTTGCTGCTGAACGGCAACAGTTTTCGTTTGGGCGTGTCCGGTTCCGGCAAAAGCATGAGCGCCAAGGAAGAAATCGTGCAGATCGCGCTTTCCACCGAGGATGATATTCTCATCCTCGACCCGGAGTCGGAGTTCGGCTATCTGACCGAAGCCCTTGGCGGTGAAGTCATCCGCATTTCGGCCACGTCTGACACCCACATCAATGCGCTGGACATGGACCGTGCCTACGGTGACGAGCGAAACCCGATCGTGTCTAAATCCGAGTTTGTGCTGTCACTGTTTGAGCAGCTGATCGGTGACGGCATGGTGACGGCGAAAGAAAAGTCCATCCTCGGCCGCTGCACCGAGCAGGTGTACCTGCCCTACATTCGCAACGGCTATAAAGGCACACCGCCTACGCTGCAGGACTTTTACCGTCTGCTCCGGATGCAGCCCGAACCCGAAGCGCAGGGGCTGGCGCTGTCGTCCGAGTTGTTCATTACCGGCACGCTGAACACCTTTGCCCGGCACACCAATGTGGACACGCAGGCGCGGATCATCGCCTACGACATCCGCGAACTGGGTGAACAGCTTATGCCGCTGGGGATGCTGGTGACGCTGGATGCCATTTATAACCGTGTCATCCGTAACTGGAAAATCGGAAAAAGAACGTGGATTTTCATGGACGAAATTTACTTGCTTTTCCGTTATGAGTATAGCGCGAACTTTCTCTACAAGCTGTGGAAACGCATCCGCAAGTACAACGGACTTGTGACCGGGCTGACGCAGAATGTGGACGAACTGCTGCGCTCCGACACCGCCCGCCTGATGCTGGCTAACTCGGAGTTTCTGGTGATGCTGAACCAGAGCGCCACCGACCGCGTTGAACTGGCAAAGTTGCTGAACATCTCCGACAACCAGCTTGGCTACGTCACCAACGTCCCCGCAGGCTGCGGGCTGATTCGCTGCGCGGGCAACATCGTGCCTTTCACAAATTCTTTTCCCCGAAACACTAAGCTATATAAATTGATGTCGACTAACCCGTCCGAGAAAAAGGAGTAAAGCCATGCAATACAAAAATAGAGGACCGCCGAAGCGGTCCACAGGGGTGCTACAAACTTGAATTCGACGCTATGATATTTCCTTTTCGTCATCTCTCGGTGGTCGAACATAGCGTAGCATTTCTTTTACACAAGCACCGAATTGCAAGAAATTGGATTTTGCTTCTTTTAGTGTTATTCCATGATTGGAGTCGCTTGGCTCGTTATCAGAAGTGATGAACGGGTCATTCTCCCAAAAGCAAACGGGACAAATATACCCACAATCTTCATCTGCCGGGACATTGTAGGTAAGAAATCCACAACAAGGACATGGATATTTTTTCATTACGGAGTTTGTTCGCCCCTTTCATTTTTCAAATTTATAGACCTATTTTAATGCTGCCAAATATTGTTTTCCAAATCCCGCAGCCGTCCCTTATAGTCATCTATCAGAGCCTGAACATTTTCCCCCTGCGGGAAGGTCACCAGATAGCCGTCCCCAGCTTCATGAAAGCCGATGATTCCGGCAAGCCCTGCCATCTCGGCCACTTTCAGCAGGGTGTGGTAGTCATACTCGGCGGCACTGATATATAAATTCATGGGAGAAACCTCGCGTTTCAAAGAGATGATTCTATTATAGCAACATCTTTTCATAATTGCAAAGAAAATGCTGTATCGTCCAGAATCGGAAGATACAGCATTGCTTTTTTATATGTAATGGCCCTTTAGCCCAATTTGTTGTCTGGCCTTGACCGAGCGATTGCTCTGGCATGGTCTAAGGCGCAGTGGTGTGCGGGATGCTTCCCGCGTTTGTTTTGATTACGAGACTTATTATAGCGGCGACTTGTGTGTAGAATTTAAAAGCTGTTTGAACGATTTTGAAATTCAATTTGAATAATTTATGACGTGGGGTGATGCCATGAAAGATATTAAAGAAAAGCCAACCGCGCATATGCCGAGAAGCAATGCAACCGGGGAAATCCCGAAAGCTGCGCTGAAAAAGGCGTGGGCGGAGGCCAAGGAGAAAAGCCGAACCATGCTGCGAGAAAGCACTTCTACGCAGGGAGACGGTGATTATACAACTGCGCAAGATACCAGCTCGGTGGTAACCGATACATCCTATTCGGTCATCAAGCAAAACACAGATTTCACCGTGCAGCAAGGGCGCAAGATTGCCCGCAAACAGATAGAAAAATACCGGGAACGCCGTTCCGCCGAGCAAACCGAAACCATCCGCGTCCACACCGCCAATGAGCGCGGTGTCAGCCCCAAACAAGTCGAGTGCAGCACGCTGTCCGATGCAGAGCGGCACCAGCGCCGTGGGGCAGATTTGCCCCGCCAGCGGGCGAAAGAAAAAGTCGTCACCGCCAAGACCGCGCCACGAGATATTCGTGGTGTGACCCAAGGTCAGCGCCAACTGCGAACCGCCGCAAATGAAACTGTGCGGAGCATAACAACCCAAGCACAAATGCAGACCCGTACCCGTCAAGTGCAGCTTGCTATCCAGAAAGCCGCCAGCAGCACCTGCAAGACGGCTGTGGCGGTGCGCTCGGCAATACGGCATTTTCTTGTCGGCCTGCACAGTCTTGTCGCGGCCATTGCTGCAGGGATTAGCGTGGCACTCAGTATTATTATTGTCATCAGCCTTGTGGCCTTTGTGTCCGGCTCGGCCTATGGCATCTTTTTTGCCGCCAATGCCCCCAACGCCGACACAATTACCGTGCAACAGGCAGTAGAAACACTGACAGCAGAATACCGCGACAGGCTGGAAGAAATCTCCGACACCGTACAGCATGACCGCCAAGACATTACAGCCAACGATGACGTGTACTACATTCGTTGGCAAGATGTCCTGGCGGTCTTTTCTTCGTATGTTTCAGGAAATGAACAAGGCACACCCGTTGCGGCACTGACAGAGGAGCAGGTAGATAAACTGCGGGAAACTATGTGGGCGATGAATGCGGTGGATTGTTCCACCCACCCGGAGACTACCACAATAGAAACTACCGATGAGGACGGCAACCCGACTACCACAGAAATCACCGAAACTGTCCTCGTAATCGAACTGACCCACAAAACACCCGACGAGATGGCGGCAGATTATCATTTCACCACCCGCCAGAACACCTATCTGCAACTCCTGCAAGACCCACAGTATGAGGAACTGTGGGCAGAATTGCTCGGCGGTTTTGCACAGGGCGGTGGAGAACTTATGAACCCGGACAGCACCCGCATCCCGACAGGCACCCTGCAATGGCCGCTGCCTGTCGCGGGTACGATTACTTCTCAATTTGGTCACCGCGTGGACCCCATCACCGGCGAGGTAAGCTCCCACACCGGCACCGACATTGCCTGTGCCGAGGGTACGCCGATTCTCGCCGCCGCAGATGGCGTGGTCACTGTTGCCAATGGCCTTGACAGCTGGGGCGGCAGCTACGGCTATTACATCCAAATCGATCACGGCGGAGGGCTGGAAACTTTGTATGCACACTGTTCGTCCATCTGTGTAACTACCGGTCAGCAGGTGCAGGCCGGGCAGGTCATTGGCTATGTCGGGCATACAGGAAGGGCAACAGGCTCACATTTGCATTTCGAGATACACATAAATAAAATTAGGAAGGACGCAATGAGTTATTTCGGGATGCAATATTGAGAACAGATTTACAATTTGCAGCCGGTCACGGTCTGCTCAGCGCACGATCAGGACATAGGGATCAAACAGTTGTTCATGCAGCTCGTCCATGGCCTGTTCGGGGTCGGAAATATCGGTCAGCCAGAGCGAATAGTCATACTGGCAGAATCCGGACAAATCCATCTTGAAGTTTGTTTCCCAGTTGTTGTTCATGACCCAGGAATACAGCGGGCGGGCATTGTTTTCTGCTGCGCCGTCGCACAGGCGGATGGGGTGATGCTGCATCTCGCCGGTATAGAACATGGGAACATCTCTGGCTGCAATCAACACGCCGCCTTCGGGGGAAAGGCGTGCCGCGCCGTCATCCGACATATAGAATTCCATGCAGGTGCCGGGCAGCTGGTCAATGCCGGGGCGGAAAGCCTCACGCGCACCCTTGCGAAGCACGGTTCCGTTGCCGGGACGGTTCAGATCAAGCGACAGGAAAACACTCTCCACTTCGTCCGAAATTGTCTTGCCAAGTTCCAGGGTAAAGTCAATGCGGGGAATTGCTTCATACAGTTTCAGCAGAACATCAGCTTTTACTGTACCGGCAAGGCTGTAATGCAGACGCAACTGGGTGAACACAGGACCATGTTCCATGCAGGTGATTTCCATCAGTTTTCCGATGTGCGTTTCTGCGTGTTTGCCGCGAATATTGCGACCCAGTGCGCGGCGCTCCTCGTAAGAAGAGAACGGCACCTCCTGATGCAGAGGCGTACGCTGGTACACCGGCGTGAAGAATGGAATGGCAGTGCCGGCCATTTCGGTTCCGGTGCGCTTATCCACAAACGAAGTGATGCCATCGCCCGGCTTATAGCAGATGCGGAAGAATTTGTTTTCCACTTCATACGGCAGGCGGTACGTCACCGGGTCGTAGTCATTCACAATATCCCGTACTTCTTCAGCGCCCATATAGCAGTGACGTGTATTCAGCGTTTCCGGAGCTTTGTGACGGGCAGTGTAGATGTATTCTTTTTCTTCGCCGTAAGACAGCGTATCAATAAAGCTGATTTTGCGTCCGCGCGGGTGAGGGGATACCTGGCAGGTGTACAGGTTTCCTGCCAAATCACGCACCTCAACATCTTCAAGTGCAAGAGTTTCAATATAAAACTCGATCAGCTGGGGTTGGCTCGTGTGGCTGACGCCTACCGCACGCACAGCACCGGTGGTGTTGTAGTAGCGGAGCATATCGCCTTTCTTCTCGGCAATGGAGCAAAGCATAAGGGAGGCGGCTTCATGCGCCTTGGATGCGTAGCTGTTCTTACGCATATCCAGGTTCAGCACCATCGTGTCATATGGGTTAGTGATGGTGGAAGAATGTCCCCATGTATGCTCTGCATACAGCATCAAGTTGTCCTGCACGGTTTCGGACAATGCCGGATAGCGTGCTTCTGCATCCGGGTCCAGACGGTTTGCAAGCTGCCAACGGTGGTCGGCATCCTTGTAGTGCTTGACCGCATAAGGGGTACTGCCGACACCATTGGCCCACCAGTCCGTCCAGTCACCGCGGTAAACAGGTGCATCCGTAAGTTTCGGCGCGATGGCAGCGTACAGTTCCTGCAGCGAAACCATCTCAACGCGGACTTCCTGACCGTACTTTTCATTATAAGCACGGATGGTTTCCATAATCTCGGCAGACGGCGGCGCATTATCGCTGAAAACACCGGACACTGCGGTTACGATGAAATCATACGAATAGCCCTCGGTTTCACATTCGGTCAGATACTTGTCAAGATTTGTATGCAGCTGATCCGAGAAGGAAGTGCCGGCGTCGGCATCTTCACCCAGACGGTTGCGCATCATCCAGTTGACAGCGTGGTTGGGCTGAAGCCCCAGCACATTGCCCAGATTATAATGTTCGCCGTTCCAGACCAGCAGCCGCTGTCCGGAAGCGTTTTCCCAGAAGAAAGCATTCTGGTTCTGGTACAGCGGATACATACCGTGGTGGCAGTGAACATTCGTGAAGAAGAACTCCACACCGTTTTCAATCATGGCGTCACGGTAGCCCATGGAGAATCCATTGACATCGGCTGCCATGGCTGTGTGAATTTTTGTGCCGAACGGTTGCAGCTTGTCCTGCCATTTGGCCAGACGCTTGCCGAATACATCCGCATTGACAAGATCATTGAAGTTCAGATAGTTGGCCGAAATACCGATTTTGCCTTCCTTGACAAAACGGGCAAAGTCAGCGCGGTCGTCCTCACTGGCCTGTTTCCAGAACTCCTCTACGCAGTACAGCGTTTCGCAGTTCCAGCGGAAGTCAGCATATTCCGGCTGACGCATCATGGACAGCACGGTTTTGATATAGTTGACCTGAATTGCAATAACGCGTTCCTGCAGATCCGTGTAGCCTATGTCCGTGTGGGAATGATGGACAACATAGACCGTCTTGATGGAATGTGCCATGATAAATACCTCCTAATATTTGATTTGCGGTTTTCGGGGGAAAGCCACAGACTTTTGAGATTGATAAAATGCCGGCGATTCTACACCGGATGTGCCACAATGCATACCGGTACAGGGCAGGAGATTCCCGCTTTTTCCGGTTTCAGACGTCCCGTCTTTTCATCCCGGCGGAAGCAGGTGATGCAGCCGCTGTCCTGATTGGCAGCCAGCAGCATATAGGATAACTCAGTTGCGAACACAGGCAAGAATGACCTTGACCTCGCTGCCGTCCGGGCTGGAAATTTCATAATCGCCGGCTGCCTGAGGAACAATACAGGTTTCGGCATAGTGCAGCTCCAGAGGAGGGAACGCATCGCTTTTGCTGCGCAGAACCGCCCGCGTACCATCAACCAGGTTCAGCATATGCACACTGACGTTGCGATGTACCGGCAGGGTAGAAGATGTTGTAAAGCGGAATGTGTCCAGAAACTCCCGTTCATGCAGACCGGTGCGCACAACCGTTCCGTTTTCGCCGGTATAAACTTCTGCCACTGCGTTGACAAGGTTTCTGTGAACCCATTCGGTATTACGGTACCATTGGATGTTGGCTGCACCATGTTCAAGGTGGATGGGGCGCGGTTTGCCGTCAAGGTCAACACGACCCCAGTCCCACAGCTTGAATGTGAAAATATAGGGTGTAGCGCTGATTTCCAGCACCATGGTATCTGCACCGGAACAATGCACAGTGCCGGCCGGAATCAGCACATGGTCATGCTTCTTGACGGGAATCTTGTTGACAAATTTTTCTGCCGGGAAAGGCTTGCCGCCGTTCTGGGCCGTCTGCAGGGCGTCGATCATTTCTTCCGGCTTTGTACCGGCTTTAATGCCCAGATAGACGCAAGGGGCTTCGCCGGCAGCATCCAGAAGATAGTAGCTCTCATCCTGTGTATAGTGCATATGGAAATGGCTCTGGATGTATTCGGTCAGGGGATGAACCTGAAGCGAAAGGTTCTGACCGTGCATGGTGTCCAGCATATCAAAACGAATGGGAAATTCCTTGCCGAAGCGCGCATGAACACGGTCGCCCAGAAGCTCACGCGGGTGCGCATAGACAAGGTTGAGCGCCGGTGTTTCCACAACACAGGAACCGAAATCCAACAGCAGGCTGTTTTCTTCCGGAACACCGTCAAAGCTCCATGCATAGTTGCTGCCGTTTTCGGGCAGGTCAAAATGCGTTTTCATCCAGTCGCCGCCCCAGACGCCCGGGTCAAAGTAAGGCACCATGCGGAACGGCTGCGCCGCAGCTTTGGACAGTGCTTCGCGGTAAGCAGCGCCCGGCACAATGGCAGGGTCACCGGCTGATGTGGTATCGAGATAATAGTCAAAAACCGGCAGCAGTTTGTCTTTGATCCGGTCGCCCCAGCGCCATTCGGCAAAATAGCCGCGCTTATATTTCGCGCGCTGCGGCAGGTCATGCATGGCTGTATGCCAGTTGTCCTGCCCTTTGCGGAAACGGAGCTGAATTTCCCACCGCGTAATGTCCGCATAGATGGTGATGTCTGCACGTTCCACAAGAGAGGCACCGACACCGTAAACCAGTACCAGACCATCCGTTACGGCATCAATTTTTCCCCGGGCGGCACACAGTGCTTCTTCCGGGTAAAAATTTTTCATCTGCCAGGTGGTCATGATGCCGAACACAGGGTCGTCCGTCAGTTCGTGTTCGATTTTTGCATCCAGCTCAGCGGGTTGGATTGCCAGATCATCTGCATGAATGATAAGTTCAGCGTGCGGGAACAGCGCAAGGATCTCCGCTTGATCGGTACCGGGGTAGCATTCAACCGTCACAACGGTTTTGCTGCTGCCTGCACACAGGGCGTGCAGTTCCTGTTTTACGGCATCGGTTCCCCGTGCAGCATGGTCGGCGGCGCCGGCCTGTATGGTGGGGAAGCGCCGGTAAGGGTAAGTAGAGGGATTCGGCATAAAAGGCACCTGCTTTCGGATATTTTGTACGATATAATCAACATACACGGAAGCGGGATAAATGTCAATACATTTCTGAATAAAATTAAATTAGTAATTACATCTTTACAAATTGCCGCCTGCATGGTATACTTGATTCAGAAGTGGTGTGCGGTATAAATCTGCGCTGTGACAATGTTTTTGTGCGGAGAACACCGGACACGGCACATCAGCAGGGAGGTTGGATATAGTATGCCGCAGCCGCGATATCTTCAGATTGTACAGCAGTTGAGGGATCGGATACAGAACGGGGAATACCCGCCGAACACCCGCATTCCCACAGAAAACGAGCTATCTGTTTCTATGGGGGTAAGCCGCCCCACGGTGCGTCAGGCGCTGAACCTGCTTGAACAGGAAGGACGCCTGACAAGGGTCAAGGGCAGCGGCACCTATGTGACAGAACCAAAAATACAGCACGAATCCACGCGGTTCTTGATCGGCTATCAGGAAGAAAGCCGGGAACGGCACAACCACCTGCACACCAGCGTGCTGGCACTGCAAAAAGAAAAACCGGGCAAGCTTGCCGCCAAAGCACTGGGTCTTGCCGAGGGGGAACGCGTGACCCGGATGGTTCGGCTGCGCTGGCTGGAAGGTATGTATAACGGTTGCCCCATTGTGTATACAACGGTGTATGTGCCGGTACGCCTTTTCCCGGAAATGGAAGAACAAAACTTTACGGATGCATCCTTTTACGAAATGCTGGACAGTCGCGGGCTGACCGTCATGCGAACCTCTCAGCGACTGGATGTGCGTATGCCCCCGGCAGAGGTCGCGGCAGAGCTTAAACTGTCGCCTTTTGAACCGACAGTCTATATTGTCTCGACCGGCTATAGCCAGAACGGTATTGCGGTGGAATACAGCGAAAGCTATTATCCGGCAAGCCGGAGCAGTTTTAATATTGAAATCAACCGGGGGAGATAAAATGCAGGAAGTGTATCTGTGTCTGGATGTGGGCGGTACGGAAATCAAGGCTGCGCCTCTGGATAAAAGAGGAAATTTTCTGGCACCTGTCCGCCATTTCCCGGCAATGGCCGGCGCGGACAGGCAAACGTTGCTTGAAAACTTTGGTTGGATTTTTAGCAGTATCTGCCCGGAAAATGCTGTTCCCATTGAAATTGATCTTGCGTTTCCCGGGACCGTTTGACTATAAAAACGGCATCTGCCTTTTACAAGGACTGGACAAATACGATGCACTGTACGGCTGCAATCTGCGCCGAGCATTCTCCGAAATCAGCGGCTTGCCGGAGCAAAGGATTCAATTTATCAATGATGCAGCGGCCTTTGCGTTGGGGGAAATGACCTTTGGTCAGGCGACGCAAGCCGGGCGAGCTCTGTTTGTAGCAGTGGGAACCGGCTGCGGCAGTGCATTTGGGGTGAACGGATTTCTGGCTGAAGAAGGTACACCCGGTGTGCCGCCAAACGGATATTTTTATAATGCACCGTTTCGGGACAGCTGCGTAGACGACTATATTTCCCGGCGGGGGCTGGAAAAGCTGTCCGGCGAGATGCTGGGTGTGCCGCTGGATGGTCGTGCGCTTGCTGAACGCATCGCCGCCGGGGACGAACGGGCCAAAGCCTGTTTCCGGTGCTTTGGTGAACAGCTGTGCGATGCATTGCAGCCGCAGATCGAAGCATTCTGTCCGGACACGCTCTGCATGGGGGGACAGATTATGGAAAGCGCGGCATTATTTCTGCACCCGTTGGAAAAACTTTGTACAAACAAGAAGATTACTTTATATATTACACAGGATACTTCTCTGCGGACTATGCAGGGGCTGACAAGAGCTGCCAGCCGGTAGGCATATATCAATCTGCTTATATATCTGGAAAAATTTCAGTCCATGGAGCACTTCAAACAGGAACTCGTCGAATATCTGGATTACTACAACAACCGCAGAATCAGAGCAAAACGAAAGGGCTTGCCGCCTGCAATTCACAGACAACAAGCCCTTTCGGCTGCTTGAACAATTTTTACTTCAAAATATGGCCCTGACTTTTTGGGATCACCTCAAAACCGCGGATGTCCTGCTATTTATTTGGTGAAAAAACCATGTAGCTGATTGCTTTATAGAATAGACTCGTCAGGATTTGAAGCTTTTGGATCGGATGCCAGCACGCCGCGGTAAAGCACTTCGGAAGAAACGTAACTGACTTCGGGCGCCGCTTTCGGGTGTTCTATCACAAAAAGAATCTTGGCGGCCAAGCGAGAACCGATGGTTTTCGGCTTTACATCGACTGTTGTAATACGGTCGGCAACGTTCAAATATTCGCTGTTGTTGTCAAAGCCCGTCAGTACGATACGTCCTTCAGGGTCTATCCCTTTTTCTTCAAGATAACGCTGGATGAAATGAGCAATATAGTCGCTGGCACAGACGATACCGTCCGGCATGGTTGGCAAAAAGTCCAGAAAGTGACTGATTTCCTCATAATGGGTACGAAGACCCAATGACCCGGTAAGGTAAAGACTGGGGTTTGGAATGATCCCATGCTCATGCAGCGCATCCAGAAATCCCTCGTAGCGTTCTTTGTTTGTCTGGGCATATTCTACATCGCCTATGAAACTGAGCTTTCGGCATCCATGACGGAGCAGATTGCTTGTAATCTGCCGGATAAGGTCGCGACCCTCAATAATGAGCAGATCCCCATGTAACTGGTTATAGGGGACAGAAGGAACCGTGTCCAGAAAAACCTTTGGTATAGGTAAAGAGGATAACAGCCGCAGCAAGGGCGCAGAGTACGTGTTCAGTACAATGACACCATCTACTGTACCGTTTGTCAAAGGCTCCGGCAACACATAGCCCGCTTTGTAATTTGTGGGAAGATATGTGTACATGAGGTTGACATTATGCTCGGAAAGATCTTTGGCAATCTGATGGATAATCTGCATCCAGAAAAGAGAGGACTCCGGTCGGCACACGGCTACCGCTACGGTGCGTGTGTGGGGAGGCAGTTGAGCAGAGACGGTCGCAGTGGTATCCTGAGAGGGAGTGTGGAAATAGCCCATCTCGGTGGCTTTTTGATGGATTTGGGCACGCATAGAATCCGAAACGCCGGGACGGTTGCTTAGCGCTTTCCATACGGTGATTCTGGAAACAGAAAGAGCATCAGCAATATCCTGCATGGTTGGTTTGCTCATGAAAGAAAGCCTCCGTTTTTTGAGTTTATAGTAAGTATAGCAAAATCATAAGAGAAAAGCAACACGAAAAGTTAACTTTTGCTAATGTTTGATGTTGAAAATGTTGGCTATCTTGCACAAAAAAACAATGCGAAAACCGTTGATATGCACGAATACAATGAAACGGTGCGCGATTTGTGCAAAATGACGATTGACAGGTACAAAAGTAAATGTTAATATTTGGCTAACAAATGGCAACGAATGCTGACTATGGAGTTAACGCTTAGTTAGCACGAAATGCTGGCGGCTGTTAACACTTGGCTCGCCAAAAGAAAGGGGCACATTCTATGAAAAAGGATAAGCCGGCAGTTTCAACTTCAACGAAGCCACGCCGCAAACGTTGGACGAGTGATGACACGGAGCTGACACTGCTGGGGCTTCCGGCAGCCATCTGGTATGCGGTCTTTTGCTACCTGCCTATGTTCGGTCTGATTATTGCGTTCAAGAATTTCAAGATCACTCCGGGAAGGGGTTTCCTTTACAGCTTATTTCACAGTGACTGGGCAGGATTTGATAACTTCAAATTCTTTCTTACCAGCAACACCTTTACCATGCTGCTGCGCAATACGCTGTTATATAACATCTTATTTATCGTATTGAACATTGTAATTCCGGTTACATTGGCTGTGCTGATTAACCAGATTTACAGCCGAATCGCTTCTAAAGCATACCAGACCATGATGTTCTTCCCGTACTTCCTTTCGTGGGTTGTTGTCAGCTACTTTGTCTACGCCTTCCTGAACCCCGACAAGGGCTTGATGAACACTATCATACAGTTTTTCGGCGGCGATAAAATCATGTGGTATTCTCAGCCAAAATGGTGGCCGCTGATTTTGACTTTCATGCAGGTCTGGAAATCCATGGGCTATAATATGGTTGTCTACCTTGCAAGTATTACCGGCATTGACAGTACGCTGTACGAGGCGGCAACGCTGGACGGCGCGACCAAGTGGCAGCAGACCAAATATATTACACTGCCGGCACTGAAACCCATCATCGTTATGATGTTCATTCTGAATGTCGGCCACATCTTCTATTCCGATTTCGGCTTGTTCTATCAGGTTACGCAGGGTGTTCCCAACTCACTGTACAACGTTGCCAGCACATTTGACACCTATGTCTACCAGGCTTTGCAGAGCAATGTGACAATCGGCAGAACTGCTGCCGCAGGTTTGTTCCAGGCTGCATGCTGCTGCGCGACCGTTCTGGTTGCCAACTTCATCGTTTCCAAGATTGATGAAGAAAGCGCGATTATTTGATGAAGGGAGAACACACAAATGACTCTGGCAGAAAAGCATAAGATAAAGGCCGAAGAAAAAAAGCTGGAAAAAGAGGAAGCTCGTGCGGCGTTCCGCTTAAACCAGATTAAGCCGACAACGAATGCCTGCTTTAACATTCTGTTTGTACTGCTTTCCTTCGTCTGTCTGTTTCCGGTGTTCTACGTCTTTATGATTTCCGTTTCCTCCACGGATTCTATCACAAAGTACGGGTACAGGCTTTTCCCGGATACATATTCCACGGCGGCGTACACGTTCCTTTGGAATGAACGCGGAACGATTTTTAATTCACTCATAATTTCCGTGGTGGTCACGGTTATGGGTACGGTGCTGGGTGTGCTGCTGACCACAATGATTGGCTATGTGCTTTCCCGCCCGAACTATAAACTCAAAGGCTTCTTCACTTGGATGGTGTTCATCCCGATGATTTTCAATGGCGGCATGGTTGCAAACTATGTGGTTGTTGCCAATATGCTGCGTTTGAACAACACCATCTGGTGTCTGATTCTGCCGCTGGCGATGAGCAGCTTCAATGTTATTATCTGCAAGACCTTCTTCCGAACAACGGTACCGGATTCCATCATTGAGTCGGCAAAGATTGACGGCGCATCCCAGATGAAAATTTTCTGGCGTATCGTGGTGCCCATCTCCAAGCCTGTTTTTGCCACAATTGCGCTGTTTTTGACCTTCGGCTACTGGAATGACTGGTTCCAGTCCGCCCTGTATATTTCGGATTCCAAGCTGGTATCCTTGCAGGCACTGCTGAACAACATGATGAAGAACCTGGAGTACATCGCCAATAACCCCAGCGCAGGTCTGAGTCTGCAGCAGTACCGTAACTCGATGCCGTCCGAATCCGTTCGTATGGCAATCGCAATCATTATCGTCGTTCCCATTGCGTGCGCGTATCCGTTCTTCCAGAAGTACTTTATTTCCGGTCTGACGGTTGGTGCGGTTAAGGGCTAAGAGAAAGACTCTGAAAAAGAAAAACACTGTATAAGAACATCGATGCTAACAAATAAACCCATTCAATTTTCCCACCACATTTGGTTCTGTTCCCCTATAAGGGGAATGAAGATACACAACTTTACACAAGCAAAGGAGAAAAACAGATGAAAAAGTTCAACAAAGTGCTTGCGCTGGGCATGGCCGGTTCCATGGCCCTCAGCATGGCAGCCTGCGGCGGCAGTTCCTCTTCTGCCTCCACCGGCACCGATGGCAGCAGCACCTCTACGGCTGCTCCTACGGCTGCTCCCTCCAAGGACGTCGTCACCCTGAAATGGGTGGCCGTTGGTTCTGGCATGCCTTCTAACTACGATGCATGGCTGGCACAGATTAACCCGTATCTGGAAGATAAGATCGGCGTCAACATCGACATGGAGGTTATCTCCTGGGGCGACTGGGACACCCGCCGCAATGTTATTGTGAACACCAGCGGTGAATACGACATCCTGTTCACCAACGTCAACACCTATAACAACGACGTCAATACCGGTGCTTTCCTGGATATCACCGATATGGTCAAGGAAGCGGCTCCTGAACTGTACGCTTCCGTTCCGGAAGATTATTGGAAAGCCTGCGAAGTGGGCGGACGTGTTTATGGTGTGCCTACCTACAAGGATTCTTCTCAGAGCGAGTACGTTGTCTGGGATAAGGCAAAGATCGAGGCTGCCGGCTATGACTATACCAAGGAGTTGGGCATCACCGACCTGGATGAACTGACTGCGCCCCTGAAGGCTATCAAGGACACTGACGGCGAGGCTTCCTTCCCTCTGAACAAAAACGGCGGCGGCTACCAGTCCTATATGTATGACCAGCTTGGCGCCGGTCTGTATCCCCTGGGTGTGCGCTATGATGACAGCGAGGGTAAGGTTGTTGCTACTGTTGAGCAGGATGACGTCAAGCAGATTCTGAAAACCTTCCATGAGTGGTACAACGAAGGTATCATCAACTCTGACGCTGCAACCCGTCCCGAAGATGCAAACTACAAGGCTTGCTCCATTGCACAGGGCTGGTCCGGTGCGGCAATCACTTCCTGGGGTCCGCAGCTCGGCGTTGAGTGCGTTGCCCAGAAGTGGGGCCCGACCATCGTTTCCAATGAAACTGTCCGCGGCTCTATGAACTGCATCTCCGCTAACTGCGCCTATCCCGAAAAAGCACTGCAATTCCTGCAGCTGGTAAACACCGACACCTACGTCCGTGACCTGTTCTACTACGGCGTTCAGGGCGACAACTGGGATTACACCGATGACAGCAAAACCTTCGTCCATAAGAACAACGCGGATTGGTCTATGGCCGGTTACACCCAGGGCAGCTTCTTCGCTATCACCCCGACCGACGATTTCGATTTCAACCAGTTCGACGAAGTTAAAGAACTGAACGAAAAGGCTGAGCCTTCTGTCCTGCTTGGTTTCACTCTCGACACCACCTCCATCGCTGATGAACTGGCAAACTGCATCCAGATTGCAGAGCGTTACAAGGGCGAGCTGCTGACCGGTACTGCTGATCCCGAAGTCATGGTTCCCCAGATGATGAAAGAACTGCGCGCTGCCGGCTTTGACAAGATCGTTGCTGAGGCACAGAGCCAGGTTGACGCTTTCATGGCTACCAATAAGTAATCTTTAAAAAATCCAAATACTATCCCTGCAGGCAGGGAAACCTTCGGGAGCGGAACGCTGAGTTCCCGCTCCCGATTTATTTTAAGTACACAAGGAGAATCAAGTATGGCTAAAATCATCGGCAGCGCACTGCCCAATATTCCGTGGCAGGAACCGCCTGCAAACACCCGCACCCCTTTCTGGCGCTATGATGCAAACCCCATCATCGGTCGTGACGGCAACGCCCGTTCCAACAGCGTGTTCAACAGCGCCGTTGTGCCTTTCAAGGATGGCTTTGCCGGCGTATTCCGCTGCGACAGCCTGTCCATCAGCATGGATATTTTCGCAGGCTTCAGCAAGGACGGTCTGCACTGGGATATTGAGGATACCCCGATTCATCTGGTAGGGGACGACCCGGAGGTCACAACCCGTGAATACCGCTATGACCCCCGTGTATGCTATATGGACGGCAAATACTATGTGACCTGGTGCAACGGCTACCACGGACCCACCATCGGCATTGCGTGGACGGATGACTTCAAGACATTCCACCAGCTGGAAAATGCCTTCCTGCCGTACAACCGTAACGGTGTCCTTTTCCCGCGCAAGATTCAGGGGCGCTACATGATGATGAGCCGCCCGAGCGATACCGGGCATACCCCCTTCGGCGATATTTTTGTCAGCCAGAGCGAAGATATGATTTACTGGGGACGCCACCGCTTTATGATGGGTGCTGTAAAAGGCGATGAATCTGCATGGCAGAGCATGAAAATTGGCCCCGGCCCCATCCCCATTGAAACCGATGAGGGCTGGCTGCTGATTTACCATGGTGTTATCAACACCTGCAACGGCTATGTATACCGCATTGGTGCTGCTCTGCTGGATATTGACGAGCCGTGGAAGGTAAAATACCGCGGCAAGGATTACCTGCTGGCTCCTCATGAGCTGTATGAGTGTGTAGGCGACGTGCCGAACGTGACCTTCCCCTGCGCCACCTTGACGGATGCCGCGACCGGTCGTATTGCGATGTACTACGGCTGTGCCGATACCGTGACCGGTCTGGCGTTCACCACGGTGGATCGTGTATTGGACTATATCAAGAAGAACTCTTTCTGATGTTAAAGGGGCAAAGAGATGCCACAGGATAACATTTTGCTGATACCACGATTTCGGTGTAGATACGTTCCACTAACGCAAACAAAAATGCAAAAAACAGCCAGCTTTGAATTGCTGGAAGCCTCGTTATGAGGGAAAGGAAAGACCTATGCGCACCATTGATTTTCTTGACAAGCGCGTCACAGGTATCTGCAATGAGCTGAAAAAGCTTTCTGTAAAACAGAAGTTTGAAACGAGCGACTGGCTCATAAAGCCGGGCAACTTCCTGCGCCCGGAAGATGCCGATGCAGACCCTGCACCGTTTGAACCCTTTGACAGCCGCACCATGCATTGGTACGGACCGGACAAGCATTACTGGTTCCGCGCGGATGTGGCTGTGCCGCAGGAAATGGACGGAAAACCGCTGTGGATGCACGTCTGCACCCAGATTGATGAGTGGGACGATGCCAAAAACCCGCAGTTCCTGCTGTTTGTGGACGGCAAGGTGACACAGGGCGTGGATATGAACCACCGCGACATCCTGCTGGACCGCTGCGCCAAGGGCGGTCAAAAGTACCGTCTGGAATTGCAGTCCTACACCGGAATCCTGCATACCGAATTCAACCTGATTGTAGACCTGCGGGAAATCGACCCCGAAATTGAGGGTCTTTACTACGATATGGTTGTGCCGCTGGAGGCTTTTCCCCGGTTGGAAGAGGACGGCAAAGCCCGCCGCGATCTGGAAAACGTGCTGAACGAGGCTGTCAATCTGATCGACCTGCGCACACCTTATAACGAGAGCTTCTATCAAAGCATTGCTGCTGCCCGCCGGTATCTGGCAAAAGCACTTTATACCGACCTTGCCGGTCATGAGGAAGTCATTGCAAGCTGCATTGGTCACACGCACATTGACGTGGCGTGGTGGTGGACTGTGGCACAGACCCGGGAAAAGGTCTGCCGCAGCTTTGCAACTGTGCTGAAACTGATGGATGAATACCCTGATTATAAATTTATGTCCAGCCAGCCGCAGCTGTATTACTTCCTGAAGCAGCGCTACCCCGAACTGTATGAGCAGATCAAACAGCGCGTGGCAGAGGGACGCTGGGAACCGGAAGGCGGCATGTGGGTTGAGGCGGACTGCAACCTGACCAGCGGAGAAAGTCTGGTGCGCCAGTTCCTGTACGGCAAGCGTTTCTTCAAGGAAGAGTTCGGTGTGGACAACCGCATCCTCTGGCTGCCGGACGTATTCGGCTATTCGGGCGCACTGCCGCAGATTATGGCAAAGTGCGGTATTGATTATTTCATGACCACAAAACTGGCATGGAACCAGTTCAACAAAATGCCTTACGACACCTTCAAGTGGCGGGGCATTGACGGCACCGAAATCCTGACCCACCTTGTCACAACGCTGGGGGTCGGTCAGAGCGAGAATGACTTCTTCACGACTTACAACGGCATCCTGCATCCCGATGCGCTGATCGGCGGCTGGCACCGCTACCAGCAGAAGGACATCAACAATGATATCCTGATTTCCTACGGTTACGGTGACGGCGGCGGCGGTCCGACCCGCGCCATGCTGGAAACCTCCACCCGTATGGAAAAGGGCATCGAGGGACTGCCCAAAGTGCGTCAGGCATTTGCACGCACCTACTTTGATGAGCTGGCTGAGCGTGTGAAGGACAACCGCCGCCTGCCCACATGGGAAGGTGAACTCTACTTTGAGTATCACCGCGGCACATACACCTCCATGGCGCGCAACAAGCGTTCCAACCGTAAGATTGAGCTGCACATGATGGACTTGGAACTGCTCAGCCTGCTGGCACAAGCCAAGGTCGCATACCCAGAGGCAGAAATCGACAAGCTGTGGCATGGAATCCTCATCAATCAGTTCCATGATATTCTGCCCGGTTCCTCCATCCACGAAGTATACGAAGTCACCAAAAAAGAGTATGCCGAGATGGAAGCCGAAATCACGGCACTGCGCGAGGAGCGCCTGGATGCACTGACCCCCGCCGGGGAAGGCGTTACCGTGTACAACACTACCGGCTTTGTCCGCAGCGATGTGGTTGAACTGGGTGATTGCAAGGCAGAGGCTTTGCAGGACGAAGCCGGCAATATCTATCCCGTACAAAAAACAGCCGATGGTGCCGTGGCGTTCCTGAACAACCTGCCTGCCAAGGGCAGCAAAACGTTTGCGGTCGTACCGGCACAGGTTTCGGCTGCGCCTTTTGAAATTGCGACCGATGGACATAAGATTGACACCCCGTTCTATACTGTCACCTTTGATGAACACGGTCAGATGACCGGCATCTTTGACAAAGAGAACCGCCGCGAAGTGCTCAAGCCCGGTCAGGCAGGCAACCTCTTCCGCGTATATGAGGATAAGCCCATCTATTATGACAACTGGGATATCGATATTTTCTATACCGAAAAGTTCTGGGATGTCACCGACCTGCAGGACTTCACATGGACGGAGAACGGTCCCGTGCGCGCCACACTGCACATCGAACGCAATTACAGCAACTCCACCCTGGTGCAGGATATCCATTTCTATGCAAAGCAGCGCCGGATTGAGTTTGTTACAACCGTGGACTGGCACGAACACCAGAGCCTGCTGAAGGTTCACTTCCCGGTAAATGTCCATACTGACGAAGCTACGTTTGAAATCCAGTACGGCAACCTGACCCGCAAGACGCACGCCAACACCAGCTGGGATCGCGCACGCTTTGAAAGCTGCGGTCAGAAGTGGATGGACCTGAGCGAAGGACATTACGGCGTCAGTATGCTGAACGACTGCAAGTACGGTCATTCCGTCAAGGATTCTGTGATTGGGCTGACCCTGATTAAGTCCGGCATTGAGCCGAATCCTACCACGGATCAGGAAGTTCACCATTTCACATACGCCATTTATCCGCACGCCGAAAAATGGCAGGCAGCCGGCACGGTGCCGCAGGCGTTCTTCCTGAACCAGCCCGCGTTGGCTGTGCAGGGCGGAAAGCCGGGCGAAAGCTTCAGCCTTGCCGGACTGGATGCACCCAATGTGGTGCTGGAAACCATCAAACGCGCCGAGGATGGCGATGGTGCCATTGTGCGTATGTATGAGTGCGAGAACAGCCTGACAAATGTCACCCTGGACTGGAACCTTCCCTTCCATGCGGCAGAAAGCTGCAACTGTCTGGAACAGCCCGACGGCGAGCCGGTTGAAGTCAAAGACGGCAAGATTACCTTTACGGTAAAGCCGTATGAAATCAAGACAATTCGTATCCGTTAAATAACAAAGTCCGAACATTCTGCACGGGCGGTTGGCAATGCGCCCGCCGCCCGTGCCTTTTTTTGGAGGAAATGATGATGGAGTTTATTCCGAATCCACATAAGATCGAACACCCTGCAGGGGTTCATATGCTGGACAATCAGAGCCGAATCACCCTGTGGCAGACCGAACCCGCCGCGTTGCTTTATGCACAGATGCTGCAGGGCTGCCTGCGGGAGTACGCCGGGCTGGAAGTGCCGTTCACCCGCGGTAAGCCCCGGGCAGGTGACGCCGTACTTACGGTGGATACCGCCCTGCCGCAAAACCGTTACACGCTGAGCATTATGCCGGAATGCATCACGCTGAAAGCCGGCAGCGATGAAGCACTCTGCAACGGTGTGCAGACACTGTGCCAGTATATTGAACAGCACGGAGCCGTACTGCCCGCACTGGAAATTGAGGACTGGCCCGATCTTGCCAACAGAGGCTATTATCAGGACTGCTCCCGCGGACGTGTCCCGAAGCTGGACTACCTGAAACAGGTGGCAGATATTCTCTGCCGCTACAAGATCAACCAATGGCAGCTTTATATTGAGCACACCTATCTTTTCCGTGACCTGAGCGAAGCATGGCGTGAGGATACGCCGCTGACCGCGCAGGAGATCATGGAGCTGGATGATTACTGCGCAGTCCGGCACATTGAACTCGTTCCTTCCTTGTCTACCTTCGGGCATATGTACCGTATTCTCAGCACAAAAACCTGTTGCGACCTCTGCGAGCTGCCTGACTCGGAAAAGATTCCGTTCAGTTATACCTATGCAGGGAATCACCATACCCTGAACGTATCCAATCCCGATGCGCTGGGGTTTGTAAAAGGGCTGATTGACGAATACCGCCCGCTTTTCCGCAGCAGCAAATTCAATATCTGTGATGACGAAACGTTCGATTTGGGCAAGGGGCGCAGCAAGGCACTCGCCGAGGAGCAGAGCGAGCGCAGCCTGTATCTCAGCCATGTGAAGGCGCTGTGCGAATATCTTGTTGCGCAGGGGGTAACACCGCAGTTCTGGGGGGACATCATGTGGCGCTTCCCGGAAAGCTGTGCCGAGCTGCCCAAGGAAACCATCTGCCTGAACTGGGGCTATCTGCCGCATCAGCGGGAAAATGAGATCCGGGATATTGCCGCCAGCGGGATTACGCAGTACGCCTGCCCCGGCGTCTGTGGCTGGAACCGTTGGATGCCTCTGATGTACAATTCTTACCTGAATATCCGTACCATGTGCCACCATGCACACAAGTACAACGCCATCGGCCTTTTGAACACGGACTGGGGCGATTATGGTCATGTCAATGACCCGCGCCTGACGATTCCGGGCATCCTGTACGGCGCAGCGTTCGGTTGGAATGCAGAGCCTGTGGAATTTGACGAGCTGAACGAAGCGGTTTCCCGCCTGTATTACGGCGATACCACCGGGCAATTTGCCGGTCTGATGGCAAAGCTGCAGGATTATGAAGTTTTTGACTGGCGGAATACCGTCAACTGGATAGAATGTGATGAGAAAACCCGCGCCGAGATCCTTTCCGAGGTGGACTTTACAAGGATTGACGATGCCAACCGCGCCGTAGAAAAGGCAAAGGCAGATATCCTTGCAGCCGCGGTAAACCTTCCTGCCGGCAAAAAGCAGATTGTACAGGTACTCTGCCAGACGGCAGACATCATTGTGCTGTGGAACCGTATTGGCGCATGGCTCAATGCAGGCTGCCCGCACGGCCCCGAAGCAGATGCCATGGCAGCTGCGCTGGAACACTGGCTGCAGCGCTACCGTGCGCAGTGGCGTCAGGTCAGCAAAGAAAGCAGCCTGTCGGTTCTGACAAACCTAATCTGCCGTTACGCGGATCTTCTCCGCGGACGCGCTTACGGAACCGTGGAGGCGCCTGCCGGGAGGTAAGCCATGGGCTGGCTTTATCAGCTGTTTTTTCCTGCGCATACACCGACCGAAAATGAACTGGAAATGGGTCGCTACCGGATTATTGCCGAAGGCGCAGTGGCCGGCGTGATTTATGCCGTTGCCACCGGCAACTTTCTGGCCGGGTATTTGAGCAGCCTTGGGGCGTCCGTATCCTTATGCGCCGCAGCGGCCATGATACCGTCTTTCGGGTGCGTACTGCAGTTTTTCTCGCCCTTTGTGTTTGAACGGATGCACCACCGCAAACTGGCTATATGGCTTATGTGCGTGGTGTTCAGGCTTTCCATCAGCAGCATTCTGCTGGTACCGCTGGCTCTGCCGGACCCCGGTCATGCCCGCGCTGTGGTGCTGGTGCTTTATACCATCGGCTTTTTCTCTGCGGGGCTTGTTACGCCGGGGCTGGAACACATGGTTTTGGGCATCGCCCCCCAAGGCGGGCGCGGTCAGTTCTACGCCGTCAAGAGCATTATCGGAACCTGCGTTTCCAGCGCGGCAACACTTGCACTTGGTCGCGTACTGGATTATTATCTGGAACAGGGGCAGGGCTATACCGGCTTTCTTATCATCGGTATTGTCAGCCTGTCGCTTACTGTGGTGGATGCCGTTCTGCTTGCTTCGGTAAGAGAGAACCCGGTAAAATTCACCTCCAAAATGCGCCCGGCGGATATTCTGCGCCCAGTGCGCGACCCTGCTTACCGTCCATTGCTTTTTTACTGCATCATCGGCGGGCTGACTGGCGGCTTTGCTTCTCCGTTCCTTTCCGTGTATGAGCTGCGGGTGCTGGGGCTCAGCCACACCTTCATCACATCGGTGGGTGTCGTGTCCGCTGTTGTGGGCATGGCAGGCAGCTGGGTGTGGGGGCGGCTGGCCGACCGCACTGCGTGGAACTGCGTTATTTGGCTTACTGCATTCCTGAATCTTTCCTGCACGCTGGGCTGGTCCTTTGTGCGCCCTTCCTTTGCACATTTGGTTGCGCCGGTTCTGATTGTCGTTGCGGCGGGCTGTGCAGGCGGCGCATCACTGGCAAGCACAAACCTGCAATTTGCATTGAGTCCTGAAAGCGGCAAAACCGCTTACTTTGGCGTAACGGCTGCCATGAGCAGCATTGCCACCTGCACATCGGCCGCAGTGGGAACCGCCATCCAGCCCATGCTGGAAAAATCTATGGGGGACAGCTCAATTTCGCTGCTGTTTTTTGTGGCAGGCATCGGCGGTTTTGCCAACCTGATTATAAATGGGCGAAAATTGCCCTCTGTAACATAAAGGGAGAAAAAAGATGTACCCATACCAGAACCCGGATCTTTCGACAGAAGAGCGCATTAGCGACCTGATGAGCCGGATGACCCTTGAAGAAAAGATCCTGCAGACAGATCAGTATTATTCCGGCGATTTTACAACGCAGGACGAAAACGGCAAGGTTACAGCCGTGGATATGCAGCGGTTTGATGCACTGATGCAGCACAATAGTGTCGGCAGTGTGCAACTGCGCGGTATGACTGCTGCCCAAGCCAATGTTGTGCAGCGGTATGCCATAGAAAACACACGTCTTGGCATCCCATACCTTTTTAGCGAGGAAGCACTGCATGGGCTGATGACAAACAACGCAACCAGTTTTCCGCAGCAAATTGGTCTGGCGGCAAGCTTTGAGCCTGAACTCGGGCGCGAGATGGGACACGCCATTGCGGCAGAGTCCCGGGCTTGCGGGATTCACGAAACATACAGCCCCGTCATGGATCTGATTCGTGATCCACGGTATGGTCGCGCGGAAGAATCCTATGGTGAGGACACATACCTTTGTGCTGAGTTTGCACGCGAAACCGTATTGGGTATGCAGGGGACAGACCTGACGACACCGGACACCGTGGCTGCCGAACCCAAGCACTACGTCGGCTACGGCAACCCTGTGGGGGGACTGAACTGCGCCCCCTGCACCATGGGTCGGCACGATGTATTCAGCGACTGTCTGCCTGTCTTTGAAGCGGCTTTTGCAGACGGCAAAGCGTGCGACGCTATGTGCAGCTACAACTCCATCGACAGTATTCCGGTATCCATGGACCATGAGCTTTTAACGGATGTCCTGCGCGGGCAGTTTGGTATGCCGGGGTTTGTCCGCAGCGACCTGACGGCGGTTTCCCGCCTGTATGACTGGCACTTTATTGCCGAAACGCCGGAGGAGGCCATCCGCCTTGGGCTGGAAGCCGGCGTGGACTTGCAGCTTTACGACTTTCCGCATGATGTCTGGCAGAAAGCGATTGCCCACCTGATTGAAAGCGGTTCCATGAAGATGTCGGTGCTGGATACGGCGTGTCGGCGTGTGCTGCGTATGAAATTTGCACTGGGGTTGTTTGAAAATCCTTATACGGATGAAAAACGCGCCGATAAAATCCTGCGCTGCCCGGAACACCTGACCACCGCGGAAAAAATAGCGGAAAAATCCATCGTATTGCTCAAGAATGACGGCTTGCTGCCGATCAGAAAAGACCTGCGCAGCGTGGCAGTCATCGGTCCGGCAGCTGATACGGTTTCTTATGGCGACTATACCGAAACACGCGGCCGTAAAGGCGGGGTTTCTGTGCTGGACGGAATCCGTGCTGCAGTCAGCCCTGAAACCGAGGTGCTGTATGAGCGCGGCTGCAACTTTTTGGGGCAGGCGCTGCACCCGTTTGATCCGTCCATGCTGCGCGATGAAAACGGCGAATCCGGGCTGACAGGTCACTATTATAACGGACCTGTGCCGCAGGGCGAACCGGTGCAGGTTCGCACGGATCGCACCGTCAACTTCAACTGGATTTTCGCACTGCCGCATCCTGCCCTGGATGCCAACTGTTTCAGCGTTGTCTGGACGGGTTCTGTGGTTATGCCCCGCACAATGGATGGCTGCATCGGGCTGAGTACGCAGGATAGTATGCGCCTGTACGTGGATGACAAACTGCTGATTGATGGCTGGGGCAAGGATAAGAGCGCTGACCAGGCATTGGATTTCCACTTTGAAGCCGGACGCACTTATAAAATCCGCATTGAGTTTGTCAACGACCGGCGGGGCGCCCGCGTGATTTTCGGGTACAGCGCCGGGCGGGAAAATTTCCCCGCAGCAGTGGAAGCCGCACGCAAAGCGGATGTCGCCATCCTTTGCATGGGCGACAACGAGGAGACCAGCGGCGAGAACTTTGACCGCACCGACCTGAACCTGCCCGGCAGACAGCTTGAGCTGGTACAGGCTGTTTATGCAACCGGAACCCCTGTGGTGCTGGTGCTGCAAAGCGGACGCCCCGTTACGGCGAATTGGGAAAACGATCATCTGCCTGCCATTCTGGAGGCGTGGTTCCCCGGTGAGCAGGGCGGCACCGCTATTGCAAAAACACTGTTTGGCGATGCAGCCCCGGGTGGACGGCTTCCCATCACATTCCCGCGCAGTGTCGGGCAGATTCCCTGCCATTACAGCCGGCGACCCGGCGGCGGAAAACGCTATGTGGAGATGGACTGGCTGCCGCTGTATCCGTTTGGCTACGGTCTGACCTACACAACATTTGCTTACCGCGATATGGCCCTGAGCCGCAGCGTGATCGACCCGCAGGACACGGTCACTGTCAGTGTCACGGTCACCAATACCGGCAAGTACACCGGCGATGCCGTGCCGCAGCTGTATGTGCGGGATATGTTCAGCTCCGTCGTAAAGCCGGAGCGCCAGCTGGCAGCTTTCCGCCGTCTGACGCTTGCGCCCGGTGAAAGCCGTCGGGTGGAACTGACTGTCGGACCAAAGCAGCTGCGTACCCTTGGTCCTGATTATGTATGGCGGGTAGAACCCGGAAAATTTGAACTCCAGCTTGGCGACAATGCAGAGAATATTCTGCTGCGCGCCGACCTGACCGTAGAGTAAAGCAAGGAAGGAGAAACGGCGTATGTTGTATCTGGGCGTAGATCTTGGCGGCACAAACATCAAGGCCGCACTTGTGAACAGCGAGGGTGAAATTCTGTGCGAAGCCAACACCCCCACAAACCTGCCGCGCCCGGCGGAAGCTGTCTGCGATGACATTGCAGCGCTGTGCCTGCAGCTGGCGGAGGGAAAGGACGTTGCAGGTGTTGGTGTCGGATGCCCGGGAACTGTGGACGGCGGAACGGTGCTGTATTCCAACAACCTAGATTGGCATGATTTTGCAATGGAGGAATATCTGGCGCAAAAGACAGGTCTGCCGGTTGCCGTTGGTAATGATGCAAATGTTGCTGCATTGGGCGAGGCTCTTGCGGGCTGCGCTAAAGGCGCACAGAGTACGGTTGTCGTTACTCTGGGTACCGGCGTTGGCGCAGGAGTTGTACTGGACGGAAAACTGCTGACAGGCTACACCGGCGCCGCCTCCGAAGCCGGACACATGGTGATTCTTGATACAGCAGACGCCCCGCGCTGCACCTGCGGACGTCATGGATGCCTTGAGGCACTGGCCAGTGCCACCGCACTGATCCGCATGACAAAAGAAGCACGGCTTGCCCACCCGGAAAGTGCGCTGAACGTGCTGGCCGCAAAGCCGGAAGACGTGAACGGTCGCACGGCATTTGATGCCGCTGCGCAGGGGGATGCCGCCGCACAGCAGGTTGTGGATACCTACATTCATTATCTTGCGGTAGGCATTGCCAACCTGATCAACATCTTTTTCCCGGAGGTCATCGGGCTGTCCGGCGGTGTAGCCAACCAGGGTGAAAACCTGCTGAAGCCGCTGCGTGCCGCCGTGGAGCCCATGGTGTTCGGACATGATTTTGCCCAAAAACATACCCGCATTACAGCCTGCACGCTGGGCTACCGCGCAGGGGTCATCGGTGCAGCCCTGCTGGCCAAAAGCCGCATGGAATGAGGAAAATTAAGATGGACATCAAAAAAGAATATGAGCGATGGCTTGCTAATGCAACGGCAGATGCCGATGTTGCCGCCGAACTGAAAACGCTGGATGATGCAAAAGTCGAGGATGCATTCTACCGTGACCTTGCCTTTGGCACGGGTGGTCTGCGCGGCGTAATCGGTGCGGGTACTAACCGCATGAATATTTACACGGTCGCAAAAGCATCGCAGGGCTTGGCTGACTATCTGAAGAAAAACTTTGCAGAACCTTCTGTGGCAATCGGCTATGACAGCCGCATCAAGAGCGACGTGTTCGCAAAAGTTGCCGCTGGTGTGTTTGCAGCAAATGGAGTGAAAGTCAATATCTGGCCTGTTCTGATGCCTGTTCCTACAGTGTCCTTTGCGACCCGTTATCTGCATACCTCTGCGGGTGTCATGGTCACCGCTTCCCACAACCCCGGCAAATACAACGGCTACAAGGTTTACGGCGCAGATGGCTGCCAGATTACCACTGAGGCTGCTGCGGAGATTCTTGCCGAAATCGAGAAGCTGGACATTTTTGCAGACGTCAAGACTAGCGATTTTGAAGCAGGTGTTACAAGCGGCAACATCCAGTACATCCCGGACGAAGTCTATACCGCATTTGTGAATGAGGTCAAGAATCAGTCTGTCCTGTTTGGCGAAGAAGTCAATAAGGATGTGGCTATTGTTTACAGCCCGCTGAACGGCACCGGCCTGAAGCCTGTGACCCGCACACTGAAGGAGATGGGCTACACCAACATCACCGTGGTCAAGGAGCAGGAGCAGCCGGACGGGAACTTCCCGACTTGCCCGTACCCGAATCCGGAGATTAAAGAAGCTATGGCACTGGGCATGGAGTATGCCAAAAAGTGCAATGCGGATTTACTGCTTGCCACCGACCCGGACTGCGATCGTGTGGGCATTGCAGTCAAGAACAAGGCGGGTAAATATGAACTGCTGACCGGAAACCAGACAGGTATGCTGTTACTGGATTATATTTGCTGCCAGCGTGTGAAACACGGCAAGATGCCCGCCGACCCGGTCATGGTTAAGACCATCGTGACGATGGATATGGGGGAACAGATTGCCACCCATTATGGTTTGCGGACAATCAATGTGCTGACGGGATTCAAGTTTATCGGTGAGCAGATTGGCAAGCTGGAAAAGCAGGGCAGGGCAGACAGCTATGTGTTCGGCTTTGAGGAAAGCTACGGCTACCTGACCGGCTCCTACGTCCGCGATAAGGACGGCGTGGACGGTGCTTACATGATCTGCGAGATGTTCAGCTACTACGCCACCAAGGGCATCAGCTTGCTGGATAAGCTGGACGAGCTGTACAAGACCTATGGCTACTGCCTGAACACCCTGCACAGCTACGAGTTCGACGGCAGCGCCGGTTTTGCCAAGATGCAGAGCATTATGCAGGCATTCCGCGGCAATATCAAAGCGTTTGGCGGTAAGAAGGTTGTAAAGCTGCTGGATTATGCTTATGGCCTGGACGGGCTGCCCAAGTCTGAAGTGCTGAAGTTCCTGCTGGAAGATAACTGCTCTATTGTCGTGCGTCCCTCCGGCACGGAGCCGAAACTGAAAATTTACATTTCTGTCAGTGCCGAAAACAGAGAAGCTGCTGAAAAGGTCGAATGTGAAATTGTGAAAGACGCCGAGAAGTGGTTTGCTTAAAGTGAAGATTTTAGCGCCCTGTGCTGAGCGCCATAACCTATTTTGGTGCAGCTGCGACCGCACGGGGCATCGGCGGCATAGCCGAGGCTGGAATGCGGTGTTTCTACTCTGGCTGGGCATGACACAGTCAGCGTTTATTGTGTGCTATTTTTTGCGAGAACAGGAAACAGAAGATGCCTGAGTAAAAAATGAAATTTTGAGGTAAAGGAGATCCATATGAATATACTGAAATTGACTCCCAGCTGCAAGGATTACCTGTGGGGCGGCAGCCGCCTGCGCAGTGACTTTGGCATCAAGAGCGATCTGAACCCGCTGGCCGAGGCGTGGGTGCTTTCCTGCCACCCGGACGGTCCCAGCTATCTGGCGGACGGCACAACGCTGGCGGACTATGTGACCGCCCACCCGGGCTGCCTTGGCACCGACTGCGAGAAGTTTGAACAGTTCCCAATCCTGACAAAGTTCATTGACGCAAAGAACAATCTGTCCATTCAGGTACACCCCTCCAACGAGTACGCGCTGAAAAACGAGCATCAGTACGGCAAGACCGAAATGTGGTATGTGCTGGACTGTGAGCCGGGTGCCTTCCTGTACTATGGCTTTGACCATGAAATCTCCAAGGCGGAGTTTGAGGAGCGCATCAAGAATAACACCCTGACCGAGGTGTTGAACGCCGTGCCGGTGCACAAGGGTGACTGCTTCTTTATTCCGGCCGGCACGCTGCACGCCATTTGCAAGGGCATTGTCATTGCCGAGGTACAGCAGAACTCCAACGTGACCTACCGTGTGTACGATTACGGCCGTGTGGGGGCGGACGGCAAGCCCCGCGCCCTGCACGTGGAGAAGGCGTTGGACGTGACCCTGCGCACCCCGCCTGTCAAGCATTACTTCGGCAGCCATCTGGCGCAGGGTGAATATTTCACCGTGGATGCCAAGAACGGCGCGTTTGAGGACACAGCGGACGAGAAGAGCTTTGTTTCGCTGCTCGTCACAGACGGCGAGGGTGAGCTGACCTGCGGTGGTGAGACCGTGGTCGTCAAGAAAGGCGACAGCTTCTTCCTGCCCGCAGGCAGCGGCAGCTATGCCGTGCGCGGTACCTGTCAGACCTTGGTGACAAGGGTGTGAAGTAAGACTATTCGCTTGGCAGCGAACATCGGGATAGAAAAACACCGCAACTTAGAAATCAATCTGTGCTGGATACGCAAGCAAAACAGATGAAAAAAGTTTATAAAAGCAAGATGGTAAGGATACACATAATAATAGGTGAAGTAATATAAGGCAATACCGCATAATTCTAAGTACCGATACGGCGAGCAAGGTGCGGCAGCCGCCGGAACGGTGCTTAAGCCGTCAGGCGGGAATTGTGCGGTATTGCTATAAATTTTATGCTGTACCTGATACATTGCAAACAGCAGAAAAACTAGTACAGAGATATTTCATTGAAGAACTTACACTGAATCTTTCTGTATGAGACAGGAACTTTTCCGCTATTGGCATATAGTCGGAATAAAAAACTTCTAATGCAAAACACCGCTGATTCCTTTACTGAAATCGGCGGTGTTTTTTTAACTTCAAAAATTCACAAAAAGTTCAAATAATTAGTGCAAGGTTTTTGCACTAATTACATTTAAGATGGGGTTTAGAGAAATGAGAGGAGGTGATGGAGTGTCTGACGTCGAAATACGCCGCAATGAAATTATTGAGCTTTTATGCAATTTCTACCATTGTGCGGTGGATCATCAACCTGGCGCCGTTTGGCATTATGGGTCTGGTGTTTACCAACGTGTCGGACAACGGCCTGTCCATCTTTACCCAGTACGGGCGCCTGTTGCTGCTGCTGGTGGGCACCATGCTGCTGATGGCGCTGGTGATCAACCCGTTCATCATCTTTATCTACCTGCACCGCAACCCCTACCCACTGGTGTTCCGCTGCCTGCGTGAAAGCGGCCTGACCGCTTTCTTCACCCGCAGCTCCGCCGCCAACATCCCGGTCAACATGTCTCTGTGCGAAAAGCTGGGCCTGGATAAGGATATTTACTCCGTCTCCATCCCGCTGGGCGCAACCATCAATATGGACGGCGCTGCCATTACCATCACCATCATGACGCTGGCTGCCGCCAACACGCTGGGCATGCAGGTCTCCGTGCCTGCCGCCATCCTGCTGTCCATCATGTCGGCTTTGGGCGCATGCGGCGCTTCCGGTGTTGCGGGCGGTTCGCTGCTGCTCATCCCCATGGCCTGCTCGCTGTTTGGCATTTCCAATGATATTGCCATGCAGGTCGTCGGCGTTGGCTTCATCATTGGCGTTATTCAGGACTCCGTTGAGACTGCGCTGAACTCCGCCGGCGACGTGGAATTTGCCGCCACCGCCGAATACCACCAGTGGCTCAAAGAGGACAAACCTCTGCCGGCTTTCATGGGCGGTAAATAAGGTACATAGGTATCATTTAAGAAGTATTACAGCCCCGGTTCTGCGTTTGCAGAGCCGGGGCTGTTGTTATATCCTGAGTGTGGGTAGCAGGGCGGTAGGGGAAAGTGGGGCGGCCAGCCCTCTGGCCGCCGGACGGGCCCGATCACAAATCTCATTATGCCAGATTTGGACAAGGCCCCGGAACGGTCAAGACCATTCCCTACAGAACATTTTATTCTGCGCGGCTAACCTTCTAAAATACCAGTAGGGCGGGATGCTCTCACCCCGCCGCGGAGAAACATAAAATCATTCGTTGTGCGGTGTTGCCTTAGGAGGAGGTGGAATGTTATAATTGGCGGCTCCGCAAAGAGCGTGTTACGCTTCTGCAGCGAAGTAGGCCCGGAATTCAGCCAGCATGGCGCGCATTTCCTGGGCGGAGGCTTCATCATTCAGGGCGGCGTAACCGGCGCGGGCGGGGCTTGCTTTGGGGGCACCGGGGCCTTTGGAGCCATACTCGCCAAAGCGAACGGTTTCCTCGTTGGCGGGGTCGGACCAGTTGTCCCACCCAAGGGGGATGATCTCATCGCTTAAATTGCAGTCCAGCCAGTACACGCGGGCATACTGCCGCCACGGGCGGCCCAGATAGACACTGCCTGCGGGGCTGTTGCCCTGCACGGTGCAGTTGGCAAACAGGTAGCCCGGCTTGCCCTGCGGCGTGCTGGCGGCGGCAATATAGCTGGTAACGCCGCGGTGGGCAACGGGCACAATGCGGCAATGGTCAAACACCGCGTTGGCCCCGCCGAAAATGAAATCAATGTTGCCGGAAATCTCGCAGTCACGGTAGTATTGTTTGGTGTCCAGCCGGGGCGTGTTCTCCCGCGGACCGCGGAAGCCGTTTTTCTGCCGCACGGCCAGCGGCAGGGGAGCGGTGAACAGCGTATCCTGGTTGCCGTGCAGGGAAACATCCACCATGCACACACGGCTGGCATCGGCATATACCGCCAGCGCCTGGCCGCGGTCCGCACCATCACCGGCGGTGTTTTCCACGGTCAGGTGCTCCAGCCGGGCGCTGCCGCCGCCAAGGAAAAGCGTCTGGCTGCGAAAGGTACCGGTGCGCTCCTCGCCAGGCCAGGGGTCGCGCCCGGCGGCCCCGGCGGAGATCACGGTCTGCCCCATCCCGGCACCGGTGATGATGTAATCCGCCAGTTCCAAAAACGGGCGTTCATAATAGGTCCCGGCCCCCAGCACAAAGTGAAGCGGCTGGGCGGGGTCCTGCGCGGCAGCAGCGGCGGTCAGGGTGGTAAATTCAGCGCTGCCATCCACGGCAACGGTTACAAGCTTGCATTCCATATTGAATCGGTTCCTTTCACAAAAAGGCTTCCATGGTATCAGTGCAAATACTCCGGTCCGGTGGGGCAAAAAGAAGCGGCATTACACCTTAGAAAAACTGTCTGATAAAAGCAATATCGCTGGCAGCACGGGCGGGCACGGCTTCCTCGCGCAGAACGGGCAACGGCTGCGGCAGGGTGCGCAGCATGGCAAAGGCACCGGCGTAATCGGTGCAGGAATCTTCCAGGCTGGTGTGCAGCATGGTGCCGTCCGGCGCAAAGTCCTTGCCCTTAAAGTGTACGGCCTTGATTTTGTCCCCAAGCAGCTCGCCCATGGCGTCCCACAGGGGCTGCTGGTTGTCCTTGCCCTCAAAGCTGACCAGGTTGCTCATGTCCAGGATGACCCCCAGCGCGGGGCTTTGCATCATATCCAGGATGTGCCGCGCTGCCTGCGGGGTGTTGGTGCTGTCGCCAACAACGGGCTCAATGGCAACGGTCACGCCAAGGCGCTCAGCTTCCGGCAGAATGGTTTCCAGGCTTTTGCAGAGCATATATTGGGCTTGCTCGCGGGTGGTGCCGGCGGGCTGCTTGTGCATGCCGGTGGTCTCGGTGCCAATGCAGCCCGCGTTCAGCGCCTTGCACACGGCCAGCTGGCTTTTGAAATCCGCTGCGTTGGCGCTGCGCTGCACTTCGTCCGCGATGGCAAGCTCCACATAGGTGCCCAGCACGGCAACAGCGATGTTGTGCTTCTTTTGTGCTTCCAGCGTGCTCTGCACCAGCTGCGGGGTAACGTCCGCATAGCTGGCAACGCCGGGCACGCATTTTTTGTAGGCCAGCTGCACGCAGGCAAACCCGTCTGCGGAAACCTTGCCAAACAGCTCATCGGGCGTGCCCTTACCGTAATCATGCAGGCGGGCACCAACGGTAAATATGGCCATAACAGCGGAACCTCCTTACTGGATGATCATTTCGGTATAGGCCAGCAGCAGGGGGGCGACGCCCTTGGCGTCGTTTTCCACAACTGGCTCGCTGAAATAGTATTCCAGGCTGCCATCGCGGCGGGTGGCGCCGCCCAAACCGGCTACCAGGCAGATGCCGGACAGTTGCAGCTCGCCCTTATCGTTCACGCCCAGGTATTTGTCACAGGTGCCATAGAATGCCTTTTCGCCGTAAGCGCGGAACCGCTTGGGCAGGTAGCCCAGCCGCACGCCTTTGAGCACGGCGTAAGCGAACAGGGAGCTGCCGGAGGTTTCCAGATAGTTGCCCGGTACGCCGGCTTTATCAATGACCTGCCAGAACATGCCGGTCTCGGCATCCTGGAACTGGATCATGGCCTCCACTGCTTCCTTGAACATAGCCATGATGGCGCGGTATTCGTAATACATCTGCTCGTCCATGCGCTCCAGAACATCCACCATGGCAACCAGGAACCAGCCCATGGCGCGCAGCCAGAAGTTTGCGCTGCAGCCGGTTACAGGATCGGCCCAGTACATCTGGCGGCTTTCATCATAGCCGTGGTAGTACAGGCCGGTTTTGGGGTCTCGCATGTACTTTTTGATGTTCATGAACTGCTTATAACTGTCCTGGCAGCCCTTCATGCCGTTGTAGCGGGTCTCGTATTCCATGTAGAATGGCTGCGCCATATAGGTGCCGTCCAGCCAAACCTGCCACGGGTAGATGGCTTTGTGCCAGAAATTGCCATCCTTGGTGCGGGGCTGGGTGTCCAGCTGGGCGCGGATGGTGTTGATGGCATCCCGGTAGCGCTGTTCGCCGGTCAAATCAACCAGGAAAAACAGGTTTTTGCCCTGGTTGATGTTGTCCAGGTTATGCTCGTTGGCGTCAAAGGTGTAGATCTCGCCGCCATCCTTGACAAAGTAGTCTACAAAATCGCGGGAGAACTTCAGGAACTTTTCATCCCCGGTGGTCTTGTACAGGCTCAGGCAGGCGGTGATCATGCAGCCGTCCACATAGTTCCATTTATTGGGCTTGCCGCTGCGCACCTTTTCAATGTTCCACAGTGGGGCTTCGGCAGAGCTGCCGGCAATCAGATGATCCACATAATTGCCCAGGGTGGTCAAAATCTCTTCATGGGTCATGGCTTAATCCTCCTTAAAGCTGCCAACGTTGATAAAGTTCAGGCGTTCGCCTGCATAGCCTTCCAGCTTGACATTGTGGAAGTGAATCTCCTTCACGTTTTCGGCCCAGATCGCCAGCTTGCTGCATTCGGCGGCACCGCACATCATGGCGGCGTGGCCAGCCCCGGCGTTTTCGGCAAAGGAGATGCTGACATTGTTCATCTCCACTTTTTCAACCGGCTGCTCCGGCAGACCGCTGAACCAGCAGCCTGCATACTCGGCGTCGGTGGCGGTGATGTTTTCCATCGTCAGGCTGCCCAGGCGGGGGATAGCATCGTCCAGCGGCAGGGGTTCATGGCTCTGCACATAGTCGCTCTTGCCGTCCGGGTCACAGAAGTAGAACATGTTGATGACGAATGGGGTCAGCACATGGCGCATTTCCACGTTGCGGAACACCAGCCCGTCGATCACGGCGTTCTTGCCGCGACCGCGGCGGGTCTTAATGCGCAGGCCGCGGTCAGTGTGGTCCATCAGGCACTGGGTCATCACCACATTTTTCACGCCGCCGCTCATCTCGCTGCCAATAACCAGGCCGCCATGGCCGCGGTTCAGGTTGCAGTTGCGGATGGTCACATTCTCACAGGGGGTATGCATCACCGTGCCAAGGAAGAGTTTGCCGGACTTGAGGGCGATGCAGTCATCGCCAACATGGATGGAATCACCGATGATGTTCACATTCTTGCAGCTTTCGGGGTCAATGCCGTCGGTGTTGGGGCTGTCGGCACGGTTGTGGATCTGCAGCTGCAGGATGTTCACCCCGTCCGAGTAGGTGGGGTGGATGGTCCAGGAGAAGCTGTTGCACACCTCCACACCGTGCAGGGTCACATTCTTGGCTTTGCTGGTAAAGAAGAGCCGCGGCCGCCAGGCGATAAGTTTCACCTTGATGTGCTGGTACCAGTCGCCGTTGTCGGCGTTGGCGTTGATGCAGCCTTCGCCGGTGATGGTCACATTTTCGGCATTGATGACATTGATCAAACCGGCAAAGCAGTCCAGCGGGTTTCCCTCCCAGCCGCCGAGATAGGCTTCGTGCTGTTCATCGGCGCAGGGCAGCACACCAGGCAGGATGGGATATTCGCGGCGGTCGGTGCCGCCCAGCAGGGTGCAGCCTTTTTCCAGGTACAGGGTGGTGTTGCTGCACAAAAACAGGCTCTGGGTGCGGTAAGTACCGGCGGGCACATACACCGTGCCGCCCGGCGGGCAGGTGGAAAGCGCAGCCTGCAAAAAGGCGGTGTTGTCGGTCACGCCGTCATTCACCAGGCCATAGCGGGAAGCATCTACAAAAAAGCTTTCCGCCGCGGTGGCAAAGTCCAGTGTACCGGTATCGCCATCAGTGGCAAGCACTTCCAGGTGGTAGGTTTTGCCGGGTTCCAGGCTGAACACGCTGAACACGTTGGTGCCGCAGGCTTCCAGCACAGTCTGGCCGTTCAGCTGAACCCGGAACGGGGCAGGGGCGGTATAGCAGGTGTTGTTTTGCAGCTCAAAACAGGCGCTGCGGGTGCAGGCACGAACGAGAGCGAGTTTCATACGATAATTTCCTCCATAAAAAATGAAAAAAGTTTTGAAATTCAACAAGAAATGTGTTAATATGAAATAAATCAACAAAATTGAAGCGCGTTCTGCCATAAAACTGGCAAAAATGCTTGGGCGGGGCGTGGCGGGAGGTTTGAACAGGATGGTCAAGGAATATACCTATTCCCCCCATGTGGACTTTTATATCGATATGATCGACCGCGAGCATAGCTACGATATGGGAAGTTTCCACACACACCACAAATATGAACTGTATTATGAAGTGGAAGGCGCGCGGCGCTATTTTATTGAGGATTCTGCCTATATCGTCAATGCAGGCAATGTGATCCTGATTGGGGAAAACCAGATCCACAAGACGGGTTCGGTAGGGGATGGCCCCACCAGCCGCATTGTGTGCAATTTCAGCCGCGAGTATCTGCAGGAGATCAGCGGGGCTTTCCCGGAGATTGACCTGTTCAGCTTTATGAGCGAGGAGAACAACCACCTGCTGAGCAACATCACGGTTAAGCAGCAGAACTATATCTACTCCATCCTGCAGCAGCTGATCCAGATGCAGGACGAAAACAACCCCGAAAGCGCTGTGACCCGCAAAATGCTGCTGGCCACGCTGCTGTTGCAGCTGAAAAAGATGTGCGAAAACCAGCATGAGCTGGGGGGCGACAGCGGCCGGGTGACCAACCGCATCGTCAGTCAGATCCAAGGCTATATTGCGGAGCATTACGCCGAGAAGCTGACCCTGACAAGCATTGCCAACCAGTTTTACATCAGCCCGTATTACCTCAGCCGTCTGTTCAAAAAGACCATCAACCTGAGCCTGATCGAATACATCAACGGCGTACGCATCAAAGCGGCGCAGAACATGATCGAAAAGACCAACGAAAGCATTTCCAGCGTGGCGGAAAAGACAGGCTTTATGACAAGCGCGCATTTCCGGCGGGTGTTCAAAGATGCCACAGGGCTTTCGCCCCAGCAGTACCGCCAATATTTCAAGCGGGTAAACAAACCGGAAAAATAAGGCCAAAAATGTTACAGCACAAAACCACAACCCCCGGCGGCTGCCAACAGGCAGCCGCTTTTGTTTTGCCCCTAACGGATAAGCAGGGCAGGGGAGAGCGATGCAAAGGGATCAGCAGAAAAGGCACCATCATGTGCCGGAATACAGCGGAAAGCCGAAAGCTTCTTTATTCCGGCTGCATCCTGAATATTAGGAACGGCCAAAAGCGAGAAAAGCCAGTGGCCGGAGTTTTCAAAATAAAAGCTGCCTGGTACCCCTTTTGCAGCGGTACGGGGCAGCCTGTGTGGTGGTTTGGGCGCAAAAAGATCAAAAGTTTTGGAAAAAACTTGAAGCTTAGGGCAATACCGCATAATTCTAAGTGCCGATACGGCGAGCGAGGTGCGGCAGATG
>ENA-UOJQ01000348-UOJQ01000348.1-human-gut-metagenome-genome-assembly--contig:-P63-NODE-348-length-56927-cov-17.015913_pt1 | contig 56927 bp, 69 predicted proteins | sample MGYA00242352_ERZ723899 | MGnify/ENA metagenome assembly ERZ723899
TTTGCCCATAAAAATATGCACCTCCAAATGTGTCTAACTTTTGGGGTGCATATCACAAATTGCAAGTGCTTTTCTTTTTGATGGAGGCGCCACCCAGATTTGAACTGGGGATCATGGTGTTGCAGACCTGAAAATTCAGAGTTGTAGATCCGCATTAAAAGCCGTTTCGTACAATTTGGTAGTAGGCGTAGCGATACATTAGCGATACATTTATTTAATACCAATTAGCAAAAATAAAACTCGTAAGCATAAAATAATATTTACACTTACGAGTTTGTACTATATTTTAAAGTTCCTTCCCTGCATCCTTACCAGCCACTCGCGCAGAGCTTTGTCGGTAACGAACAGCCTGTTGTTTATTTTGTAGGATGGAAACCCCGATGCACGCATGAGCTTGTATGCATTTGTTTTCCCTATCTTCATAACACTAGCAAGCTCATCCGGTGTGTAAACCTTTATCTTGTCACTTGTTACTGCTTCCAAGACAGCCATCTCCTCTCTTTGACGGAATTGCTTTTAATTCGTCGTATGTATACTCTTCGACATCAACAGACGGCACTGGGACGACTATCATCTGCGTAATAGCTTTTTCATAAGGATAAGCTGTGGCTGAGTTGCGACTAATCATATCGTATACGGCAAAGTCGTATCCCGAAAATCCATTCGACATTTTTGTACCGCGATGAGCGAAATCCTTTTTATATATTATAATAGGTTTGTCGGTGGTATTTGTAATAGGGACAAATATTTCATTTCTATACCCAGAATCTATCACTCCGCATCTTTGAGCCATGCCCTTGGTGCCAGTGCTTCCTCTTTCCTTAAGAATGAAGCAGTAATCTATATCACAAGCGCAAGCGATACCCGTAGGTATCATAACCGTTTCGTGAGGGCTAATGACTTTATAGTCATCTTCAAAATTGGCATACAGGTCGAAGCCAGCATCCTCTTCTCTCTTTGTCGGGATAATTGCCGACGGTCTTACCTTTGCAAATTTTACTGAAGCTATCATATTAATACTCTCTTTCTTCTTTACCTACCACGGTGAATTTAATGTTATTTATATTTTTGTTTTCGTAGCAGCAAGCACTCAAAGTACCGGCTACTGCATGATATTTTATCGCAGTCCAATCAGATAAATTACTGCTTCCGAATTCCTCAAATACGAGGTTAACCCAATTGTCGAACTCTCCAAACTCTGTGGAGAAGATATCTCCTGGTAATATTGTGGCGGACGTTTTCACAATGGGCGATTTAAACATTTCTACTTTCATTTTGTCCTTTCTCGGATAAATATAATAAAAGCCTCATAAGTGTACTACCGGCGATGTTGCCAACAGCCACCGTCAATAAGAATAAAACTGGGATTTCGTTTATTTCACCAGCGACACCTATATAAAACGCATCTGCCACAGCGTGGTCAAACCCACATAGTACAAATATAGGTATGGCAAAAACAATCCCGATTATGCTTGAGAATTTTTTATAGTAGTCAACCGCTAGAAATATTAGCACCCCACACATAACAGACGAAATCAAAGTCGTAACGATATTATTGTCGATTTTCGCAACAATCAAGGCGCTGGCAAACTCCACTGCTTTATGGTTACACGACAGAACCCTGCCAACTGCGAATGCGGACACAAGGTTAACCGCAACTGATACTATGAATGATGGTGTTTTCCTAAGCGTTACATATCCTGCCATCCCGGTGAATAAGTTTAGTTTGTATTTGCAAACATATATAAGTCCAAACGAAAATAAAGCAGCTCCGATCCAACGGTGGTCACACAACAGATTACAATATCCCGCAATAGCAATAGTTAGTGCCGCTGTTATTGATTTAATACAATTCGTACTCAATGTCACCAGTCTCTTCATCAACAACGGCCACCTCTTTCCATCCACGAGATTTGAGCTTCATCGCCTTGTCCACAGCCTTATCAAAATCTCTTTTGGATGCGATAGTTTCTAAATCATTTTCTTTTGTTTTCTTGCCAAGTATATTATACATTTGTGTGCTCCTTAATCACAGAATAATTCCAATTTAATGTTATCGAGAGATGCTTTGATGTCAACCACTCTCTGATTTCTACTGCCTCTCCACTTAAGAGTCAAGTCTCTCTGTTCATCCACATATCTCCCGTCTACGAGGATATCACACAGGCTAACTGCACTTGCTCTGTCCGAATTAGCGCCGTATTTATCATCGAAAATCTCGTCCCAAGAATACCCAGTGTATATCCAGATTGCCTTATCTGGAAGTCTTTCTCTTATCTTTTTTATGAGTTTGAGAACGTCGGAAACGTTCTCGTCGCACAGCGGCTCTCCGCCCAAAATAGATATTCTTTTTATGTACGGTCTTTCAGCCGAGAGTATAAACTCTTCCTCTGTTTCAGTAGTCCACTCTTTTCCGCCGTCGAAGTTCCATGTGTTAGAGTTGAAACAGTTCTTGCAATGGAAGTGGCAGCCCTGAACAAACAGGGCTACTCCTATTCCAACGCCATTTGAAACATCGAGGCTTCTTATTTGTGCGTATTTCATCGCTTATTCATCCTTTTCTATATCAGACAAGTGAACAAATCTGTCGTTTATCTCAGAAGTTCTTCCGGGATTCCAGAAGTTCGTTCCTATATAACCGCACGTTCTTCTTGCTACATTCATCTTGTCTTTATCTCTATTTTTGCAGTTAGGGCATTCCCATTCAAGATTTCCGTTCTCATCAACAATCTTGATTTCGCCGTCATAACCGCAAACCTGACAATAGTCACTCTTGGTATTAAGTTCCGCATACATAATGTTATCGTAAATATACTTGATGACTTCCATCACCGCAGGAATGTTGTTATTCATATCCGATGTTTCTATGTACGAGATAGCACCTCCAGGACTAAGAGCCTGGTACTCGCTTTCAACAGCCAGCTTTTCAAACGGATTAATCTTCTCGAAAACGGGAATATGATACGAATTCGTTATATAATCTCTGTCTGTTATGCCCTCAATTATGCCAAACCTCTTTTTGAGACACTTAGCGAACTTGTATGTCGTTGATTCAATAGGGCTTCCGTATGGGCTATAATCTATATTCTCTGCTTGTTTCCATTCGGCGCACTTGTCGTTAAGATGCTTCATCACTTTAAGACCAAATTCTTTGCCGACCCCTTCGCTGTTTGAACAGCCGGTCATGTACTTCACACATTCGTAAAGTCCCGCATAACCTAATGAAATGGTAGAATATCCATTGTAAAGCAGTTTATCTATCTTCTCCCCCTTATCTAGTCTTGCTATTGCCCCGTATCTCCATAGTATCGGAGCTACGTTGGACGAAGTTCCGAGTAATCTTTCGTGTCTGGCTCTCAATGCCTTATGACAAAGATCAAGTCTCTTATCGAATATTCTCCAGAATTTATCTATATCCTTGTTTGATGAGAGTGCTACATCTACAAGGTTTATAGTTACTACGCCCTGATTAAATCTGCCGTAATATTTCGGCTTGTCCTTATTGAAATTCTTTGCTTTTGACAAGTTTCCAGCCGTTAATGAAAATCTGTCTGGCGTTAAGAAGCTGCGGCACCCCATACACGGGAATACATCTCCGTTTTTAAGCTGCTTCATTATCTTTGCCGAAATATAATCTGGCACCATTCGTTTTGCGGTGCATTTCGCTGCGAGCTGTGTTAAATAATAATACTTGCTATCTTCAAACACGTTGTCCTCGTCAAGCACATAAAGTAATTTTGGGAATGCGGGGGTTATCCAGACACCTTGCTCATTTTTAACTCCCGTTATTCTCTGATTCAGCATCTCCTCAATGAGCAAAGCAAGGTCATTTCTCGTTTGTCCTTCCGGAACTTCATCGAGGTACATACACACCGAAAGAAAGGGTGCCTGTCCATTAGTCGTCATAAGTGTAATTACTTGATACTGGATTGTCTGGATTCCTCTTTCGATCTCTCTCTTAAGTCGCTTGTTAGTTGTTTCGGATATGTATTTTTCAATGGCTTCTTTTGGCAGTTCTTTTAAATCCGAGTTGAGCAACTCATTAGTTACCTCTTTCCGTATTTTCTCTCTACTAACATCAACGAATGGTGCTAAGTGGGAAAGCGTGATTGTCTGTCCGCCGTATTGAGAGGAAGCAACCTGTGCGATTATTTGTGTTGCAATATTACACGCTGTGGAGAACGAATGAGGCTTCTCGATAAGCGTTCCGCTAATAACGGTTCCGTTCTGAAGCATATCTTCAAGATTAATCAAAGAACAGTTATAAGGAGCTTTTTGTCCAAAATAATCCTCATCGTGAAAGTGTATTATGCCGTCATTATCCGCTTGTACAATTTCAGGTGACAGCAGATATCTCCTTGTTATGTCCTTGCTAACAATCCCAGCCATATAGTCTCTTTGTGTCGTTATCAACTTTTCGTCTTTATTAGAGTTTTCTGTGCTCCAATAGTCACTTGTGCCAGATAACAACTCTCTTATCTCGTTGTCTGTGGTATTCTCATTCTCTCTTTGGAAATCTCTCACGCTCCTATACCCTTCATATGATTTAGCCGTGAGTTTCTGTCCCTTTTCTATTAATTTGTCGTAGACCATAGTCTCGATGTCAGAAATGCTCAGTTCGTTTTTGATAAGACAGGTTTCTTCAATCTCATCGGCAATTTCCTCTGCTATATTCGGCATCACAATTCCAGAGCCGTTCGTCATTGCTTTCATAATAGCGTTGACAATTTTCTCTTTCTGAAAATCAACCTCACTACAATCCCTTTTTATTACCTTCATATACATATCATCTCCTCAGATTCTCTCAGTGACACCCTTACTTTTTCTATTGCAGGCATCAATTTATCCATAGTGGTTTGGAATTCTTTCCAATCATTCACCCTGTAATATCCTCTTGCGGGTGCTTGGTTCCAAGCATAGTTCATCAAAACTCCAATATAGTCTCCTCTTAGGTTTGGTTCATAGTCATCAAACATAATGTCCAGTCCATTAAGCAATGGCTTATCGTGACAGATTATGAGTCTCCTATCTATATCAACCCCTCGAATATGTTTGATTAACCATTTAGCTTTTCTATACACATTTTCAGGGTAGGTGCTTGTTACGAAATAGACTTCGTTTGTCTTGGCTAAATTCTCTATACAGTCAGCCGCTCCTTCTTTAATCTGGAGCCTTTCCCACACTCTGTCATCACCAAAGTATTGATAAAAATTTTTCCTGAGCTTTGGTTTGACGAACAAAGTCATATCATAGTCGATAATATCCGTCAGCTTCAAATCGGAATCGGTGTCTTCGTTGTAAACGCTAATCACACATTCGGTAAGGTTATTTATTACGTTGTCTACGTCAATCCCTATCTTCACTCTGTTCCTCGTTTCTATTTAGTGCACAGTCAAAAATCACATCCGCTATTCTATCTAAATTGCTGTCTGAGTCGATATCGAACACCAAGTCGGCTTCGTTATCGAACTTTTCGAAGTCTCTTGTTGACATTACCACGCTCATACACGCATCCTTAACGCTCTTTGAACTTGATAAAATAGCTTCGTATCTCATACCAAAGTCCAATTTGATATAAACCATAATAGGGGACACTTGTGTGTAAGAACGAGCGTAGGGACGCTCATCTGTCATGCAAACGCCGACGTCCTTTGTTTCAGCGCTCGCTATTCTTGCTATAATTCTGTCATATATGGGCTTAATCATGTCCTGCGAGCCCTGCGCTCCGCACAGTATAATTTCCTTTATCATTACTTTTTTCTCCTGACTTGTACTTTAATAGGTTTGTTGTCTACGGTGTTGTTTAATTCGGCTGTTATGTAGCCAATGGCGATTTTTAAATCATCGGGCTTCAATACCGACTTTAACGGTCTTTCGAGAATATATAACACAGCCCTTTTCAATGTGTCTGAAATATCGAAGTTACCAACAACAGGTTTTAATATTTCGTGCCAATTCTTGTCTAACATCTGCGGGCATATCGGCAGAACTCCGTTCCACGTTCCGTACATCTTTTCCAAAGAAATCTCGTGTTTTAAGTACCATATAGCTTTTTGCAAATCTTCTTCTTTATTGTTTTTTGAATTGCACCTTAATATGTATTTTACAGCATTTCCAAGTTGGAAGTTCAGTCTGTATGCCTCGATAAAGTCCATCACTTCCCAGCCATTATTGCTCTGGTAATGACTCGGGTGATTAACCATTTCTTTATTCATTAACATTCCTTTCTCCGCCATCCATCAAAGAGTTTAATGTAAGCTGTTCGAAAGAATCTCCCTCGCTCTGCTCAAAGGGCTCTTTTCGATTTTCGTAAAACAGCTTGTTGTATTCATCATATCTGTCCTGGATGTTGTACACGTTGACATTATCTTCCTTACACTGCGCTACAAAGCGTGCGAAAAATTTCTGTTCACACATTTCAAATTCTGGACAACCGCATCTGTATATGCAGTTCGGGACAAGAACATCCGACCATTCCGGCTCGTATTTATGTAACTCAGCCTTAAAGCTCTCACCGAGCTCACGAGCCTCGTCCGTCGCCTGATAACACAGTCGCTTTCGCCATGCGTCTATAGTGTTCTGAGAATTTGCGACTCCAGAAAAGTCAACCGCCGCATCCTGCGGCTTCTTCCCTCTTGGTGTTTGATTTTCGCAGCGATCATCTCTTTGCGTTGAGATGTATTTTTCAAACTTGTGGCGGCTCCATTCGGTTGCCACCCACGAATATATCTTCAACCAAGACCAGTTAACCACTAAGTCTCTAATAGGACTGTGCTCAGATATAAGAAGTTTTTTCTTAAACTTTGCTGTAGGTTCGTTATCTGAAAATTCCTTGTTAACCGTAACACGGCAATGATTCTTTGCTCTTTTCCATCCATCTGAAAGCCAGTCAATTCTTGTTTTTAGATTCATCTCGTATACCAAGCCCTTTCTTAACCATTGTTATGACTATGTTAAAAATTATATTTAGGATATGTATCGAAAGCCCCACTCCCCAAAGTGCAAACATCCACGCGGGTGCGGATGACTCTATTATCACCCAAAGTAGGATTGCATACACTATCACTCTTCTCCGCTCCTTTGCGATTCTTTATTACGGTCGATATCCGTCTCTGCCGCATCTGCGAAGAACGAGTAGCTATCGAACCATCTGTCGTCAATCAAGTTGCCGATTATTTTTACTGAGTCTCCCCAGCCTTTCATAGCAACTCTTACATATTTATTTTCTAAGTCGCCCCAGGACTCTACCCCAGCAACATCCATAATACGCATGAGATATTCTATTCCATTCGGGCTTCCTGTGAATTCTTTACTTCCAAGATATCCATGTCCGAGGCACCGACCTCCGTAGCTTGTAGCCCAGCCATTTCCGTTTAATACAAGCCACGATGTCAAACATCCATAGTTGCCCATTGTCAAAGAGACATCTGTGATCTTTGCGTTTTTGAGTTCATATCCTAGTTCTATTAATTCTTTCTCTGTGTAATTATGCATTATTCTTCACTCCAATCACCAGTATACTCAACTTCCTGATGGCAACGTGGACACGCCTTACTTGACATATACACATCATATCCTTGATATTCACCGGCATATTCTTTTTCTTCTTCTAAATCGCACCAGTAGCCTGTCCAGTCACATCTTGGATTTGTGCATTTATACATTTTCAAACTCCTCTCTAAGCCACTTTTCTATGTCTGTCACTGTGTCAAACACTTCTGCTCCGCATACACTTCTTACGTTAGTTTCTTCGTTGCTTTCGATGGCGCCTATAAACAAAGCAAGCTAATATGAGTTCATACTCTTAATTTTCTCAAAATTAGTTATTCCCCTGTGCTCCTTCGTGTGTTATGTATGGACTAATCATTACCCTTGTTCTTTCGTCAAAATCGTTTGTTGATATGAGCATATTGTACCTTCGACCTCTAACCGTGTCATTGTTTTCTAAAATAATACAGTCTATTGTACTACCTCCGTCGATAAATTCGCAGGTGAATCCACGTTCGCTTTTACGAAATCTCGTAAGTTGATGTTTATTATCTGTCTTTTTAAAGCAAACAGAAAACACTGCTTTTCCCACTGCGTTTTCTACCGAATACTTCTCTTCTTTGCTGGATACTATAACTCCAACCCTGTATCCCGGGCTCGTTACACATCTCTCTACAGCATCTTCTATTGGATTTGCTATTAAAACATTCATTTTTAAACTCCTTCGCTATCCTCTGTAATCATCCATTTTCTAAAATACTGAGCTGCTCGGTCGTCGTCTATTTCTACCGTCAAAGGTTTTGATAAATCCAAGCTAAACATACCCATTAGACTTGCCCCATTAACAGCATATGAATCCTGTCTGACCACGCTATGACTTGCTACAGCCGAGCATATCATTACAAATGTTTTTACATCATCTATTGTGGTTAATTTAACCTTAAATAATCCTGTCATTTTCTCTCCTCATAAGTAAGTATCCCAATCCTCTGAAGCATCTCGTCCTAAATACACCATTTTCGAAATGCTTCCTTTAAATTCTTCATAATAATCTAATGAGCCATAAGCGTACATTTCGTTGGAGACCGAGTATTTATCCATAATGAACTCCAGCAGATTGCCTGCGTATTCTCCGTTGTAGTCCACGCACGGCGTGTACATATTGTTCTCATCGCAGTCGCTATCCCACTTTCCATCAGCCAACATAACAGTAAAGGTTTTTCCTGTATCAAGCGTTACCTCAAATCTGTCCCCTATGTTGGTGGAATAGTAACTACCCAAAGCAACAAGATAATCGTTGTTGTATCGTCTCATTCCAAGTTCGTCAGTCCACGCTACCTGCTGTAGTCTGTAATGAGGCGTGTACCAAAGGTTGTAGAATCTATAGTCGGTACAATACTTAACGTGAGTTGAAACTGATGGTACAGAGCATTCTTCCCCTATCTCAAAATTAGATTTTTTGATAGAGACCGAACTTGTTTGCTCAGAACTCTGTGCCTTGCTAAGCCTATCAAGCTCACCTTTCAGTGCAGAAATCTCATTTTCATTTTCAACAATATGCTTTTCTATCGTATCAAACTTGCTTTTTGTACTGCTTATATAGCCCTCAAAACGTTCATTTAAGTCTTTTATTTCATTGTTTAGCTCAGTCACAGACTGAGATAGTCGGTCATTTTCTTCTCGACAGGCTCTTGCTGTGCTAAGTTGCGATGAGCAATTAATCCAACTCATTGAAACCAAGCATAGTAAAATTATCGCCAGTCGAGCGTTCTGATTGTGATTGTTCATTTATTACCCCTTATGTATTAATTAATCCATTTAATAGACGGATCGCCTTTAAATCCTTTCTCCCAAACAAACCAAGCATACGCCATTGCGCTGGCTTTGTGGGTTTCAAACTCTCCGTTGATTGCGCAGTCGATCCTTGACGAGCATACATATACTGTCTTTGGAGGCGAGTCCAGAAACAATTCCTTTCTTGATTTGCTCTCTAAAAACTGAAGTTTGAGAAACATAGCGACCTTATTGCCGTACTTTACGATATCAAGAGACTTTCTTACAAATTCTAGTGCGTATTTGTACGGCGGGTTGGTAACGATGTCGCCATCGAATGCGTCTTTTGCATTTAGAAAGTCTAAAGGTTCTGTCTCTCCATATCCCCTGTAAACGAGGTCTGTGCTTCTTACATGATATCCGTGCTGCTCAAGAACTTTTGAAAGATGCCCTCCCCCGCACGCACATTCCCAGATGTTTTTTGAAAATTGCTCCTTTTCTAATAACAACTCCATTGCTTTAGGGTCGGTTGCATAATAATCGTTTGGATGTCGCTCTTTCTCGGAGTGATTAGAAGCGCCCAAAGTAGCAAATGCGCTCATCTTATTTCCCGTCCAGTCTTTAGTATTCAATAAATACATCATCCTTTCTTCATCACGAATAACTTTTCTATAGCTTTATCGCAATTAACTCTGTCTGATTTCTGATACACATTTCTCTCTTTTTGCCATATACATTCGAAGTCGTCTGGCATACTGTATTCGCTAATAACCACCACGTTATCCTTAGAAAGTTGGCGACAGAAATTGTAAAATTCTTCGTAGTTTAGTTCCCGACCCTTGTACTGTTTTGTACCTTTATACGGCGGATCTAAATAAAACAGAGCGTTGTTTACCCCTTTGTCTAAGTAATCTTTGTAGTCTTTACACGACAGATCTATTCCAGAAAGAGTTGGAGCTTGTTGTTTGAGGTTAATAACTCTTTCTGAATAAATACTCCTGTCTCCGCATCCATCTCTCCCATAACCACCGTCGAAATATCGTCCGCCATAACTTGCGCAATAACCAATTAGAGCCCTGTACTCCTTTGGGTATTTCAAGTTGTTTTTGTCCGCCCGAACTTCGGCATAATGCTCAAACGAACATTCTTGCGGAGCTATCGACAAAGAATTGTCCCTTTGCACATATTTAAGTAACGCTATTAAGTCTTCGTTGCTGTCACTTCCTATGCGTGATTTGCACCTAATTTTGTCAATAATATTACATCCTCCTACGAAAGGTTCTATATACGTTTCGATTTTGTTTTCGTCTATGTAACTCTGTAAAATCGGAACTATATATTTAGCTAACCTGTTCTTACTTCCTTGATAAATCATACATTCCTTTCTTTCCTTTCTTTTTTATCAGCGCAACTGTTTGCCACTCTAGACTCGTCTGTACAAACGTATGTGCCATCATATTGTGCTTTATATAAATGTTCTGCTAACAGTTCACAGCAGTTTGTTACAATGCCATTTCCAGCTTGCTTGTAAAGCTGACTGTCTGAAACCCTTATAGCAATGGCTTTTGCACAATCATCTTCTGTTAAGCCCATCAGTTTCCAACACTCATTAGGCGTTAGCTTTCGTATACGGTAATTGCAAACAACTCCTATATCGTTTGATTCGGCTTTAAGACACTTTGAACATTCATTCATTGGAAATTCTAAAACAGCAGTACCTTCGCTTTTCCTATTTGAAACTCCTCTATCTTCTCTTGCTGTTATACAGTTTGCGAACTCTATCATTTGTGTGTCATTTACGGACTTATCTATTCCTTGAAGTATTTTTATAGGATTTAGACTTCCAGCTATTTTAATTCCACTTTCCTTAATAGAATTATCCGTAGGACATAAAGAACAATTTGCCCTTAATGTATTAGCAATGTCTTCACCAGTTTTAGGTTTCCATATAAACCCCGTTCCTTTGTTTTTATGATTTTCGTTATGCTTCTGAAATTCCTTAATTATTTTCTCACTAAAGTAATATTTCTCATCCACATTTTCATCAAGAATATCTTTGAGTCTTATTCCTGTATCAAAAGGTTTGGGAAACACAAATGCTCCGTTATCAATGTCTTTGCGGACGCTGATTACAAATACTCTTTCTCTGTTTTGAGGGACACCACAATTTTTAGCATTGAGAACTTCCCAATAGGAATTAAATCCTAATTCGTCAAGAACAGAAAGCAAATTGTTGAAATCGGTTATGAATTTCTTGCCAACAAGATTTTTAACATTCTCAAACATTATGTATTTGGGAAGAGTTCCGTCATCTTTAGCTGTTTTTAACAGCCTAATATTTTCCCATAAAAGAGAACTTCGAGTAGAATCACTGGGCGACAAGCCTTTCATTTTTCCCGCAAGACTGATGTCAGTACACGGAAAACTGCAAGTCCATAAGTCTGCATACGGTAGCTTTTCTATTTTTCTTATATCACCTAAATTATTAGATAATTTACAGGCAAGCCAATACTTTTCTATATCGTTAGATTTTCTTCTTGCAAGTTTATCCCAATCGTAAGGCTTGTTCTTTTCAGGTTCATAGCCAAGATTTATAGTTTTTAAGCATTTTGCCATTTCTTTTTCTTGGGGATAGTCGGAATAGCTCTCTATCATCTCCTTAGTTAATCCGCAATGGACTGCTGCATAAGAAACTACTGCATCTTTGTTTATGTCTGAAGTATTTAACACTTCTAAATCAAACAGTCTTGAATTTTCAAATCCTCTTTCTTGACAACCAATACCTGAAAACAAGATATTTACTGTCAGTTTAACTCTGTTTGGAGCATCGGTTTTGTTTGTTCTTTCCAATCGTTGTGTTTCTACAGAATATGTACATATATCTTAACCGGTGTTACTGTTAAATCCTTTCTGTGTGTGTATCTCAGCGTTTGCAACCGCCTTGTTATTATTGTGCTTGTCTGGCTTTTATGAATAGTTTTTCAATAGCATTGTTTCTGCCTGAATGATTTAGTGTTATCGTTGTCTCCATACTCCATACACATTCAAAGTCTTCTGGAGCGTTATATTCACTGCATAGAACGATGTTATGGGTGCTTATTTTTCTTATCCAGTTCCAGTAGTCATCGTAGTCTATCTTGTCTTTGTAATCTGTTGTTCCGAAATACGGCGGATCGCAATAAACTACCGAATTCACGGGGTTTATTTGCAAGTAAGTATCGTGTTTGAATATGACATCTTTAATTAACGGAACTTGTCCTATTACATTTCTCACTGCCTCGTCATAATAATTACGCACAACTCCGGTCTTTGTCGTTACTGTGCCAGCGTACCCTCCGAACCACTTTGCGTTGTAGGTGGCAAGTAATCCAGCTACCGCAACCACTTGTTTGGGATAGAAATCCTTGTTGTCTCTGACGCTCTGATATAGTTCTTTACTCATGTCTACGCTTCTTATATCCCATCCGTTTTGTAGAGACTTATAAAGAGCTATGAGATATTCGTTATTATCAACGCCTATCCTTGTGTCGCAGCGAACCTTATCAATGACATTCGCCCCCCCACAAACGGTTCAATATAAGTTTTAATTCCGTTCTCGTCTATGTATTTCTGGATTATCGGGACTATATATTTTGAAATGCGGGATTTGCTTCCCATATACTTCATGAATCTCTTACTCCTGCTCTATAAAAGGTGTGATAACACACCTCTTATCAAGCTCATCGAGCAGCTCGTCCGCGCAGTCCGTGCAAACATCAAGATTTATCGTATCGCCATCTCTCTTGGAACCGTATCCGATAATAGTATGTAATCCAAAATCAAACATCTCATCGAGCGTATCAAATGTCTTGCCGCATATGTTGCATTTCTTTGTTGTCATAACTTGTCCTTTCGCATTGCTTAATAGATTTTTGTGAAGTTTGTGAGCGTAAAGTACGCTCCGTCCTTTTCAAAAGAATGACAATAAATTATGTCGTCTTTCTTAAAAGGTTCTTTATCGTAAACTCTATTAAACACTGTCATTCTGCATTCTTTGCCTGAACCGATTGACTTTGTAATAATAGAGTATCCGAACTGTTTACCGTCCTTCTTTCTGCAAACAGGATACATATCAAGAACATATAACTTACGCCTGTCCTCTTGCTTGTTTGATATATAGCCTACATATCCCATTGCATCTTTGAAGTTTCGCACTTTGAGAATATCGCTTAAATCCTCTAATCCAGCAGACTTTATAGCATCCTCGCTCTCGTCTAATATCGACTTTATATCAAGCAGCGTGTAACTCTTTGCAACTCCGCCAGATTTCGTTTGCCCTACTGCGTATTTTTGCACAATAGGTTCGAGAGGAGTTCCGTCAATGATTTGACGGCTCACTTTACTTGCCTTACCATTCTTGAAGGTGTTGTAGTATAAATCAGATATCCGCAATAATTCTCGTTGATTTCCGTATACTGAGAAAAAATCAATTTTAATGAGTATATCTAACTGACGGGCATCTACTGTTGTGTTCTGAGATATATCAACCAGAACGTCTATAAATCTCTTGTGATTTTTCTTATGTGCTATTGTATACAACTCTTCTCCGATGCCACTACCCATATGTTTGATAGACGAAAGTCCTTTCGCTATCGTGTTGGTTTCAGTATCGAGGAAGTATTCACTCTTTGAAACTTTCCATTTAGGCGATGTTACTTTTATTCCTATTTTCCCAGCATATGTAGTGCCATTGCTGATATCTGTGTCGTTTGCGGCATTGTTTAAAAACGCTGTGATAAATTCTAATGGATGATAGTATCTATAGTAGGCACATAAGTAACCGAGAAGACAGTATGCAACAGAATGGTTGTACCCAAACATATAGCTAGACGCATCTTCTGTAATTTGCAGAAAATCTCTAGCCTCTTTTTCGCTTTCATCTCTCGGTTTGTTTGACTTTGAGCAATAGCCCTCAAGGATTGACGGCATTGCTTTGTCGAGTCTGTCTCGTTGCTTTCTTGCAATAGCTCTTCGGATATTGTCGGCATCACTACCGCTTAATCCGCAGATTTGTTGCAGAAATTTAATGATATCTTCCTGGTACACTAGATAACCAAGATTGTCTTTAAGCAACTCATCTATCATTTCAGACGGATTACTATGAGGGTTTCTTTCAAGCAAATCATTACGATATGAGGCACCAGACGGTCTTATACACGCCGTTACGATTGACATATCGAAAATGTTCTTAGGCTTGAATTTCTGTAAGCACTGGTAAGCGAAGGCGCTTTCAAACTGGAAGAGCGCTATAGGGCTTTTTATCATATCATCCCACACTTTTTCATCGTTCCAGTCAATTTCGTGAGTTTTTGGATACGGTTGATTTAAATATCTACAGGTATCACGAATTACCTGTACTGTTTTGAGAACTAAAACCTTTATGATGTTACAATATTTCTTTTATCGCGTTTTCCAAAGATAAGCCTTTTGTCTTTATTCTGTAATACAAGGAGTTGTACTTCACTCCAAGTTTCTTGCTCCAATCGGCTATAGTGTGAGATTCTCCGTTGTGTGTGATATATACATTATTCATCTTGTTATTTGCTTGAATATACATATTTACAAATCTGCAATTTTGCGGGCAGTAATTTCCGTTAACATCTATCCGATCTAGCGTGCATTCTCCTCTTTTGAGATATTTATTATATCCAGCATTTGTAGCCCACTCAGCAAATGAAGGGTAATTTTGCCATTCATCACAAACAGCGATCCCTCTCCCACCGTAGCTTTCATATTCTGAGTAATTTGGGTTGTAACACCTGTTTTTCATATTAGCCCACACGCTATGAAGCCTGTCGTATCTTCCGCCGTGTTTAGTGTTCGCTTGTGCTGTTCGTTCCCTCTGAAGACACCCACAACTCTTGGTACGCCCTCCTGTTAGTTGAGGAGTTGTCACAGTCGTTTTATTTCCGCACGAGCATTCACAAATCCAGCGGCGTGTGTGCTTTTTCGTTGACGGATTTATGTAATCGTCATTGGAACGTCCAATCACTATAAGTCTGCCAAATGTCATTCCTGTTAAATCTATTTTTATCACCCCCAATCCTTTTAATAATTGTAACATCGCGCTGAAACTTTCGCTCCAGAGTAGACTATATCTTCACCCTGATGGGTGCCCACCGCTTCGGAGCTGTAGCCCCTACTCCCTCACGGGATAGTCGTTGAACCTTCCTCTGTTCGAGGCTTGGCTGCTGATTGCCCATTCATAGCATTTAGGGTTTAACCATGTGCCATCTATCTGCTTCTTTCCGCTTTCACAACCGTCACGCCTGTGCATTTCATCACTACGTTGTGGTGCAGATAGCTTTAGGGTGTTCCAGCAATTCAATGGGTTTTATTCCCGCACATTCTATACGGGCGATCTGTTAGTTCAAATCATATTTTGCAAGTCCGGTAAAGTCGTGTATGTTGTCCATATCTAACATAAGACATATATCACCATCTTTGTCAAACGTACCATAGTTGTCATATAACGTTATCGGGCTGATTACCATTCCCGCTGGATGTACCGACTGAGATATTTTTGTATCTACCAGACCATCATAATAGTAGAACAACTCAGGATACTTCTTTTTGGCTTTTTCTTCGTCTTTATCAAACTCTGATTTTATATCAGCAATTCGCTTTAAATTCCACGGATTTTCGCTTTTTTCGGCTGTCGGATGCTGATTTGACCATCTTTTTGCAAAACATCTTCCGACTTCATCAATCACACCTTTTGATTGTAGCGTTCCAAAACTAGCGACTCTCGCCGTCTTGTCTGCGCCGAATCTTTCTGTGATATGTTCGAATATCGCTGGTCTGTCTGACTCAACGCAGTCAATATCAATATCTCCAATTTCTTTACGAGATTCATTGGCAAAACGGAAGAATGATGTTTTCCATGTTTCTGGGTTAAGGTCTATAATATCAGACACATATGCCACCCTTGAACCACCGACAGAACCTCTCGCTGTTCCGATTGCCATGTCCTTATCTTTGCACCAAGTAATAAGTTCGCTCATTGAGAGCATAAAGCCCATCATATCAAGTTTCTTAAACACCTGCATCTCTTCGTCTATGGCTTTACGGAACCCAGCCTTTTGCTCTGGCGGAATAATCCCGTTGTCAAGTTTTTCTTTGAACTTTCTTTCCACGGTTTCTACAAAAACATCTGCATCTTTTTCTCTTGTGCCATAAAGTATTGGGTATTTAATCTTTGTGTCGAGTTCTATGTCGTCTACCAGAGCGTACAGTAGATTCGTGTTGTCAATCGCCTGCATAAAAGCATCCTCTGGCAACGCCTTCTGTTCTTTAAACATCTGCACGAGTTCGTCGTATGTCTTAAACGACAGGTCAAAAGAATCTTCATCTCCATATGACTTATTCTTAGCTTCAAGTAACACCTGGCGGCATTCAGCTTTATACTTGCTGGACGAATGTGTATCAGTACCAGCGATTAATGGCTTGCCTAACCGTTTAGACAGATCGTACAGACGCTTGTTAAAAGCTATCTGATCTGGGTGGTTGTGCGCTTGAACTTCAAAGAAATCGTATTTATCGGCAAGTTCCAAATACCTTGGGTGAGTGTCGTCAAGTTTGTTTAAAGGGCTCGCTAAACACGCGCTTGTGGTTATTATGTTGTCTGAGATGTTAAGAAACTCATCAAACGAAATCCTGTTATTGTAATAGAAATGTTCCGAATCACAAGACATTGACACAAGCCTGTTGAGTTCTCTTACTCCGTCCATATTTTTAGCCATAAGTATGGTGTGGTAGTTATCTCTGACTTTCTCATCAAGCCTTTCGGTCAGGTAAATCTCTACAGAATGGATATATTTAATCCCAGCTTCCTTACAGGCTGCCCATTTTTCAGTCCAGTTCAATGGCTTCCCGTGTTCAGAAAACGATATTGCTTTCATTCCGTTTTTAACAGCAAGCTCTATGTAGTCTTTTGGTTTGCTACAACTATCGAGCAAACTGTACTCAGTGTGTAAGTGATATGGTATATAGTTGTCCATATTCTCACCCCCTACTTAAATTTAAATCTCTGGTCGTATATATGTGTAAATACGTCAAACCCCTTGTCTACCGGAGAATCCTTTTCTCCCAACAAATTGTCCTTGTCATAAAGAAATTCGACATTTACATAATTTTTGAGCTTGTTTATATTTCTGTCTGCCGTGATTGTCACATCCTTATCTAACGCAAAAACCGCTCTACATCCTAGCTTTGCTAAAATTTTTAATTGATTGGTGTTTAAGTGGCTTGTCAAAATTGCTCCGCAGTTCTCAATGCCCCAAGAATGAGCGATGAGCACTGACTTGCACCCTTCGAAGATTATAATTTCTCTCTTCGCCTTTATTGCATCTATGTTGTCGCTAAGACCGTATATCGTATTGAGTGTTCCCCACGGATAAAAATAACAGTATTTACTCTGTCCTTTCTCTTTCCAATCAGCATCCAAGGCTCTACCGCCTATGTTAACAATGTCTCCTGTGGTGTTTCTCACTGGGTATACTAGTCTGTTAGAAAACGCATCATAACAAACCTGGAATTTATCAAGAGCTTCTTGAGAGATACCCTCGCCTTTCCACACATCTAACTTATCTTTTGGACGACTATATCTATCCATAAAGTTGGTTGGCAGAATGGTTGATTTTTCTGGCTTTTTCTGAGCTCTTGGCTTTTCATATTTCTTACAAGCTATCGTTGCTACTAGCTTATTATTCTGCTTAAGGTCTAGCTCTCCGCCAACACCGGCGTATTCCTTTAGCATTTCTATAGCTTCCGTTGTTGAACATTTATAAAAATACTTTAGAAATGTGATAGCCGTTCCGCCAATACCACTTGCAAAACAGTAAAATCTGCCTGTTTCTCGTCGAACTGAAAATGACGGTGTTTTTTCGTCCTTGAACGGACTTAAGCCCCAATATTCTCCGTTCTTTTCCTCTAAGTCTACATAATGCGAAACTAGGTCTACTATGTCAATTGATTTAAGGAGCTCGTTTACATCCATTTTGCTACCTCTTAAAATGGTTCGATTGGAGTATGCTGTTTTGCTTGTTCATAAGAAATATGGTTGCCGTCGAATTTCAAATCAATAAACTCCCCTGGAGCGTGTTGCATACCATTTCTGTTAAGAACAACTCTAAGTTTTTTGTTTCCGCACTCCAGACCGTACTCATCAATCTCCTCTTGCGTCTTATCAGTTATTACGGCTATTACACTGGCATTTCTGCCGATTTTAGCGGAGTCTGCCACCTTGCCTGACGCCGTTGCTTGAGCGGCGCCTATGCCACAGATGTTCATATCCCCACAAATTTTGTTTTTTACCATCGTTTGTTAGCTGTTGTGAGATTTTCTGTACGGCTGGGAGAAAGCTCTTTCTACAGACCATCCTCTCTCAATCCTGCCAGATAATGCCTTATACGAAACATTTAGAATGGACGCCCACTCTGCCTTCGTATGTGTCTCGCCGTTATAAGTTATCTTTCGGTTCGTTCTTTTGTTATTTCCCTGAACATAAGCGTTTACCCAACGACAATTTTCCGGGGAATATCCTTTGTCATTGTCTATTCTGTCTAAGAATAAAGAATTGTCATATCCAGAACTTACTGCCCATTTGTAGAATGGCTCAAATCGGTGCCACTCTTCACAAACAGTAATTCCTCTACCGCCATAATTCTTGTATGCTTTAACAGAGCGGTTATTACATCTCGTATTCATATTGCTCCATATGGTGTAAATGCGAGTGTTTATTACGTCGTGCCATGGGCATCTTTCTCTGGGAGCCTTTCTCAAGCAACCACACGATTTTGTTTTCCCGGCTTTTATCTTTTCTAATGAAAGAATTTTTTCTCTGCCACATTCGCATAAGCACAAAACCATCCTGTGCTTCCCACCGGTTGGAGATATGTACGGATCGACCTCTTTTATAATCGTCAGCATTCCATATTTTTCTTCCATTCTATAACCTCCTTTCCTTAAAAACATTCTCACAACGGGCGCTACCCCTGCCTTGCATTTTGCAACTCTTACTTTCGCAAGATGTCCAGACTATATCTTCACTCTTTCGAGGCTCGCCGTTTCGGAAGCGCTTGCTTCCTACATAATAGTCGTTGAACCTTCCTCTGTTCGAGGCTTGGCTGCTGATTGCCCAATCTTGTCGTCTTTACCGTTGCCGTATAAGGCTATTCGCCATTCCGTTTTGGTGACAAGCTCTAAGGGTTTCCCAGCAATTAAACGAGTTTAACGTGAACAATGGTGCTTATCCACGAATTTACCGAGCTCTTGATACGAGTCAAAAGCCGTTCCTTCTCCGCTTCCTTTAAAGTAATCCACAATAAGAACATCTAGTCCTTGAACGTGTTTAACTTTCTTGACCGCAGTGTAAATGCTCTGCTGGTCGAACATAGGAATGTAGATATGGGTAAATTTTCTTGTTTTTAACCACGCTCTTGCGTCGTCAATTTTTCTTTTTTCTTCTTCTGTATAATTGCCTGTTGTCAGTCTACGATATTCAATACCAGTCAGATGTGCAAGAACTCTTGCTGTGAACATTCGAGTGTTAAGCTCGCTATCCAGATAAAGAACCGCCTGATCTTTTTTGAGCAAATCCATCGCACAGTTGAGCAGCATCATAGACTTACCTTGCTTGGCTTCGGCGGCGAATATGAATAATTCTCCTCTCTCAATTGTTGCGTACTCGTTGAGCTTGTCAAACTTAAATGGTATTCCCGCATACCCATCTTGCTGCCGGTTCTGGATTTCGTTCCAGCAGTCGTCTATAACGTCTTTGAATTGTGGTATGTCGTCTGTGGTTGAGTAGTCGGTCATTACCTCATCAATAAGACCGTAAATCTTTTCTTGGATATCGTTGGCTTCTTCGTTGCAACACAAATCTTCGCACTCTTTAAGTCTCTGATATGTGTCTCTTCTAAAAGCCGCATCGACAACGTTACCTACTAACAGCTTGTATTCCTCAATTGAATTGCGAGCAAGTATCTCGCTCATTTCTATCAATTCTTGAATCTGCTCGATAGTTATGTCTTTTGCTATCCTACGCATAGCGTCACTTGACTCAAGTATTTGCATAACACCAAAAGCGTCTACTGTTGTGATGTTGTTTTTAGCCATTTCGCAGATTGCTGTATAGAAACAGCGGTTCTGTCTGTTTGTAAAATGATTAGGTAATAAGTTTTCAGAATAGAAAGAAAAATCAGGATGCTTAATGAGCGTGGCAATAATTCCCGACTCACTATCAAGTCGATTGATTTCGTCAGCTTTCAAGTTATTCACTCCTTATTTTCTAAATAATACTTGCACTTATTGTGCAACCCGCAAATGTTGCGGCATTTGAAAAATTCTGGCGTTCCCTCAAAGTCTTCAACAAGCAGTAACTTATTAATCAAGTCAATTGCCCATTGCTGAACCCTTTCGTAAGCATCTTCATCAAAAGGTTCTTCTATAAAGTTGCCATTTCTAAAACAATTAAAGCATAGGAACTTGGGCTTCTTCCTGTACTCTTTTTCTACAGGAACAGAGTACAAATAAAGCTGTTTGAGCATTCTGTCTAAGTCTAAATCGTTTTTAGTTGGTTTGGATTTTTTACTACGAGGTGATAATGTCTTTGATTTGTTGTCAATTATTATAATATCCCCGTTTTCGTCTTCGCAAAGTAAATCTATGTATCCTATCATCGGAAACCCACCGATTTCAAACTTAACCTTTTTCTCAACACCCAAAACTTTATATGGCACAGGCTCAAACTTGGAAAGATAATTTATTGCATCGTTTATATATTTCTGTACGGTTGTTTCTTGAGGGCGAACTCCCTGTATTTTTGACTTATACTCTGTAAGAAAAGTCATCAACATCTCATCTCTGGGAATCTCGCCGTTATAGAAGCCCTCTAGTATTTCGTGAACTAACGATCCATAGCTTGAGAAAAACATTGGCTCTTCTTTTTTGTCTTTAATATACCTGAGAAAGAATTTGTAGGGACAGTCGTCATACGATGTCATTCTTGAATAGCTCCATGTAAATGTCTCGATAATTGGCTTGTATATTAGTTCAGAAATACGCACCACCTCCTATCCTTTATCATTTTTTAGAACGGCAAATCTTCCGCCTCGACCTCTCCACCATCAACTTCCTTTTCTGTGGAGTTAGTCTTCGGTGCCTGCGCAGAATCCCCCTTTGTTGCTAATTCAAAGTCAAAGACATTAAAATTTGTATACGTCTTGTTCTGTTCCTTGTCGTACTTACTTGTGACGGCAACGTCAAGCAACTTAATTCTATCCTCTTTCTTGAGAGATAAAGCCTTGCTTGCCGCAGCGGTTCCAAGAAATGAAACAAACCCGCTGAAGTCTGTTTCGTATTTGTCTGTTTCCTTATCCTTACGACTTGTTGATATTCTTGCACTTGTTATGGTTGCTGTCTTGGGGGTTATTTCCCATACTGTTGCATATGCATTGTTTCTAAAACTCATTTTCAAATCTCCTTACTGTTCTGTAGTCTTTTTCTTACTTGTTTTGTTAATGTACTTTTCCTTGAAATCTGTCAGCAATTTTCCTGCAAGTACCGGCTCTGCAATTGCCTTGTAATTTCCGCCCTTAATATACTTGTTTATGAACGACTTTATCTCGTCCTTGTCTTTCTGTGTGGAATGTTCTTCAAGATATCCTCTCACCAGTTTGTCAAGTTCTTCTATAATTGGGGCAGATAAAGCCCGATCTTCTGCCTCCTCTGTTTCCCTCTGCTTGCTTCTCCAATTATCTGGATCGTCTTCGGGTGTGCTGATGTTGAAATACTTGAGCAGGAAGTAACGGAAGCTGTATGTGAGCGCCGACCCGAAAGCCTGAGAACCGTCACTTTGATGTCCCACTAAAACCCACGGGACTGAGATGCGTTCGTCTGGGTTATCATTGTTAATCCAAACATACGTCATATCAGCATTCACGCGAATCTCGTTGACTATTTCGTCAGTAGTTTCAGTAGCACCGTCTTTGCCCTTTTTGGATTTTAGCTTGTGATAGGTGTATGGAACCACTTCTAGTGTCTGTGGTGTGATGTTGGGAATTAAAGAGATTCCGTACTTTTCCATCAATCCAGTAAGTTTGGCAAGGATTTCGTCGTCGGTTACATATTTATAACCGTATCCCGCCTTGTTTTTTCGAATTACTTCCACCTGCTTTCTTATCTTCGCAAGTTTCTGATAAATGTTTAAAGTTGCTTCTGCCAATTAACTCATCCTTTCTTACTTAGCACTTTCTTTTATGTACGTTGCGGATTCGTCAGCGACGTGTAATAACCACGCAAACGGACACTGTTGATAAGCGTTACTTACTTCTTTATTTCCATCCCAGCAGCTCATATGACAATTAATTGCCACCGCCTCTTCTGGTGTTAATTTTATGAATTGCTGAAGAATGAATACTGATTTACTGCCATGACCTCCATAACAAAACTTTTCCTTTATGTTATAAGCGTCATAACTCTCCCACCGCCCCTCGTCGTTCTTGCGATTCCTTTTCTCTACTGTGTAGAAATTTGCTTTACACAGATCGTGAAATAGCGATGATATAATCACTGTTTCTTCTGTCACATTGACTTCTTGATATACAGAGAGCAACCTTTTAAGTTCGTCATACACATTCAGAGAATGCTCTAATAAACCTCCTGGATACGAACCATGATACACCTTGCTTGCAGGAGCTCTGTAAAAGTCTGACCTTTCAAGCCACTCAAGTAAATCTTCAAAGCCCTCTCTATTTACCGTTTTGCACAGTTGCAGGAATCTTTCCTTAAGTTCCATTGGCTATTCCTTTCCACCGCCTGCTTCGTTGGCGGCTATTATTATGATACCGACTTATCGGCTGGCTGGGGTGACGAGACTCGAACTCGTGGTACACGGTGTCAAAGACCGATGCCTTACCGCTTGGCTACGCCCCAATATCTTACATTTTAAAAATGGCAATAAAAAAAAGCACCTGTGTTGGTGCTGCTATAATTTTGAAATAAAAAAAACAACCTCTATGCTTGTTGAGGTTGTAATTTATTTATATTCGATTGTTCATTTATTTAAGAGATGCGCCATAATGTGCCGTTTTCCAATTCGAATAATCAACAAGACGAATTTCTCTGCTCTTTCCTTCTCCGCTACTGAAGTCTGTTGCTCCGTCTGCAAATCTTTCGAGAATTTTTTCTGTTATTGTGACTCCGGCAATTTCCGCCGAATAAGCTCTGTAGTAAATCCCTGAGTCTCTAACATTGGACATAGTTAAATTCTGATCAGTGATTCCGTCGGTAAACGCTTTTCGTGTTCTCTTTCCTATTACCGGAAACAACGTTTTTGTAGTCCCAACGGTTCTCATTCCTCTGAGCAGCACATCACCATCAACCCTCTTTACAGGATTATTATACTTATTCTTTTCATACCGAAAAGACTTTGCTTCAAGACAATTCCTGATAGACGGAATGGCTTCTGGTGGGATTGATGCAAAGTATCCGTTAGCAAGTTTTATTCGTAAATTTATCATGTCTATCTCAGAATTTTTGACCGTATAAATATCATTTGGTAATACTCCACAATATACTAACCAAAACGCAGCCTTGATAATATTGTCACTTGTCATATCGCTTTCTTTTGAAAAAACCGTATCAAGATAGATTTTTAATCCAAGGGGGTTGCCAACCGTCTTCTCTCTTATTGCAGACAAATCTGCGTTCAGAGACTTTAGCCATTTGTACGAGTCGGTCGCCCCGTCGATATGGTTTAAATAGCACCACTTGCAGTACAGTCTTGCATACATCAACTGAGATCGAGCACTGCCCACCTTGACATTTCCCATTTTTTTAAGACTGTTCTCCAACTGAGATACAGACATTTCGTACAAATCCATGCCCGCTTCCATTTCGATTTGCTTTATTGCCTCAAGAAACCTAGCAGCCTTGATTCTTTGAGAAATTAATTCGATGCTGTCTATATATGCTCTTTTAATTTTCTCGTTATACATCGCCATACCGCCTTACTTGTTAAGAGAAATCGCTCTTTCTCTCGTCTCTTCTAAAAGGGTAATATCAACGAATGATATTACTGATGTAGCCAGAAGATATGCTGTTGCTATATTTTTCATACTGCTATTGGGTATTGTGGTGACAAATCCTTTTATCCTATCTTTTGATACGCAGACAGGATTCTCACACAGAACCATACTATCTCTCGGAACTCCGTCTGTGCTAGATTTAAGCAATACATGGGTCGGCTGAGCTATGTGCTTTAACTTCGTAGTTAATGGCAGTACAATAAGATTGGGACTGAACTCGTTACCCTTGTTATTTTGGATAATCACCGCTGGTCTTATTCCTGATTGCTCACAACCGACTCCTTCAAATTGAAAATAATATACGTCGCCTATTACAATTTTTCTTTTTGTCATGTGTAGTACCTCGTTAAGTGAAATGTTAGTGTTGTTCTTTTTACAGCTTGAGTATATCACCAATTTGAGGTTTTGTCAATACCTAAATCAGTACAATTGTGTAGGCGATTTTGCTAAAATTTTATATTTGTTTTTGGTATTATTGCAAGTATTAGCAGAAATTATTGTTATTACGCACATATACGCACATGGGTAATCGGCAATTTCAATGTCCTCTATATTGCCGATGGTTATGTATGATGAGCTGTTCTTGAAACACACCATATTAGCTACCGGGCATACGCAAATCTTGTCAAATGACAGAGAATAATCGTCTATGTAAAAATCGTCATCATCCTGATTGCCTTTGGACAGTATGTATGTACCACACCCTCTGCTTCTTATTTCCCCCTCTAAATTCAAAACATCTACTTTCTTACTAGGCAAAATTATGCACCTCCACAATTGTTTGTTTTTTTAACCCACGAACTATTATATAACGTGTTTCGTTCGCAGTCAATAGTTTTTACGCAATTTATTTTCTATTTTTGAAACAGATTCATAAGGATACACGCAATAAAACTACACCCTATATGCACAATTATACCACAACACTAACACGAACTCAACGAACAAATTTTGCTAATTCATAGCCTCCTCTATAGATTTAATAGCGTCGTCTATACTCTCTATAGCGTTTTCCAAAGATTCAACGGAATTTTCTAAATCTTCGTACCGCTGTGACGACTCGAGGTTTTCTGGAATATTATCAAGACACTCCTGTTCCTTGTCAAGAATTCTTTCGACGTCTGATACGACCGATGATAGCGATTCAATTATCGAGCCCAACAACAATCTTCTCTGTTTGTTCATATTTCTCCTTTAGACTGAAATGTTTATTATAACAGTAATTATTTCTCCATCTGGAATAATTGACACATCTTTTGCTAATGCAATCAGATCTCGCAGAGATGTGTTTTTGCTTTTTTGCATTACAACATATTCCCTGTCTATTCTGATTGACACCGTTTTATCATGTTCTTCAATTTTTATAAACGTATCATCTCCATCAATTCCATCCTCTGTATCAAAATACTCACATAGTTCATCTATAAGATCAGAAATTTTAACAATGGCATTGCGGTTCTTCAAATTATTCTCGATTGTCATTTACTCTACACTTCCTATCTTTACAGCAATATCGCTAAAAGCTATTCCCATTTCTACATTTCCATTCGTTTTTGGGAAAAACTCAATGTTGTCTGATAATTTTAATATCATAGTAAACAATTTCGGATTAGAAATTTTTATTGACTTCCCTTCTGCGCCAATTCCACCTGATGTTATGAACGGCTCGTTAACCTCTTTTGTAATTTTTAACTCGTTAGCGTTGACCGTCTTTTTTATAATAGACTCAACTATTTCCATCTTTGACAGTTCTATAGGGTTGTTTAAATATATATTCCCATCTTCGTTTTCCTCGATCATTTTACAAAGATCAATAATATCCTGATCAAAATCATCATCATACTCGTCGTAAAGATAATTAAAACCACTCATTAAAACTTCCACCTCGTAATTTAGTTATAGTATTACATATCGCAATTGCCGCTGTCTCCATCTCATCCATTGTGTTCATGTCTGACACAGAAACTCTTATTGAGTTTCTCGCAACATTATCGCTAAACCCCATAGCCTTTAGAACATGACTAGGCTTTTGCTCGTGTGCCGTACAAGCAGAACCCGCAGATACACAGATTCCTTTAGAATCTAGCATTAATAGCAAAGTTTCTCCGTCCACGCCATCGAAATGAAGGTTGATTATTTTAGTTCCCATTCCGTTTATATGCGCTATGCTTAACGAATGTTTCGCTTCTAATTCGTTGAATAATACGTCTTTAAAGCGATTTATAAGCGATATTTCGCGCTCTCGTATCATACCAAAGTCTCGTTTTATTGTAGCACACGCAGCTCCAAAAGCCACTATGCCCGCCACGTTTTCAGTACCGGCTCTGTATCCGAACTCCTGATGCTCTCCACCTGCTATTAACGGGGTTAATAATGATTTATCCTTCACAAACAGAGCGCCAGTGCCTTTAAACCCATGAATTTTGTGTGCCGAGAACGATGCCATATCACATCCGATTTTTTTCATATCAAGTTTTTCTGATCCGAGAGCTTGTACACAATCTGTGTGAAAAATAACAGGAGTACCGCACTGTCTCGCTTTTCTGATAGTTTCTTCGACAGGAAGATTTTCTCCTGTTTCGTTATTTGTGTACATCATCGAGATGAGCGTTGGGTTGAGTGGAGCACACAGTGCGTTATGCTTTCTTTTATAACATTTGGCGCAGTTCCTTAATTCAAGTCCTATAAAATCAGGAGTCACGTCCGTTATTCTAAACCTTACCGACTTATCTCCGCTCGCCTTTAAGACAGACTCGTGTTCGTATCCTGATGTATATGTTTTCCTTCGACGTACCGTGAACGCAAGATTGTTCGCCTCACTTCCGCCTGATGTAAAAATTATTTGTTCGGGATCTGCGTTTATTAACTCGGCGACCTGCTCTCTTGCTTTATCAATCGCTTTTGCAGATGTTTTTCCAAAAGAATAGGTGGCTCCCGCGTTTCCGTAGTTGCCCGTTAAATATGGCGTTGCTGCTTTTAGCGCCTCTGTGCTCGCAGCAGTCGTGGCTGCGTTGTCTAAGTATATCATTTATAACCCCCTTTTGACCACAAGGCTGCGGTTCCGGTTAGCATATACGACGGGAGGCATTCTTTTATTAAAAAGCCACCTCCATACAAGGTGGGAGTTCCTGTGTTATTATAATAACTCTTGTATACCCATGTAATATCCAATCCAGTGGATTCGTTTATACATTTTTCTATCATTTGAACGAATCGTTTGTCGCATTCTAGTTTTTCAAATTCGCTTATTTCGTAAACCACGAATTCAGACACTGCTTTTTTCCACAATATCCCCTTTTTAGCTAACAGCAAATGCTGTATGATCATCCATATCGGAAGTGTTGAGTCATTTAAGTACCACGCTATCTTACATTCCGACGTCTTCCATTTGTCTTTAAAGATATAGTTGAGTTCCTCTTCAACTTCATTTACTAGCGTTTCTGTATAATCTGTGTTGTTAGCTTTTATACGCATTAGTTCGTCAAATACGACCTCCTCCATATGAGGGTTTAGCGTCTTGGCTTTGATAGCCGCCTGTGCTTTTTCTGCTTTGCTTGTTTCAAACTCATATTCATTTCTTCTGGCTGCTTTGCTTATCGAAGAACCCATAGCTACTGCACCCGCTCCCAGCAACATAAATATTCCTAACATATTTGAGACTCCTTACTAAGATGATTTTTTTGACTTTACTAAAATTATAGCATATTTTTGGGTGGAAATAAAGCATTTTTATACAATTTCGCAAATCAATCTGTTATGTAATACTCCGACGACTTTCTTGCGAGCATCTTCGTCAGTCTTTACTTCTTCTACCGAGAGTGCTATCACCGCAGCTATCTCCGCTCCCTTCCAATCATCTTTTTCGACACAGGCGTTATACACCTTATCGCAGATTCCTAAAACCGTTTCTCTTAATGTTGTTTTCTCCATTTAAAATCTCCTTGAATTAACCTTGATTGTCTATGTAAACACCGTTAGGTGTGATTTTTAACTATTCTTTGTTGTGGCATTAATAGCACAGTGTGTGTCGTCACAGATCCGCATCAACACTAATATTTTGCGGTGTAGTAAATTCCAACATAACACTGTCGCTTTTATTTCTGGAATAATTATCCTGTGCTGTGCAAATGTTCCCAAACGTATTCTGAAAACTTATCCCAGTTGAGTTTCAGTTGATAATAAATATCTATCTTTGTTTCTCCATTACCCATCAAGTCTGTGACGAGCACTTCGTACTCAAATTTCGACCAGAAATAATACATTGCTTCTCGTCTGAGTTTGTCTTGAAAGATATCGTAATCCCTCTCTTTTATTAATTTTGCTACAGACTCAAGAAACCCGCTATGCTGAAACACATTAATCTCTTTCATTTGTCTCTGATTGCTAGAGTACCATATTACATTCCACTCTAGGTCTGAAATCTTGTTTGATTTTTTACTCACAATCTAATTAGCTCCTTTCTCACAATCGTTTCAAAATAACGTTTGGTTGTATTTAGCTAAAATTAGTTGTTGCTAATAGTTATGGTTTCTGTAGTTATGTTGAGATTGAGAAACTCATCGTACTTGTACTTTCCGATAACCCAGCTTATAACCTCCTTGCCACCCATAATCATATCAATAGCATTCTCACTAAGCATCTCGCTATCGGTTTCTGCTATAGCAATCATCTCACTATCATTCTTATTTCTTATCCGTACTACATCTCCCTTGCAAATTTTCTCATTACAAGGTACGTTAAATGTATATCTCTTCTTGGATGGATCTTGTAAAAATCTTACCTGTACTATATTACTCATTTCTTTTTCCTTTCCGTTTCTAAACACCTTTTTGAATATCTCAATACGTTCTCTCATTTCTTCTATGGTTAGTTTACTCATTGCGTTCCTGTCACCATTCAATTACGCACTTACCGTCTGATTCTCTATAATGTGTCATTAACCATCTCGCAAATCTGTACAGATTATGTTCAGTAACATCTACCCACGAGCTACCTCGACACATTCTATTAGAGAATATTTGCCAAGCGATCTTGATTTCGTACTCACAATCAGTGTTGAACTCATCTTCATCTTCTGCATTAGCCATTAGATATTTAATAATAGATGATAATGCTGTGATACACGAACAATGGTGTGTAATCGAAGACGGAACGAAATTGAAGTGGCAACGCCACAACAGTTTGGCATATTGGAAACGGTATGTAAAAACTACTCCCTTAATTGCTGGAATCCCTTTAGAGCGTTATTACCAAAGCAGAAAGATGAAATATGCTTAAATGTGATGGTTTGAAAACAATAATGATTAGGCAATCAGCAGCCAAGCCTCGAACAGAGGAAGGTTCAACGACTATTTATGTAGGCACAAGCGTGTCGAAACGGGGAGCCCTAAACCACATAGTGGCATGGTGAAGATATAGTCTGCACTTTATTGAAAGATAAAGAAGTACATAGTACCAAACAAGGGTAGCGACCTTGTGCATAAGAAAGGATATCATGGACAGTAAAAAGTGGCTTGTTTATATGCACACCAACATAATAAACGGCAAAAAGTACATAGGAATAACTTCTCGTACCAACCCCAATCATAGGTGGAGCAATGGACACGGATATAAGGAAAATACACACTTCCGTTCTGCTATCAATAAATATGGATGGGAAAACTTTTCTCACGATATATTACTATCTGGACTCTCAAAAGAAGAAGCAAATGCTAAAGAAAAATTCTTTATAAAGGAATGGAACACCCAAAATTCAGAGCATGGGTATAATATGACCGAAGGTGGAGACGGATCACCAGGATGTCATCCATCCGAGGAAACGCGTAAAAAGCTATCTGAATTGAGAAAAAGAGAAAATTTATCAGAAGAAACATTGTTAAGACGCTCGCAAGGGCTACGCGGGAGAAAATTTTCTGAAGAGCACAAAAAGAAAATCGGCATTGCTAATAGTAAAGCGGTGTTAATGTATTCAAAAAACATGAAGTTAATCTGTAAATACAACTCAATAACTCAGGCAGAAAAGGAAACCGGGATATCACATACGCATATATCACAGTGTTGTAAAGGTCAAAGAAAAACAACCGGCGGATATGTGTGGGCTTATGCAGTTTGAACAAAAATGGATCTCACAGGAGAGATGGAAGACCGTTCATTCGTTGTGTCGCGAGGAGACTCAAGAATTTCGATGACAATATCAAGAAATGAAAATACGGTTAAGTTTAATAGAGAAAGTCGCTTCATAATAGACGATCCTGATGGTAAAGGACGTTTAGCCTATTTATTAACAAAACCGCTCAAGGTGGGTTGGGTATATAACAACGACGGTGTATATTGCTTTGTATTGCAGGAAGTTGCAACGACTGATAACGACAATATACCATTGGGCGTTGCAGACTATTACAAATACTTCCCTGACGAAGAGAGAGTAAACGCAGACCGAGATCACGGCGTTTCGATAAATCCCGATGACAATACGACACAAGAAGGAAAGAAGGTGTGGCTGTAATGAATTTGCAAGAATTATTCGATTATAAAAATCAGTTAATGAAAGATTTGCTGACAAACGAGACTATTGTCAAACTCATAGATGAAGACGCCACTTTAGAAACAGCCAAATCATTAGCCTATGATGTTGTGTTCCCTGCGGAATATATACCATACACTGCGGAACACGGGAAAGTGTTTATATGCTTTGATGTTGATATACAAAAATCTTTGAATAAAACATTCCTTTTACCTACGATAAAAATTTGGGTGTTTAGTCATAGTAGTAAATTACGACTTCCAGAGGGCGGTATTAGAGTTGATGCACTATGCTCCGAAATTGCTAAGGCAATCAATGGCAGTAGATATTATGGGCTCGGACAATTGGATCTTGAGTCGGTAGCAAGATACGCCCCGTTGACAGACTGGGTCGGCAAGGTTATGACATTTAATGCTACGGATTTTAGCAAGGTGTACAATCCCAAAGCATCTATCCCTAAGAACAGAAGATTGGGTGAATAATGTTTGGAAACATCTTATATAAATCCGAAATACAACTAATTGATGGGATATCCATACAAATACCCACGGTTGGTGAAGTCTTAGAAGATGAGGAAGCGTACTTCAACCAGGTGTCACTTCTGACATCAATGCCAATAGACCTCATGGTTCCGTTAGACGAAATGGGAGTTGACTTCGCAGAGATTTCAGAGTACGACCTGTTCCTAAGGATGTTCTTTAGCATCAAAGAACAGGACACGCACTTGATTTTTGGAGATTTAGATATATCCAAATTCGAAGTCGGAAGGAGAATTGTAGACAACTCGTTGGTCTTATACAACCCAGAGAAAGACATCACTATAGATAAGAAAATAGCGTCTGGAATTTCTGAGGCTCTTAGGAAAATCCACCATTTAAAGAAAAATAGGCGAAAACCAGGTAATAAAGAAGCGAGAGATTATATGCTCGAAAGGGCAAAAACAAAGGCTAGGCGAAATAAAAATAAAAAACAAGATTCGCAGATAGAGCCTTTAATAGTTGCAATGGTTAATACACAGGAATTCAAGTACAACTACGACCAGGTAAAATCCTTGTCGATATATCAGTTTAACGAATCCGTGCAACAAATCATTCATAAAGTTGACTTCAACAACAAAATGCTAGGAGTTTACACTGGCAATCTAGATACAAAAAAGTTAAAGCAAGACGAGTTAAATTGGCTCGTTCATTAATAAAATAGGAGGAATTAAAATGCGTATAGATGATTTAGCTGTTACAGGCATTGAAACAATTGATCTGTTTGGTCTTGTCACGGGCGACTATCTGTTTACTCTTGATGAGCTTCAGGATGCTGCAATCAACCAGACACAAGATAAGAACGATGTCACTGGTAAGGGTGGCAGAAAGATTACATCGCTTAAGAGAAATAAGGCGGTTACGGTATCAGGCACAAGTGGTCTCGTATCGTCAGGTCTGCTTGAACTCCAGACAGGTAGCGATTTCGCAGAGAAGGACACAGAGATTCTTTGGACAGAGACTCTCACAGTTAGTTCAGATGCCGCAACTACAAAGTATAAGGCTGTAGGCACGACTGGTAATGAGATTGGTGTTATCTATGTCAAGGATAAGAACGAAATTGCATATAAGAAGATCGAACAGGATTCAGAAGTTAAAGCCGGCAAGTTTACATACACACCCGGCACAAAGGCGATTGCTTTTAACACAGGTGAAGTACCTGACAACACAGAGATCGTAGTTAAGTATAAGAGAAAGGTTGCTGCTCCTGTTCTCGAAAATCTCAGCGATGTTTACTCAAAGCAGTGCACAATGTATGTAAACGCTCTTGCAGAAGACAAGTGCGGAAACGTATATCGCGTACAGTATTACATTCCCAAGGCTGACTTTAGCGGTGAGTTCGAGCAGGCGTTTGGCGACGACCAGACAACTCACGCATTCGAAGCAGAGGCTCTGGCAGGTGCTTGTGGCGCAGGCGGTAAGCTGTGGAGCTACACAATATTCGGTGAGAATATTGCAGATAAAGAATAAACAATAACAAGAAAGGCAAACATATATGACCGAAACTAAAAAGTGTAGAGTATGTGGTAAAGAGTACACTCCTTGTCACACTCACAGAACAGATATCAGCTTTAGGTGGCAAGAGGTAGCTTGCTCTCCTGAGTGCGGTACAATTTATTTCGCGAAAGTTCTTGAATCAAGAGGTGAGCCTTCTGTAAAGCCCGTTTCGGAAGAAAATATCATAGTAGATGAAGATCCTATTGTCGAACCTGAGTCTATGAATGTGTCTGACGAACCTGTTGCGGTAGGCGATGTTTCTGAACCAACATCGACTTTGAAGACAGAGGTCAAGCCTAAATCGAAAAAGAAATATCGTTAATAATAAGTGAGCCGCACCTTATGGGTGTGGCTCGTTTTTCAATAACGTTCAGTGGGGTGTGTAGCATTGCAAAGGAGCAAGTTTAACGTTAGTGACAATAAGGACAAAAGAACTTATGATGGAATTGTTTTCGACTCGGAACTGGAAATGAAATATTACAGAGACGTTATTTGTCCTAAGTTTAATAGCGGTGAAATCGTTAAGTTTGAACTTCAGAAGCCTTACGAGCTACAACCTAAATTTAAACGTAATGGGAAAACCATATTACCAATTAAGTATGTTGCAGATTTTTATATATTATATAAAGACGGATATGAAGAGGTGATTGACACAAAAGGTTGTCCCGATAATGTAGCAAATCTGAAAAGAAAACTTTTTTGGTACGTTTTCCCGTCTATAGATTACAAATGGATTACATATGTAAAAAAGTTCGGCGGTTGGATTGAGTATGAGGAATGTAAGCGCCGAAGACGAGAAGAAAAGAAAAAGCTCACCGAAAAGAAGGAGAGCAACGGAATTAAAGGAGATAAACATGGAAAAGATAACTATTGACAGAAAAATTGTTGAATGTTCGTTAAACGCAGTTAACGAATATAGAGATGCGGTATGCCCGGAAGAAACAAAGCACGCTCCTCTTGCCTTCAAGGTTAAGGAGTATTTAACTCTGGACGAGGCAATAGCGTTTGTTGAATCTGCTACGGAGTCATACTTCCCACAAGGCAACTACTCCCCCATTGTTGGAGACATAGCAACTGCTATCTTGACGGTCGAAACATACACTAATTTAGAATTACCAGAGGATATTTCTGAGAAGTACGCGGTGATTTCTGCAGAGTGCTTAATACCGACTATAGAAATAAATGTAAATCTAAATCAGTACAACAATCTCGTAAGTAATATAAGGGCATCTGTAGAGGAGAGAAAGCGTATAGCAGAACGCGATATTGAAAAAGAACTTGACAAAATCTCTCTTTTGTTTGAAAATATCGCAAATAGCACTCAAGACATTATGAACGGTTTTGATATCAAAGATGTAAAAGCATTGCTTTCAGCCTCGTCCGATGGAAAGATAGACGAAGAAAAGTTGGTTAAGGCGTATTCTAAATTGATGTTGGACAAGAGTGACGAAACGGTTGATGTGAATTGAATGTAAATATAACTGCTGATAAGATAGATGCAAAAATATCTTCTTGGGCAAAGACCAAAAGAGGAAAAGAAATAGTCAACGGGGCTATCGCGGACGCAGTAAATAATGAAGGCAGAGAGAGAGAAAGAATGATCAAAGTAGCAAATATGTTTATTCAAGTTCTGAAAGACACGGCGGGCAGACGAATTGGATTTACTGAAAGCAATCAAAGCATACAAGAACACTTCAATTCGCTAAAAGCCTCAGAGCCATCAATAGTTATGAGCAACGGTAAGGCGTATGGAGTAGTGTATGTATATTTCTCATCCGAAGATGATTTGAGCAGGGATTCGCTATTATTACCGAACGGCAACAGAACTGGCGATGGAATAAACAACATAGTCGCGCTATTTAATAATGGATATGAACTTAAATCAAAAACCACTCCGAGAGGTGTTTGGGAAGGTCATAATAACGGGAAAGAAATTCGTGCAAAAAGAAAAAGAAATGAACTTGAATTTATGCAGTCGGCAGCAAGCCTCATTAAGAAAACATATAAAGATGTCGAGGCAATTATTTTATCAGACGAATACAACTAAGTGGATGGGGTTGCCAACCCCGTCCTTTATTTATAAAGGAAGGTGGTTAAATGGCAGAACAAAAAAAACCAGACATAGAACTTTTGTTCGGCGTAGCTGGCGGCGGCTCCGTTGATGGAGAATCAGGCAAACGCATAAAAGAAGAGCTTAAGAGCATAATATCGTCAATTAATAGCAAACCAATGCCTATTAAAGTAGAGATAGATGACTCTTCTATCAAAGCAATAAAACAAGAACTTCAAAAGGTTACAGATGCTGCAAAAGTTTCTGTTAAAGTGTCTAAATCAACAGCAACATCTAACAGTAACAACACAAAAAGTAAACCTGTAAAACCTACAGGCAGTAATTCTCAAGCCAAAGCGATAAAAGCTGACTCAGCGGAAGCCCAAAGTGCGATAACAAAGATAAATAAGTCTTTGTCATCTTTGATAGGTCTTTGGGACAAAAGTTCTTCGCTCGGAAAAGCAAGCCAGACAGAAATAGAAGGATCGATAGCATCTCTTGGGAAAACAAGTCAAGCAGAAGTAGAAGAAACAATAGCATCTCTCAACTCTTTGAGAAGGTCTTTAGAGGAGGGCAAGGCTTCTTACGAAGAGTTCTCGCAAATTATTACAAAGGCTGATAATGTAGCATCAAAGATAAATTTGGCATCGAAAGCCTCTGGATTAACGAACAACGATTTCAATATCCAAGCAGAGACTAAGGAATACTACTCTGCTCTTGAGAAGGTTTATAGCGTAAAGGCGCAAATCGCTAAGGTAAAAGATAACACAGCGAAAGACGGAACGGAAGCAAACACGGTTATTAAAGAGCAAGAGACCCGTATGATAGAGCTTGAAAGGGCAATAAAAAGCGGAACTATCGGGTATTCTGATTTTAATAAAGAAGTAGCCAAAGCAAAGGCGTTGCTGGCAGAAGTCACGACAAACGCCAAGGTCTCCGGGTCTTATGGAAAGGCTTCTAAATCAGTTAGATTGTTTGCAGGCGAAGGAGCAACCACAAAAGAAATACTAGCCACAACTAAGGCTCTGAAAGATCTATCAAATTTAAGGAAAGTCGCAGACGACGGGGTCGCATCGACAACAGGAATATCTGAGTACAAAGCATCTTACGATGAATTTAAAAATCTCCGTCAAGAAATAGACGCTCTTGATAAAAAACTAGCAACCGGCGAAATGACAATAGATACATACAGCCGAGAAATTACCAAATTAAGTCATAACGTCGCTGTTGCTAAAGATAATTTCGGCAAACTAAGCCAATCAACCGGAGGCAGCTCTGGTGTAATACAGAGGGACATAAAGAAAATCACAACCCTTATGTCAAGCCTTCAAAAAATGCAAAACAAATATACCAAAGCTTCTGGTTTCAACAGCAAGTCAAAAGAATCATATGATCAGCTTGGAAGACTTTACGACCAGCTTGCAGAACTTCAGTCGAAAAGAATGAGCGGGCAGATCTCGCTGAGTGATTTTTCGACTAATTATTCTAATATAGCTTTAGCAGCCAAAAAGGCTGAAGAGTCTATCAAGGCAGCAGGAGAAGCCGCCACAAGCGTTGGAACTAAGGTTAAAAATATGTTTGCCAAATTTTCAGCATGGTTCAGTATTTCACAGATAACGATGTATGCGATTCGCTCGGCAAAACAAATGATTACTAATGTTATAGACATAGACACAGCTATGACTGAACTGAAGAAAGTAACAGACGAAACCGACAAAGCCTACACTAAATTCTTGGACGGTGCTTCAACGAGAGCAAAAAAACTTGGAGCAACAATAACGGATGTAGTATCTTCGACAGCAGACTTCGCACGACTCGGATACGATATTGACACCGCTTCTGAGTATGCAGACGCAGCAAACGTGTATAAGAATGTTGGTGACGGCATCCAAGACATTTCAGAGGCTTCAGAGTCTATTATCTCTACTGTAAAGGCATTCAGTGAATACGAAAACAGCCCAATGTCGATTGTTGATAAATTCAACGAGGTGGGCAATAATTTTGCTATTTCCTCGCAAGGCATCGGAGAAGCTCTTAAAAGATCAGCATCATCATTAGCCACGGCTGGTAATACTCTCGATGAAAGCATAGGTCTTATAACCGCTGCGAACAGCGTTATACAAGATCCGGATTCTGTCGGTACAGCCTTGAAAACGATTTCCATGTATCTTAGAGCAGCTAAAACAGACGCAGAAGCCGCTGGAGAAGAAACTGACGGAATGGCAAATAGTGTGTCAGAGTTGCGGTCTGAAATATTACAACTCACTGGCAGTCGTGTTGACATTATGCTCGACCCCACAACATTTAAGAGTACATATCAAATTCTTAAAGAGCTTGCGGTAGTATGGGATGATTTGTCGGATGTCGATGCGGCAAATATTCTCGAATTGATAGGCGGTAAGAGGAACGGCAACGTAATAACATCTCTTATCAAGAACTTCAAAGTAGCAGAAAGCGCTATGAATACATCAGCCAACGATTCGTCAGGCTCTGCGCTGAAAGAAAACGAAAAGCAATTAGAGAGCGTCCAGGGTAAACTTAATCGCATAGAGACGTCATTCCAAGAGCTGTCTAACACGATAATAGATTCTGGGTTCTTGAAAACTCTCATAGACTCAGGAACAGCAATTCTCGACATACTGGACGGAGGCATAAAATCTCTCGAACAGATAAATGGTATAATACCTGCAATCATAGCCGGAATATCAGGCTTTAAAACACTAACACAAAATGTAGGTGAACATTGTAAACACGCCACCTTATATAGCGTTGCATAAACTATATAGGGCAGACGCATTTAAAATAGACCAACCCAAACTGCTGGGAATGGCTAAAGCTCCACGACCTAAATGGTGAAGAAATTCGGAAACAACAGTGGAGATGGACTAAGCTGAGATAAAAGCGTGGTTTTGTATAACTGCGTGCTAAGGTCTGTCGCATAAGCGAAAATGTCAGGTCAGCAACCAAGCCTTGCAAAAGCAAGGAAGGCTCATCGACTGTAAGAGTTGGACTCGCAACGGAGTTAATAGACAGTCAGACTCATGGTAACGCATGAGAGCGGTAACATACACCGCAGTTCCAAACAAGCAAAAAAAAGGACGGAAATATCCCGTCCTAGTATGAGTTTTGCCCTCTTCTAACGAGGGTGATATTAGTTAGAAATTACCACTCACTGCCGCAATTGTCGCAATGCCATTGCTTGTGGACTTTTCTTGAAAAGATACCAACCAAAGCAACTGATGCAACTTTTGAAGCAGTAGAGATTTTATGGATTTTAGGAGAACCGCAAGTAGGACATTTAGGAACATATCTACTGGCAGTGGCTTCCGCTACGCACATAGCGTGCAGGCTCGCAGCATCTTTTTCTTTTCGTTCAGCTTCAAGAGCAGGATCATATTCGGGATTTTTTCGAGCTATTTCTTCGGCTATTTCTTTTTCCTTGATACGACGCGCCTCACCATGCCACTGAGTAGCGTCTATTCCGGTTGATATCATATCCACATGACAGGTCTCGCATTGAATATCTGATTGCCAACTCCAAAAATCTTCCACTCTGGCGCATTTTTTACAATAATAAAATATGTCCGTACACATTTTTATCACCCCTTTCAAAACAAATGGTGTTTACTGTTGATGAAAATAATATAAAGCTAAACAAAGGCTTTTCTGTGTTTGGAAATTATAACAAGAAAGATGTCGATCTTGCATCTAATACGGATAAACTTAAAACTCTTGTAAAAGGGTTCAATGCTCTACAGAGTGGAACTGATTCATTAGGATCCGAGTCATACACAAAATTCCTTTCAAATGTCAGAAAGGAGTCGGATGCCCTAGCGGATTCGATGACTACGCTTGCGGCTATGAGTGATACAGCCAAAATGACAGTAGCGGATGCTTTTGACGCTACATACGGAGGAACGTCAGGACTCTCCAATGTTAAGAAACTCGTAGAAAGTTACAATGCGCTCGGAGACAGAACTAACGTACAAACGGCTGCCCAGAAAAACCTTGCAGAGCAGATAAGTATAACGAACAAGCGTTTCGGTTCGTACATAAACGGGCTTAACGGAGCAAAGGCAGGTGTAATAGAATATGGAGTACAGTTGGTCGCTGCTAAGGTAAAAACTATAGCTCTTACAGCAGCATCTGCCGCGCTCAACGCTGCTATTTCATTCGGTGTAAGTGTAGCTCTCAGTGCTATTATATCAGGAATTGCTAATCTTGTCAATGCCCAAGAGGAAGCTAGAAAGAAAGCTGTCGAAGCTTCTAAAGCATACGAAGATCAGAAAAAGCAAATAGAAGACCTTAAAAATAAGTACATTGAGATAATGGATAGCGAGAAGGACGAGGCTACAAAGGCTAAAGAGCTCGACTCCATTAAAAACACTCTTGCAGAAACTTATGGCGTTGAAAAAGAAGCCCTCGATAAGTTAAACGAGTCCAGACAAGCAGGGCTTGATTTGATGGATGAGGAGTCGGAGGCAGATCTTAATAAATACATAAATGATAACAAAGACGCCTATGAAGATGCGGTAAAGAAATTTAACACCCCGTGGCACAGCGGCGGGTTTGAAAGAGAAGCCGAACTCTTTAAAGCCTACTCTTTCGACGAAGTTGAGAAAGAATACGAAGACTTGTTTAAAGAGTTATCAGAGTTTGGTATAACTGGAGAATATAATAAAAATTCAAGATATCAACAGATGGACTACGGCGGCAGAAACGCAAAAGAATCATACGATAAAGTCGAAAAGGCTATTACATTTCTGAACGATAAGGAACGGACGGGTAAAGCGTTAACTCCCGCAGAGAAGGGCGCCTTAGCAGAACTAAATGAATCGAAAAATTTTTTTGAAGATAGTTTTTTCAATGACGAAGACGGATCTTACGACTTAATTGAGACGTATACGAAGGCGCTGTGGGAAAAGTATGAAAGGGAGTTTGTAAAAGACGGACATAAAGCGCTCGACGATATAGATAATCTAACAGACCTCAAAGATTGGCTTAATGCGTTTTTAACCAAAAACGAAGGTCTTATGGGAGCTGAACCGTATTTAGGAACCTATATATTAGACACAGTTATTGCGAACAAAAAGAAAGAAATTCAAAAAGCTGTGACCGAGACCGAACAGGCTATTACCTATCCAACTGTGAACGTCGCGGAACTCAACACTAAACTCGAAGAAACGAGCGAAAAGTTAGACAAGATAACAACTTCTGCGTCTAAAGTTCAGTCTGCACTGAAATCTGCTTTCTCAAAGGAAAGTTTTAATGTTGATGACGTTCTGTCCTTGATTGAGTTAATGCCGGAACTTGCCGACAAGTTCAAGATGAATGATGATGGCACATTTAGCATTAACTATAAAGATTTGCAAAGTGGCGCTGAGTCATATATCAAAACGCAAAAGCAAGAGGTTGATACAACCAATGAGCTTATAGAGGCAAAGATAAAAGAGCTTGAAGCGAACATAGCTCTGAACAAGTCCAGATTGCTTACCAGTGCTAACAGTAAATACGATGGCGAATACAATCAAAATATCAACTCTGCAATATCCACAGACGAGGGCAATTTAGCCACTCTGAAATCTCAACTATCTGAAGGAAAAGTCAAGTCTGAATATCTCGCAAAGTCTGCCGAGGATTTGTCGGCTTCATTCTCAGCAGTTATTGATGTTTTAACAAACAGATATGAAGTAATAGCTGATGTCGAGGACGCTATATCCGACAACGGTTCTATAACATTAGACACTCTGAATAAGGTGAAAGAAGTTTATCCTGAGTTGTCAGACGAAGTAAGCAACTATATGATGGGGCTTATAGACGAGCAATCATTGCTTAGTAAACTCAAAGACTCTTATGACGATGACTTTTATGAGTATAGGAACACAATTGCTCGAAAGATAGATTTAACAGACGAAGAGCTACAAACTTACCTAAACGCTCTTAACACAAAATATCTCGAAGACGAAAATTATTATACGCATCTTGGTGCTACAAGTAAAAACTTCGTTGATTACATGGCGAACAACTACGGAGTTGATTTAAAAAACTGTTCTACATGGTATGACGCAAAGAGAAGACTGCACGATAAATATATTTCAAATATAGAAGCTACTGGGCTTGGGCTAAACATCGAAGATTATTATGACTTCGATAATGCAAAATGGAAAGACGGAGCGGAAGGCGAGTTGGCACAGATACAGATGAATTCTCCTAAAGAATTCTCTGAAGTAATGTCTAAGGTCTATGCTGTTCTTGATGACTATGGGCAAGGAATGGAAGAGTTCGGTAATCTGTTTAAGTCTACACGCACATTAGAAGCTGTATCGTCTAAATCTAACCGCAGTAGTAAAAAGAACTCGACTAAATCAACTACAAGCGAAATCTTTGACTGGATTGAGGTACGATTAAACCGCCTTGCAGATAAGACAAAATCATTCTTTGATAAAGTCTCTGACTATATATCTAATGTTACGAACGAAAGAAATCTCGGTAAAGCTATAACAGCTACGCAGAATGAGATTAATGCTAACAAAAGAGCTGAACAAAAATACAGGCAGAAAGCTAATAGCATAAAACTTTCGGAGAGTTGGAAAAAGAAAGTTCGTGAGGGTAATTTCTCTATTAATGAAGTTACTAACGAGACTCTGATAAAGAATATCCAAGATTATCAGAAATGGTGGGAAAAGGCTAGAGATTCTGCTCAGAATGTCGCAGATTTAACAGAACAGAAAAAAGATTATCTTTCACAACAATTTGATAGTAAGTATGAGAGACAGCAGAGAATTACCGATAAGTATTCTACTGCTAATGATAAAATTAATGACATTATCAGCTACAAAGAAAACAAAGGTGGTAAGGTTTCAGCCGGAGATTATAATAACCTTAATAGGAATCTAACATCTCAGAATAAAAGTTTGTCAACTCAGAACAAGATGCTATTGCAACAGCAAAAAACAGTTCAGAAAGGTTCTGCTAAATGGCAGGAATATAAAGAAAAGATTGATGCTAATTCTCAATCTATAAGGCAGAACACAATAGCCATTGCAGAAAACAATAACAAGAAATTTGACTTAAAGATTTCTGATTATGAACGTTCTGTAGGCAATCACGAAAGAACTGTTACTAATATTCAAAATTCAATGGATTTAGCTAATGCACGAGGCAAAAAGACTGGCGATGGTTATTACAGACGTATGATTAATGCTTCCAAGATGCAAAATACCGTTTTGCAAAAGGAAAGAAACGCCATACTTTACGAAATGACAACGGTTCAATATGGTAGCAAAAGATATGATGAACTCACTGAAAAGTTAAGAGGCGTAGGCGATCAAATCAGCGAAAATAATAAGAGCCAAGCTGAATGGAATGCTACAATTAGAGATCTACCGATGGATAGGATAAATGAATATCTCGATTTAATAGAATCTTTTATATCGGCAAAAAAGTCGTATGTTGACGCTATGTCATATATTTATGGTGAGGAATCTGTTAGTACCAGCAAAATAAGAGAACAGAAGTATTCTAAAGATGCTATTTCCAAACAAAAAATGCTTTATAAAGATTACTACAATGAATGGCAAAAAGCAAAGAAAGAAGGAAGAACTGCCGATGTAGACAAGTATACAAAGCTGTATTACGAAGGTTTACAATCCTATAATGAAATGCTTAAGGCTAATGAAGAGTTGGAGAGACAGGCAAGAGATATTGAGTTATACCGTAATTACGAGAAAGACTTGCAACATATAGAAGACGTTAAAAAGGCGTTAAGTAGTTTGTCAGATATGATTAACGATGATGCTCTTTATAACGATGATGGTAGCTTCAGCGAACACGGAATCGCAAAAATTGCTTTGACAATAAAGAACCTTGAGGAAGCGAAGTCGAGTGTTTATGACTACAAAAAAGAAATTGACGCTCTTAACAAAGCACACAAACAAGGAAAGTATAACGATGATGAGTATGCTGAGAAGCTGAGAGAACTTACAGATGGCTATCAAAACGCCACATCGGAAGTTAATAACCATACCGAAGCCATTAAAGATTTGTACAAAAATCAGGCACAAGAAGAATTAAACGCTTTGAATGAACTCATAGATACACGGTCGGAAGCGTTGCAGAAGAAAAAAGAGTATTATGATTATGATAAGACAATCAGAAACAAAACAAAAGATATAACTGCAATGCAGATGCAGATAGAAGCTCTCAACGGCGTTTCTACAGCAGAATCAAAGGCTCAAAAAGCCTTGTTGGAAGAACAGTTATCTGACTTAGAAGAGGACTTAGCCGACACACAAACAGATCATGTCTATCAAGTTCAGATTGACGGGTTGAATAAGCAGAAAGAAATCCTGCAAGATATTTACGATAAGTTTGTAGACTCCCTGAATAAATGCTTAGACACCGAGAAAGACATAGTAAATTCAGCATCTTCTCTGGCTACTAATAGCATTGAAGCGGTAAACAAACTGCTCAGAGACATAGCAAACGCAAGAGGATTCGATATATCTTATATTGAAGGCGCTCAGAACTCTAAAACGATCCCGCATTTTGCAAACGGAGGCAGGGTTGTAACCGTAGACTCTAAGGGCAGAGACGACGGAATCGCGTGGCTAAAGGCTGGGGAAATCGTGCTAACAAAAGAAATTTCAAACGCCTTTATGAAAACCATCCCTCAATTGAATCTGTTGTCGGTAGATTTGAAGAAAACACTGTCACACGGGCAGACGACAATAGGCAGCACCCCCTCAGTGTCTTTAGGAGATATTCAACTCATCGTGCAAGGCAGCGTGGACAGAGATGTAATGGATGATTTAAAGAAATATCAAAAACAGATTACAGATTCAGTCATCACAAATATCACGAAGGATTTGCGAAAAGTGGGTTATAAAAGATAATAATAATACGGTCGTAGCTCTGAGAAAATCGGGGCTACGATTTGTTATTATGAAACTATAATTCTATCGGCAAAATATACCTGCATATAGTGCAACCTGTGTGCCTTAACACTATATATTGTATACAAATTTAAATGAAAGGAGATTACTCTTATGAGTTATTTTGTTTATGACGGAACATCAATCAAAACACTATTACCCGGAAGTGAATTGACAATCGGAGTGCTAGACAGTTTCGATGAGATTGACGGCAACTTAGGTAGAGAGATAATTAAAGGGGAAATGAACTCTGAAAGATACTCTCCGAATTATATCACTTCCCTGTTTAATGAGGTTGTAAATTTTGATTTGTTTATTTATAAGACAAATGAAAGCGACTTTACAACTGACGAGCAGAGAAAATTAACTAAGCTTTTAACAAACGCAAGAACCCCGAAATGGTTTTCAAGCTATGATTGTAACGATAACTTGATAGCAAATTACAGAGGCTTGTTCACTCAAGTTACATACAAAATTTTCAGTGGACTTAAAGGATTTCAAGTCCATTTTGAGAATGATAGTCCTTACGACTATGACGTGGTTCAAAATAAAACATTAACTCAAGTAGGCGAAATAATTAACATTCCCGCAACAAACGAATGGCGGTATCCTATCGAGAGCGATGCTGACGAACCAATCTATCCTATTATAAAAATTACTGGGAAAACGGGCAAAAACATTACTCTAAAGCAAGAGTCGTACACTGTGGATGCAGATAAGTCAAAAAGCGTTGTCTTAGAACAAAATGAGATGTCTTTTTATGTTACAGCAAGTCCTTTTTATGTTGATTGCAAAAGATGCCTTATTTATACGGATTCAGGGGTTTGCGATTGTCAATCTATAAAAATAGATTTAACCAAACAGAAATGGTTTAGACTTATGCCTAATGCTATAAATAGCTTTACATACAAAGAAAACGGTGGTGATATAATCTCACAAATTGATTTTGCAACAGCAGATTATATTATTCCTCAAAAGAGGGCAATCAGATGGGAATGAGAGAAGGTGAAAAATGAATAATCATATTACCCTATGTAAACCGGGCAGAAATCCGGTTTGCGTTTTGAACGGGGTTGATTTAAGCACAATTAACTATACTCAAAAATTTAACGATCTTGACGAGATTACATTCATAGTTGACAAGTATATAGAGAACAGCAATGGTGAAAAAAGTCTTAGTGCTGGGTATGAAAAGATCCACGCATTCATGGAAATATATGTTGATGGCATAGGTTATTTCCAGATAAAAGAACCCGACATATCTAATGAAATTAACAAAGAGGCAAAAACTGTGACGGCGGTTTCGATAGCAACAGAACTGTTGCAAAAAGACCTCGTGGGGTTCACCGTTAATACATCTACTACAGCTTCTCTTGAAATGTTAGCCGACAACAATATTAATAGTTTGGGGTATCCCAACGAATACATCACTTTCTATAACCCTTCAAATAAACAACTTTCGCTATTGGATTTGGTACTTGAAAAGGCAGTGGGCTGGAGTGTAGGAACAATAGATGATTTTTTAAAAAATCAGCGTTATTCCTTTGATAACATCAATGAAAATATATTCTCGTTCTTGACCAAAACTTTATCGTCAACGGCAAGATGTATATTTACGTTTGATACAATCAACAAAACTGTGTCTGCATATTCCGAAAATCATATAGGGAACGACACAGGAATAGTAATTGCCGAAAGAAACTTACTAAATAGCGTTAATGTGCAGTGTGATAGTGACAATATTTATACTCGCATAAACGTACAAGGAAAAGATTCTCTTAATTTTGCTGATATTAACTACGGTGATACGCATATTTTTAACCTTGATTACTACTCAAATCTGAGTTATATGAATCAGGATTTGATAGACGCTCTTAAAACGTGGCAAAAGGCTCGTGATGATAATAGAGACAGTTATATTAGTGACGTAACAACATATCAAGGCTATCTTGAGCAAATTTCAGAGATTGATAACAAAGTTCCCACTAATGGAGTGTTAAACAATTGGGACAATATGTCCATGGACGAGTTAAACAAGAACTTGACATATTACAATTCTCTCATTAAGGAATTTCAAATCATTGCACAGAACACTCACCCTAAAACCGGAGAAACTGAGTATACCGGCAATCTCGATGACTACTCTCCATCACGCTTAAAGGCTGATGGAACGGTAGACCATGATGCCTATATGAATGATTTGGATGGGCAAGGGAAGGAAACCTATCGTGAAATAATTACTTATGTTATTCCGAATATTGAGATAGCGATTAAAAACTTTGATTTAACAAAAGATGAGAAAAAAGACTACTTTGAAGACTATCTAACGGACTGGAGCTTATATGGTCTTGTAGAACTTAAAGCAAAACAGTCTTCTTATGAAGATCAAATCTCTACGCTTAAATCTTATCAAAAGGATTGGGATAAGTTAACAAAAGAAGAAAAGGCATCTCACGGCGATAATGAGATTACTTATAATCAGTATCATAATGAATATAAAAAGTTAGACGGGTATATAAAAGCAATTAAGAGCAAAGCTGCTGAACTTCAAGCACAGAAAGATAATATTGTAGACAGCCGTGACGCCTTAAGCAAAAAACTTGCCACAATTCGCAATAACATGAGTATAACGGGTGGAAGAAATATTAACGGAGCTTTTGACAAGTGGTTTACAGACGACCAATTGCAAATAGTTAATTTATTATTTCACGACACTGACTATACTAACGAAAACATACTTGTGACGAAACTCAACAATTTTTCAGAAAGATTAGACGTTGAAAAAGAACTGTATAAAGACGCAGAAAACGAATTGTCAGAATTGGCAGTTCCTCAATATACGTTCAGTTGCACCTTAGACAATCTTTTGTCTATGTACGAGTTTGCTTATTGGCACAACGATTTTAAAATAGGTAACTTTATCACGCTTGAAGTTAGTGAAGATGTCTTTACAAGATTAAGATTGATTAGCATCAGTTACAATCCGTTTATAAAAACAAATGATTTGTCTGTTGAGTTTAGCAATATGGTGACAGGTAAAGACGGAAGAAATGACTTCAGTTATATTTTTGATAAGGCTATAAGTGCATCCAAAAACAGCATAACTCTTAGCAATAACAACGCCAAAGACGACATAGAGCTGTCTATTGAAATGCTAAATTTGTTGTCTAACTCTAGTGTTTTTCAGGGTAAGTTTGATAATCTCAATCTAAAGAGTGCCGTCATAAGCGAAGCTGCCATTGTTAAATTAACAGCGGATTTTGCGAAGATAACAGAACTGGATGCGAAATACGCAACTATTGAGAGCTTGAATGCCACGAATGCCACAATAACAGAGTTAAATGCGAATGTTGCTAACATAGAAAAAGCATATATTAAAAAGGTTGAGGCTGATGAAATCTACGCCAAGACAGCGGACGTAGACAATCTTCTTGCGGGGTACGTTAAGTCTGATGTAGCGTCCATAGGGACGCTGTTTAATAAGGTAGGACTCATCGACAGGGCAACAATCGTTGATGGACACATAACAGGCTACTTGGATGCTGTCGAAATTAACGCAAACAATATCACGGCAGGGACACTTGTAGCTGACAGAATACTTCTGAAAGCTCCTGAAGGTTCGGATCAAAAGGGGCTTTTATATGCGATTAACCAATTTGGAAACATTGAAAGCACATCTGTTGACACAATAGACGGCAATATTCTTACGGACAGAACCATAACAGCAGATAAACTCATTGCAAATTCGATAACGGCGAATGAACTCGATGTAGACAAAATATTTGGCAATGAGGCAATTTTAAATAAAATCGTAACACAGCAAATTTTCTCAGACGCAGTAAGCACCAACAGCATAGTTGTGTCTGCAAACGCTAATGCGTTAAAAGCTATAAATCAGCAGATTGGTGGTAGGAATCTACTGTATGACAGCACCGGGAATCTTAAAAAAGGCTGGAATGCAAATGTTACAATTACCGAAAACGGCGGGGTGTCCGGCAACAGCCTTATAATATCAAGGACAGGCTATTCGGGCAACGTAAGATATTTCGGCATAAGCAAGCGTCACTTTCTGACGGATTTTAACGTCGGCACAAGCTACACGCTTTCGGCGTGGATAAAGGTCAGAAGCGATGTTGAGCTTGACGCAAGCGGGTATGTAATGGCACGATTTCGCTCGGCAGATGATAAAAAGCTGTATGCCTTGTCACTGACGATGAGCAGTCAGACAGAAAAAGACAAGTGGATTTACTACGAAAAGACGTGGACGATAAATGACGGCGACATAGCGAAGCTCGAATGCGTGGCTCTTGCACTTGATAAAAACGGCATGATGGAGGCTTGCAATATCAAGCTCGAAAAGGGCACTAAGGCTACAGACTGGTCACCTGCTCCTGAGGACGTTGATAGTAGCATCTCGGCAGCTTCTATTGCAAATTGGTGCTACAACAATGACACAACTTATATTGATGGTGGAAATATATACGCAAAAACTATTACAACTGAACAATTGAATGTTGATCACCTTTCTGCTATAACCACAAACCTCGGTACTGTGAAGGCAGGGACAATCGAGAGCGGCAATTATGTAAAAGATTCAGAAGGTATGAAATTATCTTTGACTGACGGTAGTTGGGATAGTGTGAATTTTAAAATTGACGCAACTGGTAATATAACTGCAACAGGTGGAATACTCGGTGGTTGGAGTTTTGACGGAAAGATAATGAAAAAGCTTCTTGTTGAGGGAACAACGGCTGCTGAGAAGCGGTATGTATTTATAAACACCAAAGTTACAACGGGTAGCTGGGACGGAACGACTTTAGTGTCACCCAAAGGACGAGTGTTGGGCATTAATGCGGAAATAAATGAAAACATAGGGACACAGATGACAGCGGGCACTGCCGGGGCTCTGTATATAAATGCCGATGGGTCGATGTCTGCTACAAGTTCAGATGGAAAAGCAACTTTCAGAATGAGTAACGGAAGTGTTACTTTAGAACAGACAAAGACGCTTCCATCACAAAACGAAGAAACTTATAGATGCCTAGCACAAGGCAATGTTTTAACCTTTTACAAACCAGACGCAGATGGAAAACCCCCAAAAGCCGGATATATGCACGTCGGGGAGGTAGCTAATGAGGTGTTCGGAACTCTTGGATTGCACGGTACAAAAGGAATATTCTCAGACACAGAAAATCTATATATTGCAACAAGTAAAACGATCTACTTGAAAGCAACAGAAATTGATATAACTGGGACTTTAAATAGTTCTTTAAATGGCAATGCAAGTACCGCAACCAAATTAGAAACAGCCCGTACAATATCACTAACGGGGTCTGTTACTGGTAGTGGAATTTTTGACGGAAGTGGCAATTTGTCCATATCTACCACCACAAACCATATACATCCTTATCTGCCTCTATCAGGGGGTTCGGTTACTGGGGATATAAGCCGGAAATCTGATTCTAATGTAGACGGTTATTATAAAGCCGAAAGAACCGATTTAACTTTTACAGATAGCAACGGCAATCCTCAGCACGAAGATATTAGATTTGGCATATCAGCCGCAGGAAATAGAGGTGTTTGGGATAGAAGATCAGGTTCGTGGCTAACATATTTTGTAACAGGCAGTAATACTCCAATTACAAAAGGTGCTTTTACTACTCAAGAAGGAAGAATAACAGGAACTGCAGGAGAAGTTAAAAAGAAAATTCCTTTCACAACAGGTAGGAATTATATGTATGTATATACGTCAAGAATCCCTAGATTGTTTAACAAGGTTAAATTGTCTAACAATACATCTGGTAATCTAATAACAAACGATCATTTCGTTTTTGGATATGAAATTGTAAATACTTCAACTGAAAAATATGTTAACTTAAAAGTTAGCTATTCTGGGACTGGTACACCAACCAATCCTTTCTGGGATTACATAGTATTCTTTTGCACTTTATAAGAAGGAGATATGAAATAATGATTGTTTTTGAAAATAAAGATTGGGCGTCTAATAGTCTATTTCCAGATTCAAAGTTTGATGAAAATGCTAAATACTGGATAGAAGATGATTCTGAAATTGCAGATTTCATAATAAATTCAAATGGACATTTTAAAGTTACAGAGTCGGATGAAACTGGAAAAATTCTTTCGGTAGAAGAATATTATCCAATAGAAGAATTAAAAGAAAATAAAAAACAAGAGATAAATCAGGCTTGTGCGTCATTAATTTATTCGGGCTATGATTACAACAATGAGCATTACGATCTGTCTGATGAAGACCAAATTAATATGTTGGCTTGGTTTTCTGTAGCCCAGCAAGGGAACTCAGTCCCTTATCATTCTTCTGGTAATCCTTGTAGAGTGTACTCTGACAAGGAATTCTTGGCTTTAGTGTCGGCTATAACGGCTTTTAAAACTTATAATCTAACCTATTGTAATTTGTTGAAACAGCAGGTTGACGAAATGGCAGATGTTGCCGATATAGAAAACGTAAAGTATGGAGAGACCGCATTAAACGCTAAATATCAAAGCATATTAGAAACTGTTGTGGGGAAATATGATGAAACAAATAATTAAAGAACCTATATTGTTTTGCGTAGGGGGAATGGCATACAACGTTGTTGAGGTCTTATATAGAGGATACACTCACTGGACTATGTTTGTGGTTGGAGGATTGTGTTTCATCTTCATAGGGCTAATTAACGAGATATTCTCGTGGGAGACAGCTTTGTGGAAACAGATGTTAATCGGAGGCACAGTAATAACTGTTGTTGAGTTCGTGTCAGGATGCGTAGTAAATCTGTTGCTAGGGTGGAATGTATGGGACTATTCTCAACTTCCGCTTAACGTTCTGGGTCAAATTTGTGTGCCGTTCTATTTTGTGTGGGTTTTATTATCCCTAGTGGGGATAGTTCTAGACGACACGATAAGATGGAAGTGTTTTGGCGAAGATAAGCCTAGATACAAAATATTTTAATATAGATTTTAAGAAACGAAAGGATTTTTTATTATGAAAATTACAATTGCAAATTTAATAAACTCAATAGCTCCTGTGTTATCAAAAATGATGAGCAAGGAACTTTCTCCTGTCACCTCTTTTAAACTTGTCAAGATTGTCAAAGCCGTAAACGCAGAAATAGAAATCTTTAACGGCGAAAGAATTAAACTTCTTGAAAAGTATGGAACAAAGAGTGAGGATAAAAGCAACTATATTATTCCTGATGAAAATAAGGACGCCTTTAATAAAGGCATATCAGAGCTGCTTGCTCTCGAAGTTGATATTGCAGTAGACAAGATAAGTCTGTCTGGGGAAAACATCAAAATATCCCCCGCAGACATAATGGCAATAGAAGAACTTGTTGAAGTGTAATTTTCAGAATATCATAGGCGTTTGTAAGGACACCGCGCCCGTACTGGGAGAAACGAACATCTATCCGAAGATTGTTCAGTTCCGCGGTAACACCCTTGCTACAGGAGAGTAGCGATCTGTCCTGCGGACTTTGGCAGAGACATAGTTTGTGAGAGACTTGGTGAGCAGAGCCTTGTCTCTCCTTATACAAGAAAGGAGTTAAATATGGCTTTTAAAATGAACATTAAAAATCACATTCTTGAATCGAAGCAGGAATGGTGCACCTACGACTTTGGTACTCGTGAACCCGAGTATAGGACTCATAAAGGCGTTGATGTAATAAACGACGCTGGAGGCGCTTGCAATGTAATCGCCGCAGCAGACGGAGAAGTAGTGTATGTACAGGATGGGGTTCCTGGATACGACGAAAAAGTCTTCACTGCAGGAAACTTTGTTCGCTTAAAACATACCAACGGCGTGTACACAAGATACCTTCATATGGTAAACGGTAGCATTAAAGTAAAGGTGGGCGACAAGGTGAAAGCGGGAACCGTATTAGGCAAGGAAGGAAATACAGGGTATTCTTTAGGCACACACCTTCATTTCGATGTAAACGACGGACAAGGCTATGTAGATCCTATGCCTTATTTAAGAGGAGAAAAGTTGTTTAATAAGATTACAAACGGTAATAGTACAAAGGATAACGGAGTAAAAATAGGAGCCACTTGTACTGTAAATAAGGGCGCTAAGTTCTCGGACGAAACCACCCCAGCATCTTTCGTATATACTACAACATTTACTGTACTAAACATCTCCAATGATAATACAGAAGTATTAATAGGGCTGAACGGAGCAGCAACTGGATGGATAAAGGTCGTAGACACATCGCTTGCAGGCTCAGTTCCTAGCACAACTACATTCAAAGTGGGAGATAGATGTCGTGTTAAGTCTGGCGCAAAGTTTTCCAACGGCGTAACCCCTGACGAGTGGGTTTTTGAATATGAGTTTAAAATACTCTCCCTCTCTAAAAGCGGGAAAGAAGCCAAGATAGGCACTACTGACGGGGCGGCTACCGGGTGGATCTATCTTTCAGACTTATATAAAGGAAAGACAACAAGTGCTGCCGCGGTGATTAGAGTTGGAGATAGAGTTAAAATAAAGAAGAACGCTTCGTGGTTTGGCTGTTCTAACAAAATCAATGACTGGAGAAACGAGAAAATCTGGATAGTTGAAGAAGTTGTTAAAAACAGAGCTGTTCTTGGAAGGGACACCACGGGTGTATTTAACATAATGTCAGCAATAGATGTTAAATATCTTATCAAACAATAATCTACGCATATCAACGCCGTATTGCAATTAAGGAATACGGCGTTTTTACTATAATTACGAAAGAACGAGGATAAACATAAATGAATATAGAAACAACATCCGCAACAGCCTCAGATATTACTCCCTCGGACTACGATACGTTAGCGTCAGGGCTCACATACTCATACGCCGACACATTTATAATGGAAGACACCGAGTATAGAAAATTGTACTTGCTCGAAGATGTTGACGATACGATTTTCGAGAAGATCAACTACTTCATTCTTCGTTATAACGAAATGGACGACGAAAACAAAACACCGATAAAAAAGAGAGTTCCGATCAAGTTATACATCAATTCGTATGGTGGAAGTGTATATGACGGTTTCGGGTGCATAGAAACCATACGGGCGAGCAAGACCCCAGTATATGGAATTTGCTTTGGATATGCTATGTCAATGGCGTTTCACATATTTGCAAATTGTCACAAAAGGTTTGCAACAAGAAGTGCGATATTGTTAAATCACGAAGGGGTTGATGGAATGTGTACGCATCCGTCAAAGTTAAGAGACTATATGGAGTTTTCAAATAAGATGAACGGTCGCCTTAATCAGTATTTGTGTGAAAGAACCAGTTTAACTATGGAACAGCTTTGCGAAGATGAGCGCATCGAAAGTTATATGTTTGCCGACGAAGCCAAAGAAAAGGGTCTGGTAGACGTAATAGTCAACAACATATCAGATATTAAGTGAGGTGTTGTATGAAGAAATTTTTTGATACAAATGAGATATTAAATAACTGTGACGACCTGGTAAACGTTGTTCTGTCTAGTAAAACTATTGAAGAACTTGAAAACATAAAGACATCTGCAAATAAAGACGATGACATAAAGTACAAGGCAAGAATGGCAGTAAGAGCCATCAATGAATTCCAAACGGAAGTGGTGGTTGCTACGCAATCCGACATCGACATAATTAAAGATGTCTTTAATCTTGAGGTTACGAACGATAATATTATCATTGCCTGTGCGTACAGATACAATAAAGATATAGAACCTATCTGCTTTTATACTGAAGATTATCTATGCAAGCTGATAGCTAAAGATATATTCAATTTGCAGGTTGAAAGTTACGGCGAGAAGCCAACATCACTTAACTATATTGGATACAAGATAGTTAGCCCTACTGACGAAGAATTGGCTAAGGTTTACGACAAAGATAATAAAGATAACTTGTTCAAATGCGAAGTGAACGAGTACGTCTTGATGAAAAGCGAAGATGGCGATTGCATAGACGTGCTTAAATGGAGCGGACAGGGGTATTCTGCGTTATACAACAAGCCGTTCAAATCACGACAATATGGAAATATTAAACCTTTAGACTCCCAGCAGAAAATGGCATTTGACTCCATCGCATCGAATGACTTAACCATTCTCTTTGGGCGTTCTGGAAGCGGTAAAACGACAATACCGCTGTCTTATATAACGCAACAGTTGGAAAACGGCAAATGCAGCAAGTGTTACATCGTATACTCCTTTGACACTCTCAAAGGGCAAAAGACTTTAGGGTATGTCAAAGGAGATCAAACAGAGAAACTGTTATCGACCGGTTCTCTCGGCGGTATTCTTGCAACTAAATTTGGAGATATGACTGAGGTCGAAAGACTTCTTGCTAGTGGGCAAATTGAAATCATCCCGACCGCTAATTTAAGAGGTCAGGAATTCAGCAGCGACTCAATATGCTTTTGCACAGAGGCTCAAAATTTAGACAGATATGCTCTGAGAACACTTTTACAGAGATGCAAAAGTGGATGTAAAATCATACTTGAAGGAGATATAATCGAACAGTGTGATACAGCAAGAGGAGTTGGTCTGTTTAAGGCTCTCGATGTATATAAGGGATATCGCAGATTCGGCTGTGTTAAACTGAAAAATAATTACAGAGATGAAATTGGAGAGCTTGCAGATAAAATATAGAGAAAGGGGATACATATGGGGAACATTTTATTAGAAATCCTTGAAAACCTTAAGGTAGTAGGACTCTGTTCAATACTGTTAGTATTGTTCAGAACGGCAGACATTCTTTTCGGAATTGCAAACGCAAAGAAAAAGAAGGTGTCATTTAACAGGAAGAAATTTCTGTGGGGTATTTTCTACACGATATGTGCCGTGTTCGGTTTAGCAGCATTGATTACTGGGCTGTCTGCCGTTATACCCATAATTTCAATGTGTGGTGTTATAACGGATGACACCATCAACAATGTGTTAGATGTTGTTAATATCACTGCGATTTGTGGAGCGATACTTTATGTATCTATTGTTACTTACGGCAAGTCTGCTTATGAAAAATTCAATATCTTTATCGGAAAAGATAAAGGTGATAATAATGACTAGTGAGGATATCGTTAGAAGTCTTACAGAGATCGAAGGTCATACCTCGGATAATACGCGTAGAATTGAAGATTGCGAACAAGACATAAAGGGTCTCAAGGAGCAGAATCAAGCACTGTATAAAATGAGTGCATCTATTGATGCGCTAGCACAGGGTATGGTGTCTATTAAAGAAGACGTTAAGGATATCAAGAGTGACCAAGGCGAAATGAAAGCAGAGATAGTAGAACTTAAAAACGTACCAACCACACAAAAAGCAAAGGCTTTCGATAAAGTGATTGGTATAATAGGAAGTATTGTTGCAACGGGAATTATAGGGTTCGTGTTAGGACAGTTATTCCCTAAAATATTCGGATAAATACAACCGTAAAAAAAATAACCACCTGATGTTATATCAGGTGGTTATTTTTTTTATCAAATATCATCTATTAAAGATAACGCCTCAACCTTGAGCGATTCTATTATGTGAACGTATATGTTATATGTTATCGCTGTCGATGAATGACCGAGGATGGTTGACACGGTTTTGATGTCAACGTTCTTCCTAAACAGCGATGTTGCAAATGTATGCCTAAGGGCATGAACCCCGTATAAATTTTCAAACCCACAATTCTTCTGGATTATTTTAAATGTGTTTGTGATAGCTTCAGGTTTAAGGAAGTCACCATCCTGGTTAGCCGCAACGTATTTGCAATCTCCTGTCACTTCCTTTATATGAATAAGAGCGTCCATAGCAGCATTGTTTATGGGTATCGTTCTGTTGCTACACTTTGTTTTCGGAGTGTCATATATCACATTCACATACGAACAGGTAGCCCCTCCTTCCCTGTTTTTAACTACCGATGCGTTTTTTGAAATTCTGATAGACCTTCCTTTAAGATTTACGTCAGTCCATTCTAGTGCAGATAGCTCTCCAACTCTCATACCAGTATTTAACAACAGTATATACAAGTACCCTAGTCTGTATCCGCCGCGTTTTCCGCGAGTGAATGGTTTGACACACTCTCTTTTTAACTGCTCTACTTCCTTGTCGGTTAGGACTGAAATCTCCTTCTTCTCGCGACTGGACTTTGGAACAATGACACCGTTTGCTGGGTTCCTATCAATAACACCACTGTTTACTGCGTATTTCATACACGAATTTATAGCATCATAAGTCTTTTTTAACACAGATTGAGAATATTTGCAAGATAGGTCGTTCAACATTTCCTGAATATCTATGGATGTTACCCCGTGTATCTGAATATCTCCAATGCTCGGGTACACCTGCTTAACACAAGTCGATTCAAGCCTGTCGTATCCAGATGGCTTCATAGTCCTTCTTTTAACGGTATCAAGCCACTGATTCATATAATCCCGCACTGATAGTGTAGACTGGACTTGCGAGTCACTTTGGAGTTTTCCTCTTAAAAATTCACGCAATTTCCTTTTTGCTTCAGCCTCTGATTTACAATACATACGTTTATACTTTCTTCCGCCAGACGGACTAAATCCATTTGCGGCGCAAGCCACCCACTGGTTCCTTTGGTTGGAGTAAAAAACAGAACCCGTTCCTTTTTCTCTGCTCATATCACGCACCTCCTGTGTGTTTATTATATCGCAACAAAAAACCCGAGTCAAGCGTTTTGATGAAATTTAGCGATACATTAGCGATACATTAAATTGACAACAGGTGCCATTAGGCAAGATTAGATAACAGTTTTGTAAAAATATGTTTGCACAATTTTTATGTCGTTATTATCAATCGAAAGTTGTCAATGTAATTTTTTTGGCTTTGTTAAGCCAAATTATAAAACAAAAAATCCCCGATAAAAATCGGGGATATGGAGGCGCCACCCAGATTTGAACTGGGGATCATGGTGTTGCAGACCAATGCCTTACCACTTGGCTATAGCGCCAAAAAAAATTGGAGCGGATTACGAGGCTCGAACTCGCTACCTCCACCTTGGCAAGGTGGCGC